>Ga0123355_10006457_pt1 | contig 17373 bp, 16 predicted proteins | sample TergutEmb28metaG_3_FD_89872 | JGI IMG/M metagenome (GOLD analysis project Ga0123355, IMG submission 89872) | Embiratermes neotenicus P1 segment gut microbial communities from Petit-Saut dam, French Guiana - Emb289 P1 | ecosystem: Host-associated > Arthropoda: Insects > Digestive system > Gut ...
TAATGAACCTTCGGGTTCCGTGAAATGCGGGGAATTTCTTGACTAGCTGCAGACCAGTTAGCTTCTCAAGAAGGACTCTGCACCATGGAGTAAGTAAGTAAGTAAGTAAGTAAGTAAGTAAGTGAGTAAGTAAGTAAGGAAGGAAGGAAGTAAGCAAGTAAGTAAGTAAGTAGGTCAGAAAACAGTTGAGGGGACGAAAATTAATTATCCTTGATTAATCTGTGTCCAGCACCTTCTTCAACTTTACTTGTTTGCTTCATTACCGTTTCGTGTGTAGCTGTAATATTCGTAACAGCATTCAGAAGTAGTTTTTGTCAATAAACTGCCATGTCACTCGTGTGTCTATTGCCATCACAAGGCTTGCGTAGCTTAATTTCAAAATTTTTACGCCTTTTTGGTATGCACTGCCGAAACATGAGTCTTTCTCGAGTACTTCATCCAATGCCAAAGCTTGAACATCAGAATCATACGAAACCCAATGCTCCCCAGAATCAGACTCTTCAATATCAATTACAGCAACATAACGCACGCGTTTTGCCATGGTACTAGATGCCGCAATACTGGTTTTGATATGCATGGAATGGAAAGCCACTACATCAAAACGTAAAATTTGTGGCATCAGTGCCCAGTTGCAGATCTAGGATGTAACACAGTGCGCTGAACATTTAGAGAATTAGGTTTGAATTGAGACAGAGGTGGAAGAATTTGAAGTAATGTGAAGCGGTTAGTATACTAGCCTCTTCCCAAATTTGCAGTAGATAGCACGGTCGCTGGTTAGTAAACTGACCGCTCGTGCAGTTTAGATCTTGTGAAAGGCAGTTACTAGACTAACCGCCAGTCATTTGAAGGGTTAAATGAAAGGACTAGGAAGCATTACTTTCGTGCTGACCTTCGTAGTTATGAACGTGGACTTTCCATGGCGTGATCGTTACGTCACTCCATGTTATTTTGTTCCAGCTTCCTTCTTTAGTTCTAATTACTTGCGATAGAATAAATTAAAATTCGTGTCAATTATTACCAACATTAAAAATTCGTGTTTTTGTGCATAGAATACATGATTCGGCAAGTTTTACTAACTTTGTCAAGAATTGCTGCATTTGTCTTTGGCAGTCGACAGTCCTACGGCTTGATAATATCACATTTTACTTTTTTTTCGCAAATAACAAATCATATATTTTGTAGTCAATAGGTTCAAGGTATCGTGAGTAAATGTTATTTCAATATGGGACGCATATTCCTATTATATCAGTCACGCAACAGAGACTTGTACAAATAACTATTTACAATGGCACATATTTCACTTCGAAATGGTGCCTTAGCTTCATATTAACGTATGGTCACTACAGTTTCGTTGGCTACTATGGGAAGAGTTAGGAAGTCAAGAGGGTCAAGTAACGTTGTGTTTTAGGAATGCGTTTTTTTTTACTCATATTTCAGTGCAACAGTGTCGTGAAATTGTGCGCATGCTGACAAAAGTCGCTGCAAGTGCTCTCCGTTAATGTGCATGAGCGCCGTCACGTCAAAGTTTTGGTCAGATAAAAATTGCAGACATTTGTCTTTTTTTTATCGAATTTCGCTGCAAACAGACCCCACAGCTTTCCCCTCGTGTTGAATATTTTCGAACGATCCCGCGAACAGAAGTCGGCAAGGATGAGATCGGGTGATCGCGGAGGTCACCAAACCAGCGTGTTTCTTGCAATGGATCTGCGCAGTGGTATTCCGAGAACTGCTTTATGTCGCCGGTAAAATGAGTGGCACGTATCAAACACAGACTACACATGTCGCCTTGGCAGTGGTGCATCTTCCAGTAGCTGTAGTAGTTCTGAGACTGCCGTATCTCGCTACGGTTTGTTGACTCGAATTTAGGAATGGGATAAACTCCTTGGATTTATTCTGTGTAGTTATCACTAAGTCTACGTGGGCTGGTAGAATTGTTCGTAATTCGGAATTTTGAGAGATATGGAGTTATTACTGGCTCTATCGATGAAAGACCGTGCTTATCAGCTTATTTTGTCTGTAGTTTATACATCTCGCTGTGAGAAGTATAGAAGGAAGTTGTATATCAATATAAACATCTTCATTTGTGTAATGAAAATTATATTATGCGGTAGTCAAATCAAGAAGAATGAGGTGGGCGGGGCATATGGCACTTATGAGAGACAGGAGCGGTTCATACGGGGATTGGTGGGGAGACCCGAGGGAAAGAGACTACTTGGAAGACCCTGGCGTAGATGGAAAGACTATATTAAAACAGATCTTTAAGAAGTGGGGTGGGGAGTTATAGACTGGATTAATCTGGCTCTGGATAGTGACAGGTGGCGGGAACTTGTGAATGCGGTAATGAACCTTCGGGTTCCATATAATGTGGGGAATTTCTTAACTAGCAGAGAACCTGTTAGCTTCTCTGCTCCATGGAGTTGGTTTATTAGCTATCTAGTTAGTGACAAGTAATACCATGTTTAGACTTAAATAAGTCCATCATTAGGTATCACAATACAAAATACTTTTTGAAAACTGAGTGAAAATGTTTGTTGGGATTACTTAGCGATAGCAGCACTTCACTGGCATAATTTTTGACACTGTCATGTGCGTTTTAAATAAGAAACTGGGGCACCAAATATCTGACTGAATGACAAACTTGAAACGTTAAGAATTCCTTTACTAGCATAGATTGTAACAGTTCCTCAGACAGGCATTGATCAATAGAGCTGGTTATTACAATGAAAAACTGCTGATTAAGTTAGCAAATTCGTGCAGGTTGGTGAGTTCAAATTCTGATAAATAAGGGTTAAGACTAGACAGACCCCTTTTCTCAACGCGGCCTAGGGACACAAAACGACGTCCCCAAATAATTGAATGAGAGTGCAACAGAAGAACTGAGAATAACAGATGTCAAAAGTATAAACACTTGGAAAGAAAGCCGGAAAACCGAATCCCGAACTTTCCAGGTATCAATATATACTAGTGCAGAAGATGCTAGATAGGCCTTCGCACGCCTACTTTTTATGCGGAAACTGATGGAACAGTTTTATTCTAACAAAATCGTCTCGGTGTGCCGATCGTGTAAAGTGGCTGACACACACCGACGTGTCGTGATGTGGATTGAGTCGATCTCTGAAGCTTGAGAGAATCAGAGGAACCTGACATGGCTGTCACCCCGAGAAGTTTTGATTGAATTTTGTCACCCTGAGAGGTTCTGAGTAGGTAAGAACACTAATCCCTTTAACCGGAAGAGGCTAAGTCAGGAGTGAGAATTAGGTTTGTTCATCGGGGCATATCGCCAGTTTGGGTACATTTTATGGACCATGAAGCGTTATATTATTACAAACGCTTAATCTCTGTCTCCTGCTTACACAAGACACCGTTCTTCCGAAACGTTGGTGCATATCTAACAGAACACATGTTGTCGTATTGCTGAAGACGACAATGTTCATGACATTCCTTCGTTACTAGCAGTTGTGTAGAAGGCAGAACAGTAACCTTATGTGACGATATGCACTTGTTTTGGTGCTTGTGCCTAGTAACCTGACGACACTGGATACTTTTATCGGAAAACCTGGAAGGAAGAGGCCATTAGGAAGACCTGAGCGTAAAAGGGATGAGACAGAAATGCGTGAAGACATGGACCGAATTCTTGTGCCTCGGATAGTCAACTGGTTTATTTTGTTAACACGTGGAAGAACATTCGGGTTCCATAATAGGCAGCATTTTAGGCGCGTTCGCAAAATTGCGAAGAGCGACTGTTAGTTACGTCATGTCTGTCCTTCCGTCTGTGCGTCCGTCTGTCCGCACGGAACAACTCGGCTCCCACTGGACGGATTTTCATGAAATTTGATATTCGAGCATTTTTCGACAGCCAGTCGAGAAAATCCCAATTTCATTAAAATCTGACAAGAATAACGGGCACTTTATATGAAGACCAATGAATATATATTTGATCATATATCGCTCAGTTCTTCTTAGAATTCAAACTGTTTCACACAAAAGTTGTAGTGGAAATCAAAACACATTTTATACTCAATAACGTTTTTTTCGAAAATCGTGTTGTTTATGAGATAACGGGGGAAAATCTTGCAGAGCGGGGCAGGCCACAGATGAGTATAATGCGCATACGCATTGCATGCTGGATACCTAATAAAAATACACACAGGTTGTGTAGTATTCATTGCTTTTCCGCTGCAACAATGGGTGCCTGAACGCGTCTCAATGTTACGTTATATGCAAATTGCCTGTCTTGTTTAACAAAAGGTCAGGACCGACTTTAGAACTCAATAAACTGCAGGTGAGCTGCCAAAAAGTGTGACAAATTGGACATTAGTTACGGGACCCACAGTTTTGATATCGCAGTAATTTGGAACAATGTCACACCCTATGCAGTAACATGCTACTAAGCAGGAAACTTGCTAAAAGAAGAGCGGGAAGTATAACAAATGTAACACCATCCTGACACACGACAGGTGCCGAGATTTTGGTGTGGTTTTGTAGCTATAAGGTGCTTACGGCAGATAAAGAATAATTTTAAAATTATACCGTAAAATTGGGCAGCGCATATACCGGAAAACATGTTACAGTCTTGTGGGCTATGATGCCTTGTGTTGTGCTTAGTGGGTAGGCCTTCTGATGTTCCGGAAGATCATACTGTCACGATGTTAGGAAAAACGAGAAAACCACGAGTATCCTAATTCGCGAAAGTGACGAAGCCTTGTGAAATAGCCCATCGTACAGTACCAACGCAGTTTTCTCATACCCTCTCTTCCCTTTACAGGAACACGTTCACTCTCTCTCTCTCTGGACAGCCGCTCACGTCAGCCATCTTTGTGTCACTTACCATCTCCAGCATGTTTGTCGCTGCCGGCTGGCCCGTAACTCTGCCCAAAGCCACATTCTGCCGCGCCGTGTTGTGCGCGTCCAATATGTCCTGTCGTTCTGAGCAGCTCAACCCACCGCTCCCTGCAAGAACATGAAAATCGTCTAGGATGTTTCTAACAAGAGACACTAGCACTAACTGCACTTGAATGCAGAGATTAACAAACAAATCAGGCCTGTTGATGTACACGGTGGTCTACTCTTGGTTTGTATTATGTTTAAAAAGCAACATGTTTTCGTGCGGAATCAGAAGCTTCTAGACTTACTTCAACTCGCCGTCCTGCATGTAGACAGATCGCAGGTACTGTTAATGGTTGTACGAATAATTTTATTTTGTGGTACAAGTTTTAAACATGCCAGAGGATGGAAATGTATTTAGTGCTAGAAGTATTTGGCGTCTAGGTTATGTGCAGCGTGGGCTGATAAACACAGACAGCTTTCTGTGTTATCAGTTTGCAATTAATACTTGTCTCCGCAGATGGTAACTTACTGGGTTACATGTTATTCCCTGAAAATTCTGTAATGTTATACTTCTTCGCCTTGATGTCATTTCTGAATATACCCTACTGAACACCGATGTCATACATCATTTTCTCTATGCTTTCTAGACTTACTGCCAACATCGTTTATTTAATCACCCTTACAATACTATGTGGTTGAGTCAATTGGCAGAAAGGGGTTGATATGTTAGTGAGAGTCCAAGTTAGCTCCTCTTCAATGAGCTATCTTTGACTAAACCTAATCATTACAAGTACAACTGCAAACGTTCCTGTATACAAATTTCTTTATAATGCGCTGTTGCAAGTGTGCAGTCAGTTGATAATATTAAAAAACGATCCACACGTACGGCTCACAGTGTTATGTGTTCGGAATGACAGGGCGATTACTAGTGTGGGAAACAAGTGGAAGTGATCGTGGCCTGATTTTAGGTAATCTAATCCGGCATTTTCCCTCAGAATTTCAATAAAAACCGCGAAGAAGCTAAATGTATAAATGTATTGAGCCTTCAGGCTGAAATTTGAACCTAGGACCTTACAAATGTAAAGTAAAAATGTTAACCACTTACATAACAGCATACGTGTGCATATATCGAAACGTCTGACTTTTACATAATAATAACGAAGACATTCTAAATAACACTGACTGCTGGAAACCTCAGTGTTCACCATCAGCTCAGTATACAAGATTCCAGTGTAAACAGTTGCAAGGAATTGAGGAAATCGAGCAAGTAGGTGCGCTATCACGATTCTGAAATTTAGTTAGGGTGTCAAAGATATTCCATTTTTTCTAAGAGTAGTCTTTCTTTATTTCTGAGAATTACTGAGCCATTAAAGTTTACCAGCCAAATTGAGCTACAGAATACCCAAGGTCAAAAACTACCTGAAACAGGCAGGGTGCATATCAAACGGTGCCTGATGTAGCAGCTGAACAGCCAAATAGCTAAACAGCTCGCTTGTCCACAGTAGGACTCTTCACATATCCTGCTATATCTCAGTTGTTATATGCTGAAGTTCTATTATAAAATGAAAGTAGTGATCAATTGCACGCTGTGACCAACCAACAAACCAAGAAGATTAGAAAGGAAGTCGACGCCCCAAGGTCCATTTGGCCTTACCTGCGTACGGAAAGCATATTTAAACCATGAGAGGAGTGACTTATAACTGCAGGCGGGATTGTGCTTACATTTACGAATTTCTTATCTCGGATTTGGGCCTTACGTCATTATGAGGACTGCTGCATCAAACAGCGATGTCCTATGGGGAGTTGTGCGCAGGCTGAAGACCTAGGTGACCTGGGGAAGTCACTTTGTCTGTAGGTCTACTGAGTTAGAGGGGGGTGGGGTGGGGGGAAGCGACAGTGGCGCGTCTTTTCATTATACCGGGGCCTCCGCTTGACGACTGAAGATATTCACCTAACACCCCAGCCAGTGCAGCCGAAAAGCTGTAGGCATATTTTGTATCGTGAGCACGGTTCGTTCCTTCAACTTTTTGCGGGCGCCTCGACTGACATAATCTCCAGTCGCTCTCCAGTAACGAGTCGAGCGAATTTGGTTACCTTGCCGGGTAACAGTGCGTCCCTTTGACCACCATGCGCTGTCCAGATATATGCAGCTAGATAGCAGAAAGTCATCAGATTACTGGAAGACCTTTGCGATAGCGTACATTTAGGTGGGTACACACTTGTAACGTTACCATCGTACCGTGACAGTGTGGACGGGACTCGTGACCACGTAACGTAGCAAAAGTTGGTTACGTGATAACGTTACGGGATTGTTCGGTGCGCTGTCGGTATTTGGCCGTCGCATCAAAGGGCCTCAGCAGGTCTGAAAGTGCAATATGACGCATCACCACCGTCTGCTTCTCTCCCCTTCTTCCCCATCCTAGTGCTTTTGTCTTGAAGAGTGGTGCGAATCTGTACGGCCGTGCGGTTTCTTACGCGTTTTGGTAATTGGGTGATGGAGTGGACTCAGGATCGTCATAGAATTGATCGAAATTTATAAAAGAAAATAAATAATTTGGGACCCAAAACACCCAATGCATTTTAACAAAATTAGAAAGCAAGATGCATGGGAAGAAGTGGGGAAAGAAATGAACAGACCCATCAATGAGTGTGTCAGTGACAAACTTTCTTGAACAGAAACGGCTTTCCTGAACGCTGTGTCCTTTTTCGAGACTTTTTCTCCAATCAAATTAATTAAAAATTCAAATTCACTAGGAGACATTCTGGTGAAAGTCTTATATAACTCATTGACCGGCAGAAAGTTCAAGTCTGCCAGCAAACTTGAACCGCTGTACATTTTCCTACTTGTGTACAGTTGCCTTTGCCACCACCGCCGCTCTTTTTCTTTAGAGCGTAATACATACATACATACATATATATATATATATATATATATATATATATATATATATATTTACAAAGCCGCTCCTAGTTGCAAAGACATCGCACGGGCTCCCGTAACAAACTGGGAACCCCTTGGTGTAACGCTCGCAGGATACAGTTACGCCGTGAGGCACCGGATGAAAGTTGAGCTCGTAACTCCGTATCGTGTCAGTCACTTGCAACTTTGCGGCGGTACGGAACGCGGTAACGTTACAAGTGTGGACCCATCTTAACACGCAATGTTATTACATAGATCATGTTCTGCACATGAGTTTTGTGGCTCTGTTACACCTAACAAGCGAGTAGCAATTGTACTTTGCGAATCCCTGTAATGATTCTTTCAGATGAACTGCTTCGAAGTAGTGTGGTTGTATGACTGCATGACCTTCAGCAGTCTAAACCAGTATAATGTGTTGTTTTGTCTGCGGAGGTTTGGACGTAGGTTTGCGAAATTTCTATGTTGATAGAGACCATGCGATGGACCGATCGCCTTTCTACAGCGTCCTGTCAAGTGTGTGTGAGACATTCAGATTTTAAGATTCTGAATTCTGACCTAGAGCAGACCAATTTCTCAAATGATTCACCGTAGTAGACTGAAAAACAAGTTTTAAATAAATTAAAACGAATATAATACAAGGTAATAGTTGAGTGTGGGCCGGGGTAGCTCAGTCGGTATAGCGACTAGCTACGGGCTTGATGGTCCGGGGATCGAATCCCGGTGGGGGGCGAGATTTTCCGCACCCTTCCAGACTGGCCCTGGGGCCCACCCAGCCTCCTATACAATGGATGCTGGGTTTTTACCGGGGGTAAAGCTGCCGGGGCGTGGTGTTGACCACCCACCCTTATCTAGCCCCGTGGTTAAAGAAAGAGTACACCTGTACCTCTACTCCACCTATGGGCCTACGTGACCTGTTATAGGGTGAACTTTACGATTACCTTTCATAGTTGACTGCCGATCACAGCGGCCGTGAGTTCTAAGGCGTGGGTCTGCGGCCGATCGCTTGCTGGGATTGCGGGTTCGAATCCCACCAGGGGCATGGATTTCTGTCTGTTGTGAAGGTTGTGTGTTGTCAAGCAGAGGTCTCTGTATCGGGCTGATCACTCGTCCAGAGGAGTGTTACTGAGTGTGATCATGAATCCTCGATAATGAGGAGGCCTTGGCCCACTGGGGGCTGTTGCGACATGGTAAAAAAAATAGTTGACTATATCATGGGCGCAGTTTTGTCAGAATATATTAGAATGACACGTTATAAAAATTACATATTTGCTTAAATATATTGCATTCAAATTCACCGAAATGTATGCCCGATACGTTTAGCCAACATCGGTCTAAAGAGCCCAGTGCGTTTACCTAAGAATTCAGTTGCCCTCATACATACGCTAACCCTTAAAATAAATTCGAGTTTATTAAAATCATGAATGATAATTCAGAAATCGATGTTAAGTTCAGTTTCATTAAAACCTGTTTAAAGAAAACGATCATGCGCAGATGTTGAGTTAGACCCATTAATGAACTGATACTGTAATAATTAAGTTAATGAAATTTACATACTAAAATTTTAGTGCAATAGAGTCACAACAAATTGTTTATTAAGATTATTCAGAACATGCCAGCGGAACTTATCAAATTACATCATATTCTCTTTAGGCTTAGTGACCCTTCACGTAAATGAGTGTCAGCATTTGCAGCTCGACAAAATCCAGTACTACTTTGCGACAGGGTTCAATAAATTGATGACGTTTTATGAAATGTACGATGGGTTAATAGGTCCTTCCATGGCCAGTTTCTTCTTTCGATCTTCACCAAAAAGGGGCAAAGTGAAGATTTCGTTACATGTTGACTGTCATGAGGTAAATATGTACGGTGGCACTGACACTGTTGCGGAATTCGGGGCTCCTGTCATCGGGTGGGTAACAAATTGGGGAACCGAAATGCTCCTATTTAGGGTTTTCCTCTATGCTATTTTCTTTTTCGTCTTGTATTTCCAGCATTCACCCAAATTTGTTTTCTGTGTTATTTCCTCATTCTCTGTAAAACTAATAGAAGAATAATAATAATAATAATAATAAGAAGAAGAAGAAGAAGAAGAAGAAGAAGAAGAAGAAAGAGGATGTAAGAAAGAATGAGAAAGGAAGAAGGGGAGCAAACGTATCAAGAAATGTAACAATGCACACATTGCTGTCCGACATTACTTACGTAACAATGTTTTCCCAGCACATGATTGTTCGTAGTAAGCGAGGCTCGTCGCTAGGCAACAACACAGCAGCAGCGAAGTTAGCTGGTGCCTTCTGTTGTAGTTCGCCATCCTGCAAGCATTCATTAAATATTCCGATCGATGTCTGGTAGGTAAAATATTTATATCCCTGCGAAAAGCTCCCCCATTGTGTCGTCAGTGGATATTATCTGCCACAACTTTTTTCTTTCCGAAATACATTATACAGTCTAACCTTAAGGGCTGCTTTCACGCGAGAAAGCACATTATACTTAGGTGTGTAGGGATTGGAGCATTCGGACAAGAAAGCTAGTAACCGGAATAGAACAAAAGTGAATTGGAAAAATTTTCTGGTTGTAAAGACGAGCGGACAGAAATAGGAGAAATCGGTTCTTACAGAGATAATTTTACAGACATTAAATGACTTGGCTTGTGGATAGCTTTGATTTTAACGGTTCTTAGCGCCTTGGACCCTACTACGTGAGAGCGAGTTATGACACAATAACTAGCCTAAGTGTATGTATGAGGAATTTTGCGCGATTGTATGAGTGGCTTTGGGAGTGTGGAATGCGCGATTGTGCGTACCGCTATGGAAGTGTAGAATGCGCGATTGTGTGCGTGGGTGTGGGAGTGCGAAGTGCACGTATGCATGCTCTGATGACGGAGTACTCATTCATACGGATGCGTGAGGAGGAGTATTTTAGTGTGAGAGTGCCGAAGTGTTTACGTGTGTATTGACCCTCAATTTTTTTTTTCCTGTAGTGATTTTAATTCTTTTTACATTTTGTGGGCGGATCGAAACGGAATGTGAGTTCTTGTGCGGGAAGTGTGTGCCTGAGTTAGTAGGGTTCAGTAAGGACATTTGTCACCGAACGCTGTTGAAATCTGACAATGAATTGTGTGATGGCTTTGTGAAATACTGTATCTTGGGGTGGACTGAAAAATTTAATGCACGTGTTCGGCAATTTTCGTAACAAACATTTCCCGAAATCTTTTCTATGAGAGAATTTGCTCTGCAGGTAGCTGATTTGAACTACTTGCCTGATCACCGATCGACATTCTATAGAACTGGAAATAAAGTAAATTAATGGAAGATGTATAAGATTATATGTACTTGTCATCACCAACACAATGTTTAAAAATCCTAACAGAAGACTGTATACCTGGAAAGCACCAGGGAATGAAGTCTACACCTTTTGGATTACATACTTGTGAAACAGCGACTGGAGCAGATATTGGCTCTGACCACTACTTACTAGTTGCGAAGATCTGCACAAGATTGAAGAAAACCATAAGGTTTCAAGAGGGAAAAACAAGATGGAATCAGGAGAAGTTTTATGCTCAAAGACAGAAGAAACACTCGGTGCAGTAGAATGTGAAATTGAGAATATGAAAGTCCAGTGGAAAAATATCAACAAATGTATGATAGATACTATGAGTGATTTGATTGGGAAAGTCGAGAAGAGAGGAAGAAAGCCATGGATTACAGGAGAAATGATGGGTAAAATGGTTGAACGAGGGAAGTGGAGGAATGTGAACAACGAAGAAGGAAAGAAGAACTACAGATGACCGAAGAACGAATTGAAAAGAACTCAGACAAGGCCAAGAAGGAGTACCTTGAGAATATACGTCAAGAGATCACGGAATTAAAAAGAGCAGGACGTCATGAAGACAAAGGAAATAGGTTGGAAAGAACACCATAGGATTCAAACTATTGGCACTGAAGACTCTAAAGGGAATACAATAGTAAATATGACAAAAGTACTGCGAATTTGGGAGAGATATATTGCAGAACTCTACGATCGACCTAATCAGCCAGAAAGCCTAGAAGTCGAAACTGAAAAGGAAGTAGATGCAGGACGAGGAAGGTCCTTATATTTTGGCAAGTGAAGTGGAAAAAACTATCAAGGGGATGAGGGATAAGAAGCCTACAGGAGATGGGGATGTACCTGGGGCTGTACTGTTGGGAGAAGATTGTCTCAGACTAATGACACAATTGATCAACAGAATATATGAAATTGGGGAGTTGCCCACGGATTTCACTGAAGATACCATGGAGCAGACCGGTTTTCAGTTAGTCAAGAAATTCGCCGCATTTTATGGAACCCGAATGTTCATTGCCTCGTTCACAAGTTACCATAATTCCCTCAAAGAAGCCAACTTTTGCCAAATGCAGCGACCGCTACGTAATCAGCCTCATCGCACATGCAGCAAAGATAGTGGCGAGGATACTTAGGAGAAGGATTGAAAGGAAAGTTGAGGACGTACTTGGAGGAGATCAGTTTGGATTTAGAAGAGGAAAAGGAAACAGGGATGCATCTCGATGCTAAGAATAACAGAAGGACGATCTTTGGACATAGATGAGGAATTGTATGCTTTATAGACTGGCAGAAGACATTTGACCGTATAAAATGGTCCAAATTAATGCAGATCCTAGTGTGAAATTTTATAAATTGGCGCGAAGGAAGATTGATCAGCAAACTGTACATAGGTCAGGGGGTTAAATTCAGACTGGACGGGGCGGAGGCAAGAGTTGTGGGGACTTGTCACCGACTGTATTGAAATTGAACAGCGAGCACTTTACACAGGAAATTCTTGCAGGTGACATTGTGATACTGCCTAAGGAAGAAACGGTACTGCAGGGCACGATTGATATATTGACACTGGAAGATGCTATGGGATGGAAGTGAATGTGGAAAGATTAAGGTAATGACAATCTCGAGGAAACCATCCCCATTGCAGATTATGATAGATCAGAAACGACCGCAGAATGTTGAGTATTTTCAATATTTGGTTAGCCTGTTAACAAATGATGCAAGATGTAGACATGAAAGAAGGCAGGCTAACTGGATTGGTCACACCTTGCGTAGGAACTGCCTTACAAAACGCGTTATAAAAGGAAAGATAGAAAGAAGTGTAGGTGTAATAGGAAGACGAGGAATAAGACGGAAGCATCAATTGGATGACTTTAAGGAAAGGAGAGAATATTGGAAACTGAAAGAGGACACGCTAGTTCCCACAATGTGGAGAACTCGTTTTGGAAAAGGCTATGGATATCGTAAGACAGACTGCGTAGTCAATGAATGTGTGATAACACAGTGTAACGTGCGAGACTGCTGATAGCTGACAGATAAATAAGTTCTACAAAATCCAAAATTTCATTATCTTATTCAAAAAAGCGCCCGTACTTCAATCATTTACTGGTACCATCTCAAATGAAAATTAATAATCCGTCTGGATTTTTAGCACATTTTAATGTTGCTCGTCTTTTTCCGAAAAGGTGTCACACTTAAGTATTGTTGAGTGTTCAGTTTTTTCTCTGTACCACATCTTGAAACTAGCAGAAGCGCATTGCCACGTGCGAAGTCAGAAGACGAGGGAGATTTCAAATATCAATACTGTAATAACACGACACGTGACATCACTGCCGAAACAGGTACGTCAACACGCGCCTCAACAGCCAAATAAGAGAAACAAGACTGGGTAAGATACTTCAACACTTTGTGTATCCAACTGGGAACAGAAGCTTCTGAGGGTGACGGATAGTCAGGGTTGTGGCGCAGTCGATCATAGTCAGTGCCTGAAGGTGTATTGATGGCTCTTCGAATGAAAACTTCGCTAATTAGCCTAGGAACCACACAAACAACTTTATGTGTAGGTTGTTTATTTCAGCGCCGGTTGTGTAGACGGATGGAGACGCATGCTCTAGTTCATCACAGGTAGCAAACACGATACAAAACTAGATTGTTCGGCAGCCAGCTGACTGATTTATGGGATTACATGCTACACAGCTGTTAATAAAAATGTTTATCCATTTACTTACCCATTCGTTTCGATGCTAACTCATCTAGTGCTTAATTAATTATATCACTACAAAATTTAGTAACTGCTTCCCCCAATTAATTTAATAAATCTTTAACTCACTCAAGCAGCCACTAACACATATGCTGAAGAGTTGTCGATTTTGCTTGTTTTATTAAGCTGTCTTAAAGTTAGATTTTAAAGAATCGAGTGGTGGAATGTTTGGAAAATAAAAAAAAAACCGAAAGTGTGGAAGGAAGCAGTTGAAGCCGGATTCAAGGCACTAACCTGGCATTCGCCTGGAGAAACTGAGGGAGCCCATGATAGACCTCGGCTACGTTATCTGGTGTCGGAGTCAAGATCTGACACCAGGCTTTTCATAATCCGAAAGAGGAGTTGCCGCGAATTTGCGACATTCTGTTTCAGGGATTTTGATATGCGCGTCTGTGTGGATTAAAATATCAGTTTTAACTCTGAATAATATAAACAATAAGCACGTAGCTTTAGAGCTTACAATCATTTCATGACATTTCTATCCGCTTAATATTCTGCAAATTGTCTAAGGGCCTTTCGCTTTGTGGGTAAGTCAGACTTCGCTGAAAAAATCGTCTAGCTTTTCCGTCTGAGTGGGCTGTTGCAAAATAAGGCTCACTGCTACATATAGTCTACAGGTAACGGCTGGATACAGAAGTCGTTTTGGCGCTTAGTTTATTATTAATTCAGAACACATTCTAAACTGTAGAAACATTTGTCTTATTTCCCTCGGTATGTTCAGGGCCATTAAGGGTACATTATTTAATTCCTCTACCGTGTCCTGTACATAACTTCTGTTTCTAATTCACAACAACTTTTCCAGCCTACGTCATATAGCTTAATCCTAAGCACGTGGAGTCAGCCGGTTGCATGTTGATGTAACCGCTCTTCTAGGATGTTACGCAGCGTTGATTGGTAGTTAATTATCGACGTTTCGATAACTGATTACCAATCAACCTGCGTAACATGCCAGAAGAGCGAAAATCTCATTTACAACCGCATTGTTGAATGCTGTCCGTTAGCAGAATAATTGCTGTGTGTGCATTGAGATACTGATTAATGGTAAAAGTAAAAATAAAGTTCACCCTAGAAGAGGCCACGAAGGCCCAGAGGGGGAGTAGAGGTATGATATAGCTCTACACTTTCCTTAACCTCGGCGCTAAATGGGATTGGGTGGTCAAAACCACGAACCGGCCGCTTTACCCGCTGTAGAGATGCTAATTAACAAATTTAATAAATTTTTGTTCTTTAAATGAACAAAAATTTCAACTGTGTTTAGCCCAATTCTTAATTAATTAATTAACAATGACTTGTTCCTCTGCGACATTAGACACATTTAGTTCACACTCGCACATCCTACATCTGTAAGATCCATGCAGAAATTAGCCTGTCATCTGTCATGAAACACGGCAGCAAAATACCGAAAACAGGGCACGCGTGACTGCTTCAAGAATCAAAATAATTGCATAATTATTGATAATCTTTATCGAAAATCAGTGGTTATTTCCGCTGCTTATTAAACTCGAAAAACCGTGACATGATGAGTGACTTATTCTTTAACACCAGTAATTTTGTTCCGAATAAGAACAGCCACAAAATTTTGTGCTTCCAGAAGCTGACATAATTGACTCACGTAACCGGGCAGAAAACCTTTGCTCATCCAGGTCTGAAACTCACCTCAGTGTAGACATGTGTGTAAATGTTATACTGAATTCGAACTTCTTTGAACGTTTGTAACTGTAAAACTGTTTAAGGATTATCAGGTTTTGTGTAATTTATATAATTTTGTTTGCCTTCTTTGTTAGCAAATTTTCACAGCATGGAGCCTAATTGTTCGATGTAATTTTAAAATTAAGACCTTATTAAAATTACAGGAGCTGAAACAAAGAGATTCTGCTAGAACCCCAAAGTGTTTGGTATCGATTACACTTTTAAACACTGTGCACATAAGAAAGCAGTTAGGACACACAGCAAGCATGAAATGTTGAAGCTTCTATCTTATACAAAATAAGCAGCCTTTGCACACTTCATACTGATTTTGTACAACAGGCTATATCGTCCCTAAATCCGAAATGGCACTTACACAAGCACACACGGAATATTCCTGTCGATGTTCACACAACGCTTTCAAATTTCAAACTGATACCACCAAGTTCCCTACCAAGTCCTTTTATACCTTAACCTGTCCCAAAACAAATGAAGACGATAATGCTCCCTGCTCTCTAACTGCGGCTCGAAACATGAGCGGAATATGTCCAATCCACTGAGCGGTCACACGCTTTGTCGCACCGACTGTCCGTCCCTTCGTTACGAAACGACCTGTCATGGCTCGGACTTTGATTAATAACATTCGGCGCGAAGTCTTAACGGGTATAAAGCGTTTAAGCATTTACTGCATACTTTGAGCAGTTATTTCTGTGTATATATATATAAAATAGACATTAGTTATTGTACGGTGCGAAGTATTATAATAGCAATAATTCAGTAGAATGTCTGAAGATGAATATGTTATAATTAAACACTTTATTATCCAACTAATACACAATATATAATATGTAGATATAATTAAAATTATAAAATATTTAAAAGTGCTCCAACATGTTTCGGATCACAGAGGATCCATCATTAGGGAACCTTGTACGTACAGTGCTTGGCTAAAAATTACAAGAATGATTCTATCCTGCCCGTTGATATGGACAAGGTCGGTGTTATGGCAGCATATTCCGACCCGTCGTGCGTGTGTGTAGTTCACTGTATATTAGTGCCTTCATATACAGTGAACTACACACACGCACGACGGGTCAGAATATGCTGCCATAACACCGACCTTGTCCATGTCAACGGGCAGGATAGAATCATTCTTGTAATTTTTAGCCAAGCACTGTAAAAGGCTCCCTGATGATGGATCCTCTGTGATCCGAAACATGTTGGAGCACTTCTAAATATTTTATAATTTTAATTGCATATACATAATATATATTGTGCATTAGTTGGATAATAAAGTGTTTAATTATCACTGATGCACGGTGCAAACATGAAGATTGAATATGTCGTATTTTCATAGACCATATTTCTCCAATCTAAGCTGATATTCGCTAAGGTGGTAAAAACGTTTCCCGCCTGTAGATGGACCTGGATGATTCAGTAATCCTTGCAGGATACCTGGACGGGATTTGAGATGTGTGAGCTAGCATTTCGTCTTCGAAACACTGACGGAGCGTCATGTCCAGAAGCAAAGCTGTGGAAAGCTCATGCCACATATAGTTGCGCTACTTGTTGGGAAGGAAGTTGCTCAACTGACAAATGTGTTAGAATTCCAGGGGTATAAATGATTTACATGAGAAATGTTGCTGTAAAAAGGATTTTTGTCGGCAAGTATGAGAAGTAACTAGGGACATATATCACAGGTACGAGGGGTGCTGATAAGTCCTTAGCCCCACCTACTTCGCGATGTCGTAGGACGGAATCCATTGTGTCGTTGGAAAGAGAGGTCTGTTCATGTGCCGAATTGCAAGCCTTTCCTTGTTACAAAGGCTGAAAGGAAGCATGTCAGGCGACGCGCGCGATTTCAAAAACA
>Ga0123355_10006458_pt1 | contig 17371 bp, 22 predicted proteins | sample TergutEmb28metaG_3_FD_89872 | JGI IMG/M metagenome (GOLD analysis project Ga0123355, IMG submission 89872) | Embiratermes neotenicus P1 segment gut microbial communities from Petit-Saut dam, French Guiana - Emb289 P1 | ecosystem: Host-associated > Arthropoda: Insects > Digestive system > Gut ...
TACCCACCTGTGGCCTCCATGTGGGTTGTTACCCTCCACAGCCTGTTTCTGTACTCTGACCTGCCCCTACTCTGTCATCCTGCTTCCTATTAGCTCAGGCTATTTTTGAGCCAAACCTTTTCCTGTATAAATACCCCAACATTTCTCAAGACTAGCCATTCTTCATACCTACCTGCCTATGAAGATGGGACACAGCGTTCCGAAACGTCGGCATATAAAATTCAGACGCAGGGGAATTACCCAGAAGAAAGCATACAAGTCAAATAATGTGTGAAAAATTGCAATAGTATGTTTCCAAACTTCTTTAATGATGGCTGATTCATGGACTGGAAGTCCAGTCACCTGCCACCAGAATTTTGTGAAGCCAAACTGAGGCTACATACCTTATGGGTTTCTGGTAACTCACAATTATATGCAGCGGTGTGTTTCTGTTCTGATCCATTGCATTTACATCAGCTCCACACTGAATTAATAACTTTGCTGTTTCTGAACAGGGAAACCTAAAATAAAAAATGAGGCATTAAAAAAAATATGACAACTACAACCAACAAACCCCTGCTGTCATTCCTGGCAGAGCACAAAATGTTTCTTTCTGCTAAGTGTCCAGCCTAATCCTGGAGTCCACCCAGCCAAATACACATCAGGTAACAGTGGTGCTTTCCCCAGGGATAAAGCAACCAAGGTGTAAAACTGTCCATTAAGCATCTAGTGCTGAGGTTAAGAATGAGTGGTGCTATACTTCCGCACTCCCATATGCCTGCATGGTGCGCACAAACACAACTTTAACGTTACTGCTGTTCACTGCAGGACTTAGCCAGGCTCTTGTGCAACTGGTACGAGATATTCTTTCTCTGGAGGTAAAGCAAGTGGAGTATGAAGCTGGTCCCTAACCCACACCTACTGCTAAGGTTAAGAATGCACAAACCTATACCTCCACCAATGAACCAAACATCCTCATGGAAAAAGTATACATGGAGAGGAATTGGCACTGTGAAAACTGTATTTTGAAACACTGAGCAGTTCCACAAAATATGTAGAAAGAATTGAACTAAATCAAATATTACATCACATCTCACACAGCGTATCAATGAACCTTTAACAATCATGCACCCTCTACTGTAAGGCATGTGTGCATTCCAACAAGCCTAGTGCCTAGGGTAGCATTTCCTATTTACAGATATGTCATTAAAAGAAGTGTTTCAACTGTAGCACAATACACAGTGTTCAATGAACATACTGTTAAGTACTAAACGTTGGCCTGTTTGACTTTAGTTTCCCCGGATTTACCTGGAGATACTGAAGAAAACCATAAAAAATCTCAGTAAAGTTGGCAACCTGGTGTTGTGCTCCTTAGTACATGTTCATGTTATCATAAGTCCCTGGATTGTAACTTGTAGTTAGGAAGGCCATTTTTCTTGCAACTTAATTCCCTGCTCTCTGACCAGTCAACATATAAGGTTGAAGTTACTGGGCCTATATTCAGTTTTGGACCATGTGCCTGAATATAAATAATTTCATTGTAATATGTGTGTATGTGTGTGTGTGTATATACATACACACACACACATATATATATATATATATATACATGCCCATGTGAGTACTTACTTGCACACATCATTGGTGTGGAAATCATCGACAGGCGTATCTGCACTGACGCACAGATGCAGCAGAGTCTGACCATCTCTCATTGCTACATGTAACTGATTCAAGCGGAACACTAAACAGTAAACACGAAATTCTTCTTTTTTTGTACATAACTTCATAAGTTTTGTAATTATTACTAAAATATACAGGACTGTTGTTACATTACCCTCCAGCTCCTCCTGTAACAAAGAAAAACAGCAGCTAACAAATGTAACCTGGTGAGAAGAGAATTGAGAAACACACATTTCTGTTAGAAAATCCAGAGGAATGAGATCACTTGGGACATAAAGATGGAGATGGGATGATGATGATATTAGTTCTTATCTTAGAGGCTGAAACACAGTGTGAAGATGTGAACTGGATTCAGATGGGTCACAATATGATAACAAAGGAATATTTTAATGAACAAAGTGATGAACACAAATGTTACAGAAAAGCACAGAACTACTCAGCAGTTGTACAAGGGGGTGCTGATTAATCCTTAGCCCGACCAGGAAGGAAACAAGCTACAGCGACCACTCAGGATTTATTCAACACACTCCCCACGAAGCTCAATACACTTCTTAGCCCGCTACTGTACCTTCTGCAAGCCATTCAAAAATATTCAGAATGTTGTCTGTCCAATCGGGTCTCTGCAGCGGCAATGACCTCCGCGTCGGACAAAAAATGGCAACCTTTCAATTGTTTTTCCAGTCCAGGGAACAGGTGGTAGTATGACAGGGCCAGATCCAGAGAATAGGGTGGGTGATCAAGATATTGGAAGCTCAGGTAAGCCAGTTTCTTCTGGGTTGCAAGTGCCCGGTGAGCCGGGTCACTGTCATGCAAGAACAAGACCATCTTGGTGACCTTCCCATGGTGTTTTTCCTTCAAAATGTCTTTCAATTGCAGCAGCAGAGATGAGTAATATTCTGCATTGATAGTTTGGCCCCTTGGAAGATAATAAATGAGGATGCCTTCTTGATCCCAAAAAATTGAGGTGAGAACTTTTCCAGCAGATTTTTTGGGGGCAGTGTGAGCCGCTATGCCGCCATTCCATTGACTGTTGCTTTGTCTCTGGATCATAGTGATATAACCAGGTTTCGTCCGTGGTCACCAATCGTGAGAAGAAATCATTTGGATTGCGCTGAAAAAATTCCAAAAGTTGCTCAGACAACTGGGACCACTGACGTTTTTGATCCACATTCAGGTATTTTGGGACGCACTTTGCAGAGAGCTTCTGCATGTCCAAATCTTCACGAATGATGGACCCAACCCGCTCACATGAGATGCCCAGTTGCTCAGCTATTGATTTAGCTGAAATCCGGCAGTATTCCAGATTAGCTCATGAATTTGACCAATAATCTCTGAGGTGATCACTATTTTGGGTCGCCCAGGACGTGGCACATCACAGGTAGACAAATCACCATGTTTAAACTGGGCCACCCAGTTTTTGACAGCGGCATACAACGTTGCATGTACCCCTAATGTTTGTCAGAATGGCGTGAATTTCCTTCGGCCCTTTCCTTGCAGGAAAAAAAAAACTTATGGCTTGCATCTCCATGTTGTTGAAATCATGCGCATCGCCTTACATGCTTCCTTTCAGCCTCTGTAACAAGAAAAGACTTGCAATTCGGCACATGAACAGGTCCCTCTTTCCAACAGCACTATCGATTCCATCCTATGACATCGGGGAGTAGGTCAGGTTAAGGACTTATCAGCACTCCCTCATATAACTACAGTACAACCACATTTTATATGAGGGATGCACTCCTGAAGACCTCACATAATTCAAAACTCTCATAACTGAAGGTGTTGTGGTGTAATTTAAAGTATTATTCCGGCATCTGCATATAAGGACTGAGGAAAACACCCAAAATCCTCCATCAGAATACCTGATGTCCCAGCTGAGATTCAAAAATTGACACTTTCTAAATACAAATTGTAAGTACTACCACTTGAGCAATATATACTAGTGCCTATAGTAACACATGCCATTAGAACCTGTACATGTAGACAACTGTTATTAGTACATGGCATTACAACCTGCATGTTACTGTATGTAATAACATGCAACATTACAACCTGTACATCCTACAATTTTTTTACATCAAATGGGTGTTTACAACCTGTACACATCACAGTTTATAGCAACGCACAGCATTATACTTAGTACACCTTACTGTATGTAACAATAAACAATACTACAACCTGTACATCTTACAGTTTGTAGCAACTTATGGTGTTACACCCTGTACATGTTAATGCTCATAGCAGCACAGACAATGTTTGGAATGGCAGAGATCCTGCAGCTCACCATTACTTGCTCTACATCGTCTTTGGGACCTGGGTTTGCAATCTTCTCTTTGTTCCTCTCCAGTTCTAGAACACATGCTGCTAGGACATCCTCAACTTGAGAAAATGTTAAGTGTACACCAACATGGATCATCTGAGAGAATACCTAGAACAAAGACTGAGAATCAGCCCTCTTCTGCTGAATGTTGTGTGTGTATGTATCAAACATGCAGTATGATGATCAAATGAGAGAAGGCATATAAAAATATCTGCTCTTATGCAGCCCCCATTTAAATTCTGCTCTTCTGCAGATCACTGCAGGAATTTAGTTCCGGTCCCAAAGGGTTGATACAAATTTTGTTTCAACTGCAGAGCTTGTACAGCACTGAATAAAATGGGAATTATGCATGAATAATATCAGTAAAGATATGAAAGGAGACAGCTGTCTATTTAAAGGTACATATTAGAAACTGCCTCAACAGGTTGGAGAAAATGTGTCAGTATAGGCAGAACACATAGCAAATTCAAACTGAGTACCTCCTTTATATAAGTAGCATGTTCCTGCTACACCAATACAGCGAAAGACCTCAGACATAAACACAAGTAAAGCACTATAACGGCAGATATCAAGTACGGTGTAGCAGTCTAGGAATGATTGAACAATGGTGTCCCACCAAACACATGAGCTCATGTGTATTATGTGTCAGTAAGACTAGCATAGCACCTTCACTCCACACATTCGTCCCTCAGAACTTCTGCAATTTGATTTTCTAAGTATTCTGTGAATCCTGTGAAGCATCACATACACAGTGTGTTACAATGCTCAAACCAGTTTCTTGCCTGATGTGGATAAAGTGCTTCACCTAGTAGGAAGTCAGATATTCAATTAGAAGTTCAGTCCTTTACATCACGCTTTGTACTAGCCGCTCTTTATTGACATTACAGAAATATCACTTGTATTTTAGGGAATATTTGTTTATTAGTAAGTCTATTTTGGTGTGCAATACAGCAATTTTTAAGTGAGGCATCCATGCTGTGCTTTACATGATCAATATTTTACACTACATATATTGTGCAATACAGCAGCTCCTATGTTTAAGTCTTAACTGATTAGAATCCGGTACCATAATGCTAGAGGTCACAAACATATTTTTGTGCTTAGCAACATCATGCATGGAATCACCATTCTCCATCTCTCACTTGAAATAACCAATCACTTTAAAAACCAAGTATCTACCTTGTTTGTGTAAAATCTGATAAATCAATCCATTTTCAAAAGGACAGTAATACTGTACATCCCTCACAAAAAGCACCTTTCTGAAACACCTCATTTTCATAAAACGATATCTTTCAGTTATGAACATCATAAGAGAAGGCAGATAGTACAACTGACTGAGACTGACTTGAAGCTCACAACACAACACAAGTAACAGCTTCTTGCTGTACTGTCTAAATCCTAAAGTGCATACACAACATATATACCCGGAATACACCTTCTCACATCTCTCATATAAACCCATCTGTGCCACCATACCCAAAGAATTCTGTTATATCCATTTTGTTCCCTATCTACAATTCCAAAACAATTACATGATAGTACACTATTCTATCCAGACTGTCTGATGTGGAACATGGTGCATAATTTTCTCAAATATTTACAAGATTCTACAATCTAACATGCTTCACATTTCTTTGACAGTTACCTGTGCAAATCTAAGGAGGTCTTTGACAACTGACACTTTGGTAAGTTGGCGAAGATGCAAAGCATGCAGCCACAGTTCAATACAACGGTCAAATCGAGCATTGTCAGCAAATACAGCACCTCGGAAAATAACTGGATGGGGAACCTCTGGATTATGACTGCCCAAGATCCGCTCACGGATTGACAATGATTCCATGTGCAGAGCATTCTGATTGAATTTGATTGCATCTAATTCCTCTAATGTTTGACATTCAACCCAGTTTTCATATGCTGGAACCGGCTTCACCAGTGTCTTCAGTATAACATTATGTGGGTCACTATACCTTAAATTCAGAAGACAAATATAAAAACCTTAACAAAATAACATACTAGAACAGTCAATGTTCTTCAATATCCAGGATGCACACCCTATAGAATAAACATCAGTCAGTAACATAAAAGTCTTTGGTATCACGAACCATGCCATCAAACTGTCACTAGTCTCAATGGCCTTATCATACAGATCAAGAAGGCAGATTATATAAGCTGAAACATGTTTCATTAGAAGAATAGCAAATTACACAATTTCAGATGGACGATAAATGAAGAAGTATTGACACAACAATACGCATCACCAATGACACATTTTATAAAGACTACAAGACGAAACTGAAAAGAACATGTTGAAAGAATGGGTTTGGTAAGATCCTAAACAGCAACCCTCAGGAACAAGATGCTTAGGAAGGCCTCTGCAAGATCATAAGACCCAAAAGAGGGTAAATGGATATCATGCTGAGAATGCAATAAAATGAAACTTAAACACAAATTACCTCATTTCCATGGCTGTATGTAAATATAGGTATGCCAACTGGAGACAGTAGTTCTCTTTGTCATTAGCATAAGAAGCCCCAAGCAGTTCTAGGGCCTCAATTCGTTCTAGATTTGAGACCTCTGACAGTGTTACTAAATATTCTACTACATCAGCCCTCGTCCGCTCAGCAGCTGTTATCAATGGAGTCATGCCTGTAATAAGGGCATTACTACAATGAAAAAGTCTTCCCTTAAAAGAACATTGCAATATTAATCCAAAAAAGGCAAATTCTTATAACAAATTCTACATATCAAACATGGTAAAAAAAAATCAGCAAAATGGTTCTTCATGTTCACAATAAATTACTAACTAAAATCCCAAGGAGACTGAAATTAATCCGTTACATTACATTTAAGGACATAATATGCCAATTTTATATGGAAGTTGTTACATTACAGGCAATGTTAAGACGTAAAACAACTTCTAAAACATTTAAATTCTTCTCACAATTTTATTCCATTACTTATTATAAATTATCATAAGGGTTTTGTCAGTAATATGTGACTGAAAAACTATTGATGGTCAAACACATACACTGTGCATCTTAATATTCAGGTGTAAAATTCAGTTTGGACACAATGCCACCTGTGGAGGTCTCACAGGAATAAGCTGAGACAGCAATGATATGTCGATATATGAACTTGGTAGAAGGAGAGTGCAGAGGAAGAAAATGGGGACCTACTTGTTAAAGGGTTTTCTCTGTGGAGTGAACAGGAGATCAGAGAAGGAAACAGTGGAAAAATGATGGGAGAAATAAAATGAAATACGGAATGAACCCTAAAGAAAAGTAAGGAGGCATTTTGCCACACATTTTGATACCTCAGAGGATAAAAACAGAAACAGACTGAGCACAATATCCAAGTACGTAACTAAACTAAACCAGCCAACCAACCAACCAGCACAACTCCACAGTGCATGACCATTCTTGAGAAGCAAATAGCCACTTAGCTAGTCAAATTCCCCACATTTTATGGAACCTGAAAGGTTCATTACCACGTTCATCAGAGCCCACTGCTTACCCCTAACCTGAGCCAGATAAATACAATCCATGACTTCCTAATGTAGTTAAAATCCATTTTAATATCATTCTCTCATTTATATGTGTATCTTCCAGGTGGTTTCCTTCCTTCACATTACCCAACCAAAACCCTGAATGCATTCTCTTCTATCCCACAAGTGCCACACATCTCACCCATCATATCATCATTGATTTAATCACTCTAATAAAAATGGGTGGCACAAAAGTCACTTGCCACTACAGGCAACATGTTAAACATGTAGTGTCAATGACATTTGCTCCACCCTGTATTTGGCAAGGCGCACAAATTGTGAAGCTGTACATAACACAATTTCCTTCAACCTCCCATTACATCCCTTCACTCATATGCAAATATTTTTCTCCACACCCCATTCCCCAACACCCTCAGCATAAGTTCCTCACTAAATGTGAAAGACCTGGTTTCACACATGGATACAAATAAATCCTGAACAAAGATGGCCACAGTGAAAAACTTATTTAACACCCATTCCTTCAATTGAATACTGTTATAACAAGTGCAATTACTTTTGGACTGATACATCAATATATACCATTTTCATTCTTCGTCATACGTGCTCCATACCGCAACAGCTCCTTAACAATTGTTACATGACCACATTCAGCTGCAAAGTGAAGTGCAGTGGCACCACAATTCGCTTTCTCATTAGGGCTGGCTCCTTTCTCCAACAGGAAACTGACTACATCTAAATGGCCTTTGTATGCAGCTATCATTAGGCATGTATTATTGTATTTATTTGCAATATGAATATCAGCAAGATGATCTGTTAAATATTTTACAATGTCCAGTCGACCATCAAAACAAGCAGCACGTAAGGGAGTTGAATTTGTTTTCGTTGCATGGTTCACATTTGCACCTGTTTTCACCAATGTTTTCACAACATTTAGGTGACCTGCACCTGGAAACACACAAATACTGTTAATAATAATACAGTATGAAATCATACACAAAAAAATCTGAACATAACACAGCATAATTAAGACATAAAGATTGTGGTGCACAATTTCACACCTGAGGTGCTCACAGGCTATCAGCCACACTCTAACTGCATTTAAATCCAACACTTAAAAAAGAATTCTGTATCCTTTATCAGGTCCAATACAGCAAGAAACCATCAGTTCCTGACATGTGTATGTATATATATATATATATATATATTTATATGGTGGGATTTTTCAGTCCACTGTCTAATGCTTCTTCCTCACTAGCCTGCTACTGTCCCATAAGTCACCCATCTTACTTTCCTCGAACACTGTCTTCTGCAAAAACCAGAAAATGGCACCAAGGGTAAAGAAAGGGTAGGGCTATACCTCTACCTCCCTTCTGTGTCTTCATGGCATGTCATAGAATAAACTTTAGCTTTTACATTTTATAGATGGAACTACTAAATGAAATCTGTTGCCACACCATGAAATTAATGTAAACCCTTTTATAAGCTCTGATTAACATACTGCCACATATTTACAGGTACTCTAACAAGCATTCTAATATCTGGAGGTTGCACTTAAATCAAGAGAGAATATGTCACGCCTTGTCTGCTGGGTGATTCCATGGTAACATAACACAAACCATAAAACTAATCCCATTCACACATCTCACCTGCTGCACACCATAAAGCACTTGCTCCCTCTATAACATAGCCATCAAACTTGACCATTCCTTCCTGCTCCAGGTCTGGTTTGAACTCAGACAGAAGCATCTTCACAACTTTATCATGGCCATATCGTGCAGCCACAATGAGAGGAGTGTACCTCTGCCCACCATCCTCCATCACCTGCTGATAAAGAAATTAATTTATTGCCAACTCATTGTGGTACTATTTTCATGTGCCTGAGCTTCTTCATTGCATAATTTGTGTTTTACTTGTGATACATTACAACAGATACATATTAAGGCCTTCTGGGAAATGAAGTGTAGTGTTATCAATGGGAGCAACCTTTGGAGGAATACACTGTCTTCACCTGTACGGTTCAACCCTGAAAATGTACAGCATATGCTGGTACACACAGCATCTCCAACTAGAAGGCCATACTCTGAACACACACAGCCATAAAAACCTCAATTTTGTATAAGTTTTTTAACAACTTTTCACAAAGCCAACCAATGACTTTGCACATAAGTAGTTTGTAAGTGGTACTTTTATTTTCAATTTTTAAAATACTGTAGGCAGAGTCAGTTATTGTGCATAATAAGGGTGCATGCACACACGTTCTGTACAAGCCCTGCACTCGCTGCAAAGAGTTTCATTATAAAGACTAATAAAGAAAAGTTCATGCTGTGTGCAATTATCAGTGGGAATCTACCTCAAAGGTGCACAAATCCCACAACTTCCAATACTACAACCTTCGCCTATTGACACGCCTAAAAGAAAAATTCAGCATCATCTCAGGATAAACGTACAACTCCATGTGTATTATGTTCTTAACAAATACGACTACGAAGATGCACTTCCAAACACTTGTGCGACACACAAGCACAATGACTTTTCGCACGCCATACACCAAGTAATATATCGGATACAAACTATAAGTCGTTCCACACGTGCTGCGTTTCAGAACAGCTCAAGAACAGCCTCTTTCAAAAATAAATGTTTTCTAAATCAGTTAGTCACAACTTCCAAACACCGTCACTTCACCACGAATATTTATAAATATGCGTGTCACTGCAATAAGTGTGCTGGCCAAAATTTTAATTCTGCAATAAAGTGTCATGGTAACTTACAACTTTACCTGATTAAGCAGTTCATGCACTTCTTCATCACTCTTGTCAGCCAGTAGTGCATACAGTGTAATAGCCATTCCATCTCGTGCAGCATAATAAACTCTATTTCTGAGTGACTGTGCTAATTCTGTCATTTTAACTTCAGGTGCTACTTAACAAGGTCCCTTCAATCTCACGAAACGTTGGCATTATTATTTTCACCTATATTCATTTACATGCCATATTTTTGCAGCAGACACATGATATACAGAAGGAAGACTACTGTATGTTGCGGTTTACACTCCTACCACAGTATGAAACTGCACACACGTATTATTTACACTTCAACATTTCACAGCACTATTCCACACTGCGACCTATCACTGGTAGCACGATGAACTACAGATGTGCAAGTCAGCTTACTCTTTGGAAATTTCATACCTTACGTTTCGTAGAACTGCCATCTATTGATAGAACACTTTACCAGGGTTGAAAGTACACCAAAACACCAATAACCATGCTAATAATGTAATCTGTGCGAATAACAACGTATTTGACTACGTGCTATAGTACCCCAGTCCACAGGATGAATCTTAACTACAGTGAAAACCTCAAACAGGAAACCTACAATTATTTATAACCAAAGAATTGAAATTTCCTGCTACAAGAAGTGACAAATATTACGTCATGCTCTTTATAAGCGGAGTATTGAATGCCACATTCTTTTCCCACTCCCAGTGTTACATGGACAGGCTTGTGCTATGGATAAGTTTTCAAAATCATCAATAACGTCTAGGTACGGCCGATTACCCAGTGGCCCGCAGCGAAGTCGTATGTCTGCAGCTTGGTGGAACTGTGGATTAGAGTCCCGCCGGGGGCATGACAGTATGTTTTCTGGAAATATGTGTTATCCGAGGTCTGTACGACGGGCCGATCCCTCGTCCAGAGGAATCCCACCGTGTGTGTCATTGCGCTTGATCAGGTGCCACAATAACCGCCTACACCTACAATGAGTAGGTAGGTCAAGCCAAGCTACATTTTATCTGCTGGAAGTGGAACTTAAATTATGAGGAAAAGAAAAAGTAATGGATGTGGTCGTATAAGATTTCGTAAGGCACAGCTATGAATAACATCAAAAGGCAAAACACCAGACAAAAACATAAGAGTTGTACTGTAAACTGCCAAGAAAGAAGTACATGCATATCAAATAAAGCAGAAATATAGATTGGTCAAAAAATATGAATTATCAAAATTGACACACTTTCACAATCCAACAGGCCAGAGAGGTACGTCAATTTCAATAAAATATCCTTTTAACAGTGCTAGTTATTATTCATAGACACTAAATTAATTACATGTTTCAGCGCCAGTGGGCCATCATCAGGTTAAGCTAGTTACATTCAGAACACAATGATCATTTCTATATAGGCTGTTTTTCCAGTTGATGTTAATGCTAGATATCAAATTAATTCATATTACAGTTGTTCTGTTATGGTTAAAAGTGTAAAGTATAGGCAGCTAAGCATGTACATTCTTCAATGTTACAATTTGAAACTAATGGAATGTTACTGCACAAAGCTTATATTTAGCATAACCTACATCTCATTGCTTGCAGTGATATTCCTATACATTGCAGTTTTGTTTTGACCCATTCCACAAAGAAGGCTTGTAAGTATTTACATAAAACAGTCAAATATTTACATTTCTGCACCCTGAAGCGGCTTGCAGGTCCCAATCCGTAAGGTGAATGAAGATGAAGATAATTATATTATATGGTCTGGTATTATGAGCATTATAACCTGTGAATCAAAGACAACCTTGCAGATGTCTTCATGATTCTGGGATGTGTCATTGTATATTTTGCTCCTGACATTTCAAGGTGACATAGTGGTTTTATTGGACATTTTTTGACCCTTGATGGTGTTGCCACTATGAAATATTCAAACAGTAGGCGCCAATTACCCACTAATATGGTACCACATCCCAGAAGACTGGAGACATGTTACATTATTGCAAAAGCCTAAGAAACTCACAAATATGAACTGGACCAAACCGTAGATTTAAAAAAATAAAAGTTTCAGGTAGCCTTGATATGCACCAAATATTGTATCATTGATAAGGCTTGTTCTGCAGATGAAGACAACTAATAATGTCCTAAAGACCCATTTTGATATCATCTCTGCATATGACAGGCTCAGAAACTCTCCAACAAAATACTGTACTTACTTTCATGCTATTTCAGCCACCTTCATTCATATCCCCAGTACTTTACTTCTGGAGAAACAGGTCAGTAACGCCTTGACATTTTATTGAAATTGAGGGTTCATGTCCAGCAGCCTGCTACTGGCTCTTACACTGAGCCAAATGACTCCTATCACTACAAGGACTGTTCCCTGTCTAATACAACCACCATACTTGTTCCAGACTTTTATATTAGAAGTTCGCAGCATATCAATTTGGACGAAATGTAAAGCACAGTAGTGGTTGTATTAGTGATCAGTGTCTGTTTATTCATCAATACAGTGATATGTCAATGAATATAAAAGATTCCTGTCCACATTTCCCATCCTATTTAAGATGATGCCAGGATACCAGAGAGTATAGTGACCAGACCATTGGCTGGACAACTAGAGTATAGTGACCAGACCATTGGTTGGACAACTGAAGAATTACAGTTCAATTTCCAACACAGCAAGAAATTTTTCACTCTTCCAAAACGTATCCACCAGCTGCATGGCCCATCCAGCTTCTGTTGAAAGGTTGCTAGGGGCTCTTTCCTGTGGAGGTGGTGGGGGGGAAGAGAAGCAACCAGGGCATACAGTTCCATCCAGTGCCACAGTTAAGAATGAGTGGAGCTGTACCACCACTCCCCCATAAATCTCAGCATGGACAGGGACAATTTTACCTTCATTTCTGCATCATGAACTGTTATGGTTTAAGTCCATTTGGCTCTTTTCTTATTGATCTTGAAGATGCTCATGGTCCTCCATCTTTGTTTCACTTTCACCACCTCAGAGTTTCCACTCAGATGATACTAGAAAGCCAATCCTTCAGCTTTTCTGGCCAGAACTATATATGCGCTTTTGTTACATTCCATATGTGTAACATGTCCCCACCTACTGCATTCACTTGGACTTCTTAACAGACAACATTTTGTTATGTTTTTATAACTTAGTATATCAAAGAATAATTCAGTCATCACAATTACCCTTTTACCACAATATCTGCTCATACAGTTTGCTACATGTTTCAAACCAAGATGAAATTATGAGGTGAAAATTATATGATCATACAAGAAGGTAAGTGGACATTTTTTTAAGTAGATGTCTGAATTACAATTGAGCATGTTCCTTTTGCTATTCTTGTACTGATTAATAAGATGAGCTTGACCAGCAAGTGCACTTTAACAGATGACATCCTGTTGTGTGCTATCAGACTTCCACCACGCAGCTGGTAACATCACCTTGTGTTTTTATAACTTAATATGTCAAAGAATAATTCAGTCAACACAACTATGTTATTATTATAAAAACAATATCTGCTTTTAAAATTTGCTACATGTTGCAACCTAAGACATTATCATCAGCAAGAAAGTATAAAATACCTAAAAGGAAGGTGATATGCCTTGACAAAGGTGGTGATTATATTGAAAAACAGCTAAAGGTATGTGTTAAGAGTTTTTTCCCTCGATTTTGTGAATAAATATTTTTAAAAAATGTTATTGCATTTACATCTTTACTGTCTGGACATCCTACATGTATTATATAAGGTGTATCCAAGTCATGTTAACTTCCATATTACAAGGTTAAATACTCGTAACTAACCAACTCCAGACAATAGAGTCCCTCTTGAAAAATTAATCAAAGAGGTATCAAGAAATTCCCTAAATTTTATGGAACCTGAAATTTCATTACCATATGGCAAAAGCCCGCCACTGATCCCTGTCCTCAGCCAGATGAATCAAGTCCACATACTCCCACACTACTGGTTTCAGATCCAATTCCATATTAACCTCCCACTTATGTCAAGGTCTTCTAAGTGGTTTCATCTCATTTTCCTGTATGCTGCCCTCTTCCCTCCCATGTCTGCTACATGCCTCACCCAGCCCATCCTCCTCAAGCTGATGATCATAATAATATATGGCAAGTACTAATTATGGAGTTCCTCATTACATAATAAATATTAATTACACATGCCATTCCCTGCTTCCTCAATATGAACCTTTTCTCTTCTAGCAAATGGATGAACATAACAATACAGTATCATTTTGGTGTCAGAATTAATTTCATGACTATATCCAGTCTTTTAAATGCAAACAGGAGAATTCAAAAAGAAAAAAGCACTAGCAGGTGTTCACAACACAGAACACAGGCAGGTCGTGGTAAACTCTCGTGCTGATCAGTAGGTAAGTCTGGACATTGTTCTTAAATCCCCACCAGAAATTCTGCCAAATGACTTTTTCAAATTGTCATGTACTTGTAAGGCTCACAGCAATCTTTCAGGGATTCTGTATCAAGCTTTGTTATATACCACCAACAATAAATGCCAATATCAATTTCTATAAATTTTTTTAATATTTCTTAGTGAATTGCATAACAGGTATCTCACACAAATTATTATTTATTAGAAAGTTCAGCATTCCATAGTAAATATATGTACATATTCCATTCACTGGACTACAATTATGTACAACTGGTGTCATAACGAAGCCCAGCTTAGTCACCTTCCTGGATGCACTCTTCAACTATATCTCGCAAATCTGGATTTTCCATTGCAGCTGCTATTCTTTCTTTATCATTTATCTGCTTATTTACTGTAAATGAAATTAAGTGGCAATGAATAAAAACTGCAATAAGATAAACACACACTTATAACAGAAACCCAAAGACCCATAGCATTGTTCTTTTTCAGAGAAGATTTTCTTTCATCTGTATCATCAACATAAATCAGACATTTAAATTCCCCACTACCAAGGCACCATGCTGATCTCATATACCTACTTTTTCCCTTTTAAGGAAGGAAAGTAGGCCAGAAGTGTTACACTAGGCCTGCAAAATCCATGCCTCTACTATCATAACCATGTAATGCACAGCCAATGGAGGTTCATGCAGGAAATTGCACACAATTCACCAACTGTATTATGTATTTATGATCTGAACCAGAAGTCAGTTATTCACACCACCGATGTACACTACGCTGTTACTACGCACAAAACATTTTCAGTATACTTTCTGTTTCCAGCTGTACATTGAAGTATAATAAATAAATGTGGTTGATGGATAAGTTAATTCTTTCCCATTCTTAAAAGGAATGTTCCTCTTTGGAGATGCAACACAAACTTAACCACTCCAGCAGACTTTTTCCCTTTCAATTTCCACATTTCTGTCTGTCAGGTAAATTTACTTCACATTTATTTTTGAATTTCTGAGACCAGAAAATGTTTCCACCCAGTTTTTTCAGCTTCTCAAAACAGACCATAATTATTTCATATGCCATGATCCTCTAATAAACTTCATAGCTCATACACCACTATTATTATAAACAAAATGGCCTTTGTGCAGTTTCCAAAATTCACTACTACAATTAAACAAATTCTTCCAAAATGTTTCACTCTGGATAGCATAAAGTTAAGATCATGCAAAATTTCCTTTATGTAACTACATAATCTTTGACCAAAAAAAAGTCTACTTTCACTTCAACTACCCTGTCAAGCCTTTCTGAGCTCTTCTCTATTTGTTATATTTGCAATGCTGTTACTGTCCATTCTCCCAACAGTCCACAAGCAACAAACATTAAAACTATGAGTAAACATGGTAGAAACACGCAAAGAGGACAACTAAGTAAGGAAAAGCAGTGATCTTATTCCTATGCCACATCATCTGTTAAGTCCTGAACACTGACTACCTCTCCATGACAATCACGCAGCATGGCACAACAGAAAAGGAACCACAACTGTTGTCATGTGACCTCACTACAGATATTATGTGATATGGTTTTGGAACTTTGGTATTAGACAGCTTTATGACAACATCATTTATGGATCAAGTAGGAACATATACTCAAACATGTTTTAGAAGCAAATCCAGTTTCAGGAAGGGGGGTATTCCTTTAATAATGCTACACAGTGAACAAAGTTCAAAAACCAAGTAATCCTAATTAGGTACTGCTGGAATAGATAAGGTAAATACTAAGCTGATTCAGTGTAGTTTCACACCTATCACTTGTTCTTGATACATTCACTGTGGTGAGCTTTTGATGTGACAGAAAGCAAATATATTCATCCCATTTGTGACTTCTGCCCAATTTTACATTTCTATTTCATCATTTTCTTGAGTTACTCTTATTGCCTTATAAATCTTTTAGTTGAATATAAGCTGTTGTTAGTTACTGTTTTGACCTCTCTCCAGCATAGACCAGCCTACGTCACTATAACAAACATCTCTGTTACAGGAAAATGTGCACATATGTAGTAATCAGTATTTTGCTGCCATTTAAGGAATAATACACTTAGTGGGGATCAAATCATTTCAATTACTGAATTACATTCACACACACATACTCGTATGTCCATTATTCATAGTGTGAACTACATATGCCTTCTATTTTATAAAGCATCCACCCAACAAGTTACTTATCCTTACAAAAATGCTGGATGTTATTACTTACTTTCTTCTTCTGTAGCATGTGTACCTTTCTTAATAAATATGTCCAATTTAAATCTGTCAACAAGATTTCTTTCCAGTTTTATTCGTATGCAGAGACCAATAAGGGTAGCCAAGGAACAATGTGGAACTGTGGGATTAAATTCAATGCGCACCACGTGTACATCACCTCCGGTTGACGGCTTTATCTGAACAAACAGAAGGCACTTGATAACTACTTTACCTGCAGCTTTTGGAGCATATTCACTGCAGAAGCAGACCAAAACGTCTGAAATGCTTCTTTTCCAGGCAATCCTGAATACTAAAAAGGTAGCTTAGAAATTTCAGAAACTAGCAGCATATTTATGGTGAATATAGTATTGTGTGTTCCACTATTGTCCGCCCCCTCTTCCCCTCACCTGCTTTTCCGAACTCCTTACCACCTATTTTTTTATTATTATAATACTACAATATGTGGTTTTCAAAATTAAAAATATAAATA
>Ga0123355_10006459_pt1 | contig 17370 bp, 11 predicted proteins | sample TergutEmb28metaG_3_FD_89872 | JGI IMG/M metagenome (GOLD analysis project Ga0123355, IMG submission 89872) | Embiratermes neotenicus P1 segment gut microbial communities from Petit-Saut dam, French Guiana - Emb289 P1 | ecosystem: Host-associated > Arthropoda: Insects > Digestive system > Gut ...
TTAATCAAAGTGCTTGGCTGCGGTGTTGAGATCAACACTAAGAGCAGTAAGGATTTCAGCTCATTCGACTTGGATGCGCTAAGGTGGAACAAAATCATAATCTGTACCGACGCTGACGTCGATGGCGGGCAAATTCGCGCACTTATATTGACAATGCTCTACAGGCTGACTCCTGCTCTTATAGAAAACCGCAAAGTTTTTATCGCTGAGTCGCCTCTTTACGAGATAACAGCCGGTAAAAATACATTTTTTGCATACAGCGACAAAGAGAGAAATGATATTGTCGCAAAACAAAAAGGTGCGGTTAAAATTCAGCGCTCAAAAGGCCTTGGTGAGAACGATGCAGATATGATGTGGCACACCACCATGAACCCGGAAACGCGCAAGCTCATCTCTGTTCTGCCTGATGATGCGGCAAAAACCGCTGAGATTTTTGAGATGCTTCTTGGCAATGATTTAAAATCAAGAAAGCTCCACATCGAGGAAAACGGACATAAATATATTGACTTAAGCGAGGTAGTATAATGCCTTCCGGAAAAAATGCTAAGAATCAGCCTATTGAACAGCATATAACAGAGACCTTGGAAAAAAACTACATGCCATATACAATGAGCGTAATTATTTCCAGGGCAATACCTGAAATAGACGGCTTTAAGCCTTCGCATAGAAAGCTCCTTTATACGATGTATAAGATGGGGCTTCTAAAAGGTGGGCGCATGAAGTCGAACGACGTCGTGGGACAGACTATGCGCCTGAACCCCCATGGTGACGGGGCAATTTATGAGACAATGGTAAGGCTAACCAAAGGCTACGAAGCCCTCTTGCACCCGTTTATCGACAGCAAAGGTAACTTTGGCAAGGTCTATTCCAGAGACATGGCCTACGCCGCCAGCCGTTATACAGAGGTAAAACTCGACGCAATCTGCGAAGAAATTTTCTTCGACATTGACAAAAATGCCGTCGATTTCATAGACAATTATAATTCGACGATGCAAGAGCCCACGCTCTTCCCTACTACATTCCCGAATATTTTGGCAACACCAAACCTTGGCATCGCGGTAGGCATGGCTTCTTCGATATGCAGCTTTAACCTCAGAGAACTTGTTGATGCGACTGTTGCATACATGAAAGACAGCAATATCGACTTATCAGAGCACCTTCCGGCGCCTGATTTTTCAACAGGCGGCGAGCTTATATACAATAAAGCCGAAATGGAGAAGATATACGAGACAGGGCGCGGTAGCTTCAAACTCAGAGCCAAGTACACCTTTGACAAGAAAAATTCGTGCATCGAAATTACAGAAATACCTTACACCACAACCGCTGAAGCTATTATCGACAAGGTAATCACGCTAGTAAAAGCCGGCAAACTTCGAGAAATTAACGATATTCGCGACGAAACAGGCCTACATGGCCTAAAAATCGCAATCGATGTCAAAAAAAGTACAAATCCCGAGCATTTGATGCAAAAGCTCTACAACATGACCACTTTGAGCGACAGCTTCAGTTGCAATTTTAACTTGCTCATAAACGGCAGGCCGCAGACGCTGGGCATCAAAGGTATATTGGATAATTGGCTTGTCTTCAGAAAAAGCTGTATAAAGCGCCAGGTGGCCTTTGATCTTGAAAAGACCAAAGAAAAACTTCACCTGCTTATAGGGCTTGCGAAAATCTTTGTAGACATCGACAAAGCCATAGCAATCATCAGAGGCACAGAAGAAGACTCTTTGGTCATTCCCAACCTCATGGCCGGCTTTGAGATAGATAAACTACAAGCAGATTATATCGCTGATATAAGGCTTAGAAACTTGAACAAAGAGTATTTACTGAACCGCATCTCAGAAAAGGAAAAGCTGGAAGAACAGATTGCAGAACTCGAGTCAATTCTTGAAAGCGATAAAAAAGTCAGCCAAATAATAGCTACACAGCTTAAAACAGTCAGCAAAAAACACGGAAAAGACAGGCTCTCTAAGATTGTGCATGAAGACGAAATTGAGCAAATCTCCGAGGATGTTTTCATCGATGATTATGCGCTTAAGCTATTTTTGACCCGGCAGAATTATTTCAAAAAAATACCGCTCGTCTCACTGCGCTCAGCTTCAGAGCAGAATATAAAAGAAGATGACGAGATTTTGCAAGAGATTGATATAACTAACAAAAGTGACCTCCTGTTCTTTTCTGACAGACATAATGTTTATAAAGCTAAAACTTATGAAATGACTGATTCCAAAGCCTCGTCGCTGGGCGACTTCTTGCCGAATATCTTAGGGCTTGAAGACGGCGAGCAAATCGTGTTCATGGCCGCCACTACTGACTACAAAGGCTATATTATATTTGCGTTCGAAAACGGCAAGATAGCTAAAGTCACAATGGACAGCTACCAAACAAAAATGAACAGAAAAAAACTCCTAAACGCCTACTCCGGCAAAGCCAAGCTCATTTTTGCGGATTATATGCAAGATGACAGCGATTATATAGCAATCAGGGACACTGACAAGGCATCCTTGTTCTCCACCTCGCTGATAGGCGCGAACCAGACCAAGAGCTCGTCAGGAATACAGGTCTACACACTAAAGAAGAACAGCAAAGTAAGCGCTATAATTCCTTTAAGCAAGTTCGTAAGCCAGGACGCGGAATATTATAGGACATTCAAAGTCCCCTCAACCGGTCACTTCTTGAAGGACGATGACAGGCGAGCAAATGGCATTTCAGGTCAGATGAAGTTGTTTTGAGAATAGGAGTTCAAAATTTACTTTACCAATCGATAAGATGAATCTGTAGCATTACTATATAAATCCGGAGGTGTGTTATGGAAAGAATGTGGTCGCAATTTGTACAGTCTTCAGAAAATCTTTATGCTTCAAGAGCCTTGCGATTTAGAAGTGATAATAAAGATCTATGGCTTAATGCTATGAAAATAAATGACGGCATGAATATATTAGAAATTGGCTGTGGCGGCGGCATTTTCTGCCATAGAATCAAGCAATTCTTGCCTAATGCAACTTTAACTGGCCTTGATAGAGATGAAGGTCACATAGAATACGCGATAAAAAAATCAAAAGAGCTAAATATTGACTGTAAGTTTGTTGTTGGCGATGCCTTAAATTTGCCTTTTGACGATAATTCATTTGACACTTGCACATCCTATACTGTGATGGAGCATATAGAAGCAAGTAAGTTCTTAAGGGAGCAATATCGGGTACTAAAGCCGAATGGAATTATATCTGTCCTGTCAGTAAGAACGCATTTGAATATTTCGCCTGAGAATTGGAAGCCGGCTAACAACGAAGAAGCTGATTTGCTAAGCAAAGCATGGGAAAAGGCAGGTAATTTCAATAAAGAGCATGGAATAGGCGCATTCGAGCTGAGTGAGCAGGCTTATCCGGCTACCCTCGAAAAAGCAGGATTCAAAAACGTAAGTATTGACTTTATTTCAGTCGTTCCATACGCCCCTGACAATGCGGATGTAAGCGATGAGCTGGCACTGCAACAGATTAACTCAAACCGCATAGCAACGCTTTCCAGTATGAACACGGCGCTAAATTTAGCCCCAGGCAGTTTATCAGAGTCAGAAAAATTGCGCCTGACTGAGCTAATAAATCAAAGATACGATGACAGGATAAATAAATATTTGAGCGGTGAAAAGCTTTGGGACATTGCAAGCAGCACTGTTATGGCTACCACCGGCTATAAGTTGTAAAGTTTGACAAGTTAAATATATTGGAGGATACTCATGGATGTATTAGGCAATATCATTTTAGCCGCGGGCGGCTTGGGGCTGCTTTTGTTCGGCATAAAAATGATGTCTACAGGATTGGAAGTCGTAGCGGGCGACCGACTGCAAATTGTTTTGAAGCGAGCAACGTCGAATAGATTCTTGGCAGCAATCGTCGGAGTAATCGCAACTATCATCATCAATAGTTCAACAGCAGTTTCGATAATTACCGTTGGCTTTGTAAATGCAGGGCTAATGAACTTAAAGCAAGCCATCGGAGTCCTATTGGGCATAAATGTCGGAACGACGTTCAGCGCCCAGCTGATAGCTTTTCGAATTGATGCGTACGCACCAATATTCATACTTATTGGTGTTGTGATGCACTTATTTTTCAAAAAAAGAACTATTCGAAACATAGGCTATGTTATATTAGGTTTTGGTATATTGTTTTTTAGTATCACGGTCATGGGTGATGCGCTTAGAGTATTTCGTACCCATCCGGCATTTCTTGATATCATAGCAGCCATTGCGAATCCCTTTTTAGCGCTTCTTGCAGGCTTTGTTTTTACGGTCATAGTCCAAAGCTCATCAGCTACAATGGGGCTCTTGGTTACAATGCACCTAAGCGGCGTCCCTATTCCTTTTGAAGCCTCCGCTTTCATCATATTAGGGGCAAATATTGGGACAAGCATAACTGCCGTAATCGCATCTATTCCCGCAAGCCGTGACAGCAGGCGCGCGGCGCTGTTTCACATAACTTATGATATTATCGGCAGCCTTGTGTTCGGGTCATTGATACTTCTCGTGCCCGGCATTCTGGCCTGGTTTCAAGCAACATGGTCAGAAAGCGCCCGTCAAGTCGCGATGTTCCATACATTGTATAATGTTGCTACGCTCCTCCTACTCATACCGTTTGTTACCCTGCTCGCCAGGTTGATGCAAACTATCATTCCCATTGAGCCGGATGAAGCAAGAGAAATCCATGAGAGAAGGCTGGTCTATTTCGACACAAAGATGCCGCAAACGCCCACTCTTGCCGTTGTGAACGCACAGCTTGAAATATGCCGCATGGGAGAAATAGCTAACGAAAACCTAGTCCTAGCACTGGAATCTTTCTTTGAGGGAAGCGAGAGTAAAGCCAATAAAACTGTAGAAAATGAGAAAACTGTGGATTTTCTGAATCAGAATATTACATCTAAGCTGGTTGAGATCAACAATATGTCTTTATCGGCCAACGACGCCAAAAAAATTGGTAATATGTTTGGCGTTTTATCTGATATAGAACGTATCAGCGACCATGCCGAAAATATCGCAGAGTATACATTAATCATTAAAGAAAATGATTTGAAATTTTCCGAAAGAGCAATTAATGAACTCAAAGCATTGAGCAACATAACAAAGGATATTACCGTTAAGGCTTTAAATGCCTATAAAAATCAAGATATATCCCAACTGTCTCAAATAGAATCACTTGAGGAAAAAGCTGACGAACTGGCAGTAGAGTTTACTGAAAATCACGTAGAACGGCTGAAAACAGAAAGCTGCGAACCCAAAAGTGGAGTTATCTTTATTGACATGATTAGTGATTTGGAGCGAAGCGCTGACCATGCTGAGAACATTGCTCTCTCACTGCTATCCAAAAATAAAAAGAATGGAAAAGCATAAGCAATTATGTTTACAGAGGATTTAAAAGGAGAAAGTTAATTATGGAATTAATCAAGAAAAACCAAATGTGGCTGCTTGGCATCATTTTGGTGAGTTATTTTGTTGTTGGCTTCCCTGACGGTGCATTTACCGTGTCTTGGCTGGGTATTGCAGAGGATATTCAAGGAATGACCACAGCCCACACAGGCTACATTTTAGTTGGGTATTCTGTTACGTACACATTGGCCGGCGTTATTTTGGATAAGCTAAACCGCGTCATGAAACTGCAAACTATTTATCTTCACGGCCTTATTATCATGGGAATCGGCTTTGTGACCCTCGCGCTATCCCCGAACTTTACATGGGTGCTTTTAACGATTACGATTTATGGATTCGGCACAGGCCTTATGGCAGCCAGCATGAATTCCTATATGGCAAAACATTTCACAGCAAGGCATAACAATTGGATGCACTGTTTCTGGGGCGGCGGCGCTACGTTAAGTCCTATTATCATGGGGCAAATGATGGCTGTACTCAGCTGGCGAGCCGGCTATTTTGTTATCACAGGTATTTTAGGCCTCGTAGCAATTATGCTCTTAATCAGCATGTATAAAAAAATATGGATTGACGATAACTCTGCACAGAGTGAAGAAACAAAAAGCACTGAAAAAAAGCGCTATCTCACGAAAAAATGGCATCAGACAGTCGAAATACTGACGTTTTTCTTTCTTGGAGGCACCGACTACACGCTTGTATTTTTCACAGGCGCTGCCTTAATCGCGCGCGGCCAAGAAACAACAGAAACAGTCGCGATATTCTCTGCCATTTATTATGTTTCTATGACTGCCGGTCGTATGTTTTTCGGATGGACCGCAAAGTGGCTGAAAGAAGTCCCTATCGTGCGTATAGGTGTAGTTATCGCTATCGTGGGAATTGCTGTGCTATATTTCACAGGGAACGTCTCAGGGATGGCTCTTGCCGGATTTGGACTTGGCCCAATGCTGCCAACTTTGGTCAGCGACACATCAAACCGATTCAACCCTCGTATATTGTCTAAAATCGTCGGATATGAGCTGGCCGCATTTGGCGCAGGAATCGCTGTGTTGTTCTTCATCACCAGCCAGATACTGCACTTCGTATCTTACGAAGCACTCTTTCCTTTGGGACTCAGCTTTGTTGTCTTAGTATTCTTGTGCAATGAAATTTTGGCACGTGCACTGAAATCAAGCAAAGAAGAGAGATAAGATGGAACAAACCTCGAATATTTTCGTCTTTATGAACAAGACTAATAAGACCAAAGGAGGTTCAAAATGTTTACCAAAAAACTCAGAAAATCACTACTTGCATTTATTCTCATTATGGCTTTCGCCCTTCCAAACACAGTCATGGCACAGCCGCTGCCAACCACGGATGGCCCGCCGACTATTCGTGTATCAGGTGCCGGCACCATCGTTACTACACCTGATATAGCAATGATTCCTCTGGGCGTTTCTACCAGCAGTCCCAGCCCTCAGGAAGCTATTAGAGCAAATAATGCGCGAATGAACGAAGTGCTCAATGCATTGCGTGCGCTGGGTATTGAAGATGATGACATTAATACAAGTCAATTTTCACTGCATCCTTCTTTCGGCCATTTCGACAGGTTCCATATGATGGAGATGGGCATTGAGAATACTTACACAGCACACAATACTGTAAACGTAACCATTCGCGACCTGGACATAGTTGGCGAAGCAATCGGCGCGGCTGTAGGCGCCGGAGCTAATATGTCAGGCAACGTCTGGTTCAGTCTGAGTGACCCAAGCCCGCTGTACTACGAAGCAATGGCTCTAGCCATCCAAGATGCCGCTGCCAAAGCTCGTATCATGGCTCAAGCACTCGGCACCTCTATCTCCGGCCTCATCAATGTTACAGAAACCGGCACATGGGCCGCCCCTGCACTCCGCAGTGCGGCACCCGGAGCTACAGCAGTAGCAGACTCTCTGGCTTTCCACCAAATGTGGGATATACCTATCCAATCAGGCAACTTTGAAATAACTGCAAGAGTTGAAGTGGTTTATAGCTTAGCACAGTAAATATAAATAACAACGCCCCTCGCTTCGATGGTTTTCGCCGCGAGGGGCGTTGTTATTTAGTTACACATCATCAATCTCTCGTAATCGTAATCTCCGTAGCAAAAAACTCGCCTTCATTCTGATACCCAAAAACATCAAGACGATCACCCGGCAAAATATCCTCAATAGTTCCGAGCCTAAACTCGTGTCCCTGCCCATGCCCTATTGAAATACGAATACCGGTAAAAGAAGTCACGGTAAAAGAAAGTGACTCCGCATCAAACGCTTCTGCCGGAATTCTTTGCAAAACTTCACCTTGTATTTGGTCTTCCGAAATTTCTGTTACAATAACCAAAGCATATTCCATTCCTTCGAAAAGATCCCTGCCAATCCCAAACTCAACAGTACCTACCGGAGATTCAATGGCATGTATACGATTTACTATAGACGGATGCTGAAAAACCATGACACCGATTAGTGATAACGCTATATAAACAACAGCCTCATAGCGAATACCCCGGTTTATCACCCGCTCTTTGCTCCTAATCCGACCAAGCAAGCGAAACAAAATCGCAAAAATAAGATATCCAATGACTGCGCCCAGAGTGTTTGTAATCAAATCCCCTGTAGTTGAGAATCTTAGCGTAAACAACTGCATGCTCTCAATGGTCAAAGAAAAAAGAAAGCCTGCTAACATTACCTTTTTCAGCGATCGAAACTCCGGCCAAATAGCAGCCAGAAGGAACCCAAACGGAATCGTCATAATAATATTTAAAATCTCCGGCACAATATTTCCGACCGTTGCAAATGGGATAAGCCCAATCCGATCTAATGGAATCAGTGGACTCCTCAGCCACCAGACAAGCCCAACCAGCCCTGTCAGACGATAGATATACATCAGATAAAACAGGAAAATATATACAGCTATCAAATGCCTTACAGAGACGTTCTCTCTCCCGGCCTTTCGCCCCCTTGAAAACTGCACGACCTGCCATACCACGCACAAAGCAATCGTACAAACAAAAAGAAATAGGCTCTGCCACGAAATAAAGCTTCGAAGCAGCCAATATAAATGGGACCAAAGACCCTGTAAAATAGACATAAAAAACACCCTCCATTGCTTTTGATCAGTATAGCTGATTAATTTAAGAAGACCCCTGCTTTGACTTGCACCGGATTTCACAAGCAAGGCCGCACAGCATGTACGGCCTCATTCTCGATATATGCAAAGCATGGTGGTGTTCCTTGTCAATGAAATAAAACAGCCTGTTTAGAAGTCTACCTTTCCAATGTTATGGAGATATTATGAAAACATAAAACTTGTTAATTTCCGTTACTCATCGCCAGCTCTTCCTCGCTTACTCGACTATACTACTTACACCGCCACAGGTATCACCAAATGCTTGGACGGATACGGTTTATATCCCTCCAACGTAAAATCATCTACTGTGAATTTATAGAAATCTGTAATCTCCGGATTTATTTTCAATATTGCTGCTTGCCGGGGCTCTTTTTTTATAAGCTCTTCCACAATTGGTATATGCCTGTCATAGATATGCGCATCCGCAATGACATGCACAAGCTCCCCTACTTCCAACCCACTGGCCCCCGCAAACATATGTGTTAATACTGCATATTGAGCAACATTCCAATTATTAGCAGTCAGAAAGTCTTGGGAGCGCTGATTTAACATAGCATTTAGACGACCATTGGTTATACCAAATGTCATGCTGAAGCACAAGGGTACAAGCCCATTGCATGCAAGTCTTGGTGGTTATATATGCTTGTTATCATCCTGCGGGAAGACGGGTTATTTTTCAGGTCATAAAGCACGCGATCCACTTGATCAAACTCGCCTTCCGAATACTTATGCTTTATGCCGAGCTGGTAGCCATACGCTTTGCCAATAGAGCCAGTTTCGTCTGACCAAGCATCCCAAATACGCGTGTCCAGCTCGTTCACATTATTGGACTTTTGCTGCCATATCCACAAAATTTCCTTTATACAATTTTTGAATGACAGACGCCTTAGAGTCGACGCCGGAAACTCTCTCGAAAGGTCGTATCTGTTAACCAGGCCAAATACCCGTACAGTGTGCGCCGGGGTGCCATCTTCCCATTTGGGACGCACGACCTGTCCTGCATCGGATACCCCGTTTTGCAATATATATTTGCAGTTCTCTATAAAAATTTGGTCTGCTTGGCTCATGTGATTCCTCCGTGCTAGTGTTTTTTACAAGCATATATCTCCATGGTATTTCGCTTCACCAGTAAATTCGAAAATTAGGTTAATCGTTTCTTTGTCTTTGTAAGTACTTCAAAGTCACTTGGCCCATTAAGTCCATCAATTCTTTCTTTCCAATACATAAGGATTGCCTCTTCAACTTCCTTTCTGTGGTGAATAATGAAAAATTTTTCATTTACCATTCTCGCATTCAGCATAGGGCACGAAACACCATCGGCAGCTAAACAAATCCATGCCGGCCTGCCGGGGGCTTTAATTGGAATATAACCAATACCAACTATACTTATTTCATCCCATGACATTTCATATTTTTTAAATAAATCTATATGCTTAACCCCATTCTCACTGATGATAAGCGACTTTATTACACAATTATTAACCATGTGCACAATAACAAATAACCACAATAGAACCGATAGAGGTATAGCCCAAAAGAGTTCACCTAAATAAAAAATAACGGGCATAAAAACAAATATTCCAACAAAAATTAGTGCCATAACTGCAACATGTGTCTTCACTACACGAAATTTCATAATAGGTTTCGCCACCTCCTATTCGAAAATAAAAATCCTGTTGTCCCTATAGTTAATGAATACGCTGTACTTATAGCTGCATTTGTAAAAAGTGTACGTCGCGGAGCGAACTATTATAGTGCTTGTTACATTAAAGAATGTTATATTAACATGTGAATGTGATAATATGAATCGATACAAACCGGCAGAGATGTAATGTGTCGCTGCTAAATTTAGGCTGTAGCACCTGTAAGCACCTCATCGGGGCACAAACACAGGGTTTTCACAATTAATAATCTTATCGCAGGTAATAGCTATTTTGAATATTCTCTTCTTCTATTGTGTGCTATAATCGTCAAAACAAGCGCAACAACCCAAGCTATAAAACTCATAATTATATATATACCCGTCGCAAGCATCATTCCAATACCAGAGCCGGCCCAAGGACGAGATCCAGGAAACTGCATTTCAAAGATATACATATAAAAGATGTGCGACAGTGGCATACCAATTGAAATAAACGCAACAATAAAAATAATCGTGGAAAAGAAAAATCGCATGGGAGCTACACTACTTAGACTCCAAATTAATAAAGAGAAAGGCATAATCAACAGAGCTGTTGCAATTCCCATATTATATAAATAAAATATTGTAAAAAAACATGCAAAAACAACACTATTTATCAATGCAGCGATAAGCAGAACCCACCATTTTTTTACGGTAGTAATCATGTCTATTTTCATAAAGCCATTCTCCCACATATAAGCAGATTATCTGCCGTCACGCGAGTTCTCTACTCTTCCTCCGCAAACAGCGCTTTCGCAAAAATCTCCGAGTCAAACACCTCTATATCCGTTATCTTCTCCCCTACCCCTGCGTAGCGCACGGGGATATCCAACTCATTCTTAATGGCAATCACAATGCCGCCCTTAGCGGTTCCGTCCAGTTTAGTGAGTATAATGCCTGTTATTCCAGCGCTTTCGCGGAATATTTTAGCTTGTTGCAAAGCGTTTTGCCCGGTTGTGGCGTCGAGCACAAGGAAGACTTCCTTGTGGGATTCGTCATATTCTTTCGAGATTATTCTGTCGATTTTTTTGAGCTCTTCCATCAAATTTTGCTTGTTGTGGAGTCTGCCAGCTGTGTCGCATATAAGCACATCAATGTTCCTCTTTTTCGCGGCCTGAACAGCGTCAAATACAACTGCCGCCGGGTCAGAGTTTTCCTGATGTTTAACTATAGGCACGTCATTTCGCTCAGCCCAAATCTGCAATTGGTCTATAGCAGCGGCGCGGAACGTGTCCGCGGCGGCCAATATAACGCTCTTGCCTTCTGATTTATATTTGTTGGCGAGCTTGCCTATGGCCGTTGTCTTGCCAACTCCATTAACGCCTATGACCAAAATTACAGTCGGCGTTTTAAGTACAAACTCATCTTCCGCTTTGAGAATTTTACTGATTTCATCAGCAACCAGCCTCTTAAGCCCGGAAACTTCCGTGACGCGCTCCGACCTCACGCGTCCGCGCACAGAACCCATTATAGAAACTGACGTCTCCACGCCTATATCAGCCATGATAAGCGCCTCTTCCAATTGATCAAACAGCTCCTCGTCTATGGACGCAAACGCGCTCAAAACACCCTCGACGCTGCCAAGAATATTCTCTCTCGTTTTGTGAAGGCCTTTGAAGAACTTGCCAAAAAGACCCGTGGGCTCTTCGGCGGGCGCTTCTTCCGGCTCATCTTCTTGCAGGCTTTCAATTTCTTCTTGAGCACCGGAGACTTCTATCATTTCCTCTTGGTCTAATGAAAAAACTTCTTCTCGCTCTTCCTCTTCTGTTGGCATCTCAGGCTCATGACTTTCCTCTGTGCTTTCTTCAGCAGGCACTTCTATTGCTTCTGCCTCAAGCTCAGGCTCCGTCTCTTGCTCATCTGCCACTTCCTCAACTATCTCATCAATTTTTTCATCAACTATATCATCTTTCTGCTCGTCTTTGTTCCCGCCTGAAAACCATTTTTTAAATATGCTCATTATGCGCTTTCTCCTTCGAATTTAACACTTACGAGCGCAGAAACCCCTTGCTCCTGCATCGTTATTCCGTACAACACATCTGAGGCCTCCATGACGCTCTTTCTGTGCGTTATGAGTATAAATTGAGTTTCGTTCCTGAATTTCTGCAAATAGTTGACGTAGCGCGCGGCATTCGCGTCATCGAGCGCCGCTTCGACCTCGTCCAGTATACAAAACGGCGACGGCTTCATCCTTAGTATTGCAAACAGAAGCGCGGTCGCAGTGAGCGCTCGCTCACCACCCGAAAGCAGCGACAGATTCTGGAGCGCCTTACCCGGAGGCTTAGCAACAATCTCGATGCCTGATTCAAGGACATTTTTCTCGTCAGTCAGCTGCAAATACGCTGTCCCGCCGCCAAATATATCACTGAAAACTGCTGAAAAATTCTCAGATATCACAGCAAAATGCTCCTTAAACTGGCCTTCCATCATCCCTGTCAGCTGTAATATAAGCTCTTTCAGCTTCTCTTCCGCGGCCCTTATGTCAGCGGCCTGTGTCGTCAAGAACTCATGACGTTCAGAAACCGTGCGGTATTCCTCAATAGCGCCCACATTAACATCGCCCAGCTGCCTGATTTCGTTCTTCAGCGCACGCTCAGAGCTCGTGAGCTTAGCCAGCGTCATTTCAAGCTTAGGATAATCCTTCGCTCCGCTATATGTCAGCTCATATTCATTCCACATATGGTCGTATATTTTTCTCAAGTCCTGATCCACATGCTCTTTTTGTAGCTCCAGCTTCACTTTTTCATTATTCAAAACCGAGAGCTCTTCAAGCGCGCTAATCCTGCGCTCTTCAAGATTTCTAACCTCATCTCTCTTGGTCTTAAACTCACTTTGCGCCTCTTCCACCTCAGCATTGAGCTTAGTGTTTATGTCTTTCAGCCGCTCTTTCCCAGTCATCAGCTCTTCAATATCTAATTTATGCTGGGTTAGTGCAAGGTTCTTCTTATCGATTTCAGCGCTCAGCCTGTCAATAGCCGTGGCATCCAACTCTCCTCTGCCCTTTAAATCATCAATCTGTTCGACTAAATTCGATAGTTTTTCGTCGAGCGCCGCAATGACTATTTTCAGCTCAGTAATCTCGTTGTACCTGCTATCCTTTTCCAATCTCTTCGCGATTATTTGCTCATTCAAGCGGTCTATTTGTGACTTTGCCTTCTCTATCTCTTGCTCCTTTGATTTGCCCAGAAGCTCGAAATTCCTAATGTTTGTATTGCACTCGACTATCTGGGCCATCAATGACTCCTCTTCCTGGGCCAAGTCTTTGAGCTGTTTATCGTATGTTGCTATTATGCCGTTCAGCTGACTCAATTTCTCAACCGCGGCCGACTTATACACCTCTGCCGCCTGTAGTTCTTTTGTCGAATTGTCGGCTTGGAAATCGATTGCGTCCAACTGCTTTCTTATCCCCGAAATAATTTCAGACAGCCTACTCTCTTCGCTAACCAGTGCGCCGCGCTCAGTCTGTAATGCACCAAGCTCGCGCTTTCTGCTGAAAATACCGCTTGTCTTAGCTGACATACTGCCGCCGGTGATGGAGCCGCCGGGATTTATAAGCTCTCCACTCAAAGTTACCATACGATTCGCATAATCATATTTCTTGGACAAGTTGATAGCATTATCCATTGTATCAACAACAGCTGTATTGGCCAGAAGGCTCGAAAACACATTGAAATAGCTCTTATCGAACGAGCATAAATCCAAGGCCACGCCAAGTACACCCTGCTCTTTCAGAAGGGCTTTGTTAAGGGCAGAAGTCCTTGGTTTCACCGTGCTAATCGGCAGAAAAGTTGCCCGTCCCGCATTGTTTTTCTTTAAATACTCAATGACAGTTTTGGCGTCATTCTCAGTTTTAGTTACAACGTTTTGAACTGAAGCCCCAAGGGCTATCTCTATAGCCACTTCAAAACGCTTATCCACTGTTATAAGCTCGCCCACAGCACCAACTACTCCGCTAAACTCACCTGGATTTGATTTTTTATATGAAAGTATTGACTTAACAGAATTACTATAGCCTTCATACGAATTCTCAAGCTCTGAAAGTAGTTTGCTCTTGTAGTCAATTTCTTGCAGCTTGCTTGTGCAAGCTCTTTGCAGCTCCTTGTTCTTAGACAGCTCATCAGAAAACTGCCCCTTTTCTCTTGTAAGCTCCTCCAGGCTGTTTTTCAGCCTCCCAATTTTTCCATCATATCCGGCGATATCGCTTGATACTGCCTTTGCCTCAGCGCGGTCTGAGTTGATGCGTTGCCGGGCGGCGTTCGCCTCGCTGTTTATCTGCTCCATTCGGTTTTCGAGCTGTTCATAAGTAGACTCAAGGCGGCTTACATTGTTACCAGCATCAGCAATTTCGCCCATTAAGTCAAATATCGCCTGATTCAATTCTTGAATCTCCCGATCTTCCTCTGTCATAACATCCAAAAAGCCTGCGAACTCCTTGTTTTTATCTTCTAACAAAGAATTTTTCTCGCCAAGCTCCCCGGTCAGCCCTACAAGCTGGCCTTCAAGCTCTTCGAGTTTGCCTGCTTCAAGCTCTATGGTGTTTTGCCTTTCTTTTATGCGTACCTGTATATTTTCAATATCCGATCCAATATGCTTGACCTGCTCTTCTTTGAGCAGTATATCGTTCTCGGACTGCTCGTATGCAGACCTATTTTCAGCTATCTGGCTATTTAAACTTTCAACCGTCAGCTCATAATTTTCAATGTCTTCCGCGTATTCGTTTATTTTGGTTTCGCATGAAAACTTGGCTGTTTCAGCATTTTCGATCTGATCGACGATTATTTGTAGATTTTCGTCTATTTTGTCGATTTTGCCCTGTGCGCCTGTAACTTCCGAGGTAAATATATTTACCTGCACAAGCTTTAGCTCCTCGGCAAACTTCAGGAACTTCTTTGCTTTCTCCGAATGTTCGAAAAGCGGTTCCAGACTCAATTCAATTTCGCCTATTATATCCTCGACACGTTCAAGGCTTGCTCGTTCTTTCTCGAGCTTGCTCAGAGCTTCCAGGCGACGTGTTTTGTACTTTACAATGCCCGCCGCTTCCTCTAGTATAAGGCGGCGTTCTTCGCCTCTGGAGGCGAGTACTTCCTCGATTTTTCCCTGGCCTATTATCGAATAGCCTTCCTTGCCTATCCCTGTGTCCATAAAAAGCTCATGAATGTCCCTGAGCCTGCAAGATGTACCGTTTATGGAGTATTCGCTATCGCCGGAGCGGTACACGCGGCGCGTCACCGAAACTTCTTCATAGTCGATTTTCAGTTCACCGCCACTGTTATCAACAACAATCGTTACCTCGGCAAAGCCTAAGGGCTTTCTATTAGCCGTCCCTGCAAAAATTACATCCTCCATTTTAGTGCCGCGCAGGGTTTTTGCGCTCTGTTCGCCCAGGACCCAGCGGATGGCGTCGGAAACATTACTTTTACCGCTGCCGTTAGGTCCAACGACAGCGGTAATGCCTGTATCAAATTCAAGTTTTATTTTCTCGGGAAAGGATTTGAAGCCTATCATTTCCAAACGTGTAAGATGCATGTGTGCTCCTGAACTATAAATTATTTTGTCTAAAAACTAGAACTTCGCCCCAAACTCCACTTCTTTCTTGTAAGAAAGAAGCAAAGAACTTTTGTAATCGACAGCACATTCGTGCTATCGATTGGATAAAGTTTTTGGTCAAGCTTTTTTAAAAAAGCTTGCAGGGGTTTGGGGACAGCGTCCCCAAGGTTTATATTTTCCCTTCCTAGGTTCTAGCCTTTAACGACGAAATTAACAATTCTGCCGGGTACGTATATCTCTTTTACGATTTCCATGTTTTCGAGTCTGGATGCAAGCTCCGCCTTAGCTTTTTCTATGACGGCGTCCTTGGAATCGTCGGCATTGACTTTTATACTGCTTCTGAGCTTTCCGTTAACTTGCAAAGCTATCTCTATCGTGTCCTCTACGAGCTTGCCTGCGTCATAGCTAGGCCAGGCACATGTGAAAACCGAGCCGGTCTTGCCCCTGCTTTGCCACATCTCTTCTGCGATATGCGGCGCAAACGGCGCAAGCATTATAATCAATGTGTCCAAAGACGCCGCGTCGATGCCGCCATGTGCTTTGGCCAAATCCGCCATTTTCGTCGTATATTCCATGAACCCGCTGATAACAGTGTTCAGCGTAAAATTGCCTAACCTATTGGTAATTTCATATATGAACTTGTTGCGCACAAACTCAAAGTCTTTGTTCACAGCAATTGTCTTGTCTTTATACTCGGCGACAAATCTCCAGCAGCGGTTCAGGTAGCGATAAACCCCGTCAATGCCTGAATCATCCCATTCACAGTCCTGATCCGGCGGCCCGACGAAAAGTTCATACATACGAAGCGAGTCGCAACCATAACGCTCAACGAGCCCGTCCGGCGACACGAAATTGCCCTGCGACTTGCTCATTTTAGATACTATTCCGGTCTTTTCATCTCTATAAGTGATCATACCTTGGTTGAACAGTCTCATAAAAGGCTCTTCAAACTCGACTGCGCCAATGTCGTACAGGAACTTTGTATAAAATCTCGCATACAAAAGATGCAATACCGCGTGCTCCACCCCACCAGCATATAAGTCCACAGGAAGCCACTCACGCAAAGCTTCTTTGCTCGCAAGCTGCTCGCTGTTTTTATTATCAGGATACCTAAGAAAATACCAGGATGACCCAGCCCATTGAGGCATGGTGTTAGTCTCACGCTTTGCAGGTTCACCACACACCGGACATGTAGTATTTACAAACTCAGGAATACTTGAAAGCGGCGACTCACCTGTATCAGTCGGCTGATAGTTCTCCACATTAGGCAAAAGCACCGGCAAGTCTTCCTCAGGCACAGGTACAGCGCCGCATTTATCGCAATGTACGATAGGAATGGGTTCGCCCCAGTATCTCTGCCGCGAAAACACCCAGTCTCTAAGCTTATAATTAACCGTTTTCTTGCCAAGTTCGCGCTCTTCAAGGCGGCCGGTGATAAGCTCTTTGGCCTCTAAGGAATCCATTCCGTTCCATTCGCCTGAGTTCATCATAACGCCGTCCTCGGTTAAGGCTGCCGTAAGAATCTCGCCTTCAGGCTCGTCAACTTTTCTTATGACTTGGAGTATAGGAAGGTCAAACTTGGTCGCAA
>Ga0123355_10006460_pt1 | contig 17369 bp, 14 predicted proteins | sample TergutEmb28metaG_3_FD_89872 | JGI IMG/M metagenome (GOLD analysis project Ga0123355, IMG submission 89872) | Embiratermes neotenicus P1 segment gut microbial communities from Petit-Saut dam, French Guiana - Emb289 P1 | ecosystem: Host-associated > Arthropoda: Insects > Digestive system > Gut ...
AAGATCAAGATATATAGAACTGTAATTTTGCCTGTTGTTTTGTATGGGTGTGAAACTTGGTCGTTGACACTGCGGGAGGAAAGGAAGCTGAGGGTGTTTGAGAACAGGGTGTTGCGGAAAATATTTGGACCTAGGAGGGACGAGGTAATGGGGGAATGGAGGAGATTGCATAACGAGGAGTAAATGACTTGTACTCCTCACCCAATATTGTGCGGGTGATAAAATCGAGAAGAATGAGATGGGCTGGGCATGTGGCATGTATGGGTGAGGAGAGGGGGGTGTACAGGGCCTTGGTGGGGAAACCGGAGGGAAGGAGACCATTGGGGAGACCTAGGCGTAGATGGGCGGATAATATTAGGATGGATCTCCAGGAAGTAGGAGGTGTGTATATGGACTGGATCGGGCTGGCCCAGGATAGAGACAGGTGGTGGACGCTTGTGAGTGCGGTAATGAACCTTCAGGTTCCGTGAAATGCGGGGAATTTCTTGACTAGCTGCAGACCAGTTAGCTTCTCAAGAAGGACTCTGCACCATGGAGTAAGCAAGTAAGTATGCCTTTCTGTTCTCTCCTATACATGTCACACCTTGCCCAAATCATTCCCCTTGATTTTATCAGCTCATTAAAATTTGGTGAGGAGAAAAATTGTAAAGCTCCTCATTGCAGTATTCTCAAATGCCTTCAGTCTATTTTCTTCCTGTAAAGTGAAAGACCAAATTTCCCAGCCATATAACTGGCAAAATTATAGTTTCTAATATTTTAATCTTGTATTTTTTACATACGATCTGGCAAGACAAAAGCCTTTGGAGCAAGTGGTAGCAAGTATTCCCTGCATACGATCTGCTCTTAATTTCTTCATGCCAGTGTACAAGATCAGCAATATGATACAATAGTAAGCACCAGTCATGTGCAAAGAAATATGAATATTTCCACAGTGTAACACTCAATTTATCAGATTCAGAGCTGTCATACAGACTGGGGGGGGGGGGGGGGGAAGTTTCCAGTTATGCACAAGGCCAGAAATTTGATGAAATATGTGTCAAATCCACATTTTTGGAAACAGACAACATAGGATACATTTTCAAGAGACTGGAATTTTTGCTCTGTAGATATGTTCACACAGATTATCACAAAGAAGCATGTGCTTAAAGAAACAAAACTCCGTTACAATAGAAGAAGTAAATTTTCAGTACAATATCACTCATAAACAGAATATTCAGTACACAGTTTAAAAAAAAAAACCAAACAATAAATCATTTAAATAGTAGAGTAGATTAATCTTTCTGGGGAGCATATCTCCTTGGTAGCACTAAAAAATTAAAATTTTGGAACAACATAATACACTGTGAATTTTCTGTGTGTTGCAGCTATTTATATAATATTATTAATATTAACACCCACACAAGAACACCATACCTGTAAAGTAAGCAAACTGTAATGCCACCAGTTAATTCTGTATCCAAGACAATGAATACATGATAGTGAAGTTTATTCTTTTATTATTACCTCTTTGGGCGAGAGTATTGAGATGTAGTCCTCATATATAAATCTGGCTTTCTCTTCAACAACATCTGGGTTGGTTTCCTTTTTGAGCTCTTCACAGGCAAGCCAGAAGAGAATATTTTCTTCACTGTACTCACAGCGCAGAAAATCTCGAAACACTTTCCTGCCAGCTGGAAAGAGAATAGATGCTCTAACAAAGACTGCTAATAAAATCAGAAATGAATGATGCAAATGGGTAAAACCCATTTTGCAGCATTACTAAGTCTCCAGTGCAGAGTTCACAGTAGTGACTATGAAGACTACTGTCTTCTGTGATGTGATGACATGGAGTCTGGTAGAAATATAGTAGGGTACCCTTTAGATGGAGACAGGAAGTTCTACAAAAAATGGTAAATTTCTACAATAGCATGTTGTGTCACATCTCAGAAGATGTTAGATGTGTCAGATATGACTTCCAAGATTCATATCACTGCCATGTTTTTATTTTTCACTTACATGTACAAATGCCATTTCATACAAGTACTAAAGGACTGTCTTCATGCAACTGCATTGTATTGACCACTGGAGCTAAGAATAGGAAATTTTTTTGATGATAGTTTATAAGCTTACCCACAAGTTATGTATGAAATACTGTTTAATCAACAATTACAAACATGGTGGTGATTTGAAACTTTGAGGTTGTAAATGAAAAATTAATATAGCATCCAGGTATTTCTACTGGTACCAGTCTGCTGGTAGATTTTATTATGGTTATCGCATCACCTGAGGGTGAAGATTCAGTTTGAAAATATATAATAATCTGTGTAGACTCTGTACATTTTGTATGATATTTTAGTGATATTTATAAAAGCCATAAAGACTGAAAATCCACCGTAATAGGAAATACAACAGATTTGTATTTTGAAGTACCAGGTATTTTGTACAATATTATTCTTAGCTCAGGTAATCACATTGATGAAATCCATGTTGAAAGTGGTGACTGCAACATGTTCATGACTGTATTTCTTCCACTGCAAGCATGCGCATCATACGTACAAGAGTTTTTAATGTATTTCCCTTCTTTCTAAGGACAAGCAGGTTTATGGGGTTACATCCATTTGTTTGTAACTTTTAAAAGAAGTGATGCATTTTAATAGAAGTTGGTACAGATGTCATGCCACTAGAGATTATTCCATCCTCCTACTTTTTAATTTTCTACTGTCAACTGGGCTAACTAATAAGATGAAAGTGATTCTAACACTACTTGTTGTGGGGCCCTGAACATTATATTCAAAACTATGAAAAATGTGAAACTGTTCAGGTCTTACTGCAATAGAATATAAAACAGCAACACAGCATGAAGCAAAGTATATACTCAGTGTCCTGATTGATAATTACAAATAAACACAGCTAGTATTTGCAACAACATATGGAGCTAGTTAATAACTGCACCTATAAACTTAGTATGAAATGTTATACTTTAAATGTTAGTTGTGTTGACAGAAACATATTGTAATAAAGTAAATATTAGTATGAAATGCTATTCATCATCATCATCATCATCGTCATCTTCCTCCATGGATTAGGTCATTTGACCTGTTCCGGCATCGACATGTTGCCACCTTGGGCGTCCATGATCCCTTCTTCCTCGGGGTTTATAGGTGAGGGCGTGTTTCGGGAGTCTGGTGTTGTCCATTCTTTCGAGGTGGTTGATCCAGTTTTGTTTGTATTTGAGTCTCACATCTTGTATTGCAGAGATCTCTAGTTCTTGTCTTATGTTAACAATTATAAACATCAATGTGATGGTTCCATACTTAGTGCATGGAAATGATGCACAGCTAAGGATCATTCAATTATCCTCATAATCTCCTCTTCCTCCCATATTCAGCATTTTAACAAGTGCAGTGGCCTAAAAACTGTATGTAATTAGTTCCTGACGGATCCTGCTATTTTTACTATATAGACTAAATACTTTGAAGGACAACAAACATCAGAAGTAATACCCAGAACTTCTTGTTATATAGTAGCAGAACCAGTAAAATTCAGGATAAGGGAATAAAATTTTTAATTTGGATGAACATACAACTTACTTCAAATTAGATTCAAAATAGCAGCACAATCACAATATTTAAATGGATACACATATGTATATGATTTCAGGACAGTGTCTTACCAACTGTTGCACTCTCGCAGGTTGAAGTTTCAGTTTCAGTTTATGTGCTCATCCATTTAAGCACACACATTACATTGGACACGTCAATTACAGATTACAATTTATATATTACAAAACACAACTTATAATATATGGACATCCACTCAATATAATGTAATAAATAACAATACAGAATTTAAAGACCAATGGGATGTGGAATCCGTCACTACATCTAGATACATGTATATGTATCAGCTTTGTGTAAGTCAATTTCATCTTGTATTACAAAAGTAGTAAATTAACATAATTAAGTTCATCATCAATATAGTGTACATTATAAGGAATATATGTAATAAATATATCTAAATGTTAATTCATATTAAAAGTAATAATATAATGTTGTACTGAGTTACATTACATAGAAAATTATTTAGATGTTTAGTTTTAAAATTAATACACTGAACGAAGATCTCTATTTGAATTCCAAGTAAAATATTCCTGCACTGATTAAAATGAATTTATAGGAAGGAAACTCTTTAGAATAGATTTCAATTGTCTTATGTCATGAGATGTATTTTTTATGCTAGTAGGAAGGTGATTAAAAAATTTGATTCCAAGATAAAAGGGTCCCCTTTGGAATGTTGTTAAGTTTACAGTTGGAGTAAGTAAGTCAGAACTAAACCTGGAGTTCATATTATGAATCTCTGAATTTGATTTGTATAAATCTTGCATAATAAATAATAAATAACAAATAAAATTTGTATAAATCTCTATTTTTGGCTATGAATAATAAAAGGGAAAAAAATATATTGTGATTTTAATGGTAGAATTTTTAGTTTCTTGAATAACTGATGACAACAATCTCTATTTCTGGCATTCATAACAACTCTAATTATCCTTTTTTGAATTTTAAAAATATTGGAGCTGTAGGCAGAATTACCCCAGAAAATTATGCCATGCAATAGAATGGAATAAAAATATGAGAAGTAAATTGTCCTTAGTGTATATTGGGACACAAAAAGATTGACCTACCTGATTGCCTAGCATGCTTTGCCCAGTTTAAACATCAACTGATCAATACGGTCTTTATATGACAAGGAACTATCTATATCTAATCCAAGAAATATGGTATTTTTTATCTCCTTAATCTGTTTTTTGTTATAACTTATCTTTATATTAATTTAATGACTATTTTTTGTCACAAATTGTAAAAAGTACGTTTTATCAAAACTTATGATAATAAGTTAACTTTGAACCAGTCATTTATATTATCAGTTATATTGTTAATATCTTCTTTAAATTTTGAGGGACTAGGATTTGCAATTATTATTCTTGTGTCATCTGCAAATAGAACCAGATTAGATACGTCAGCTATTATATTCAGAAGATCATTTATATAGAGTAAGAAGAACAATGGACCAAGTACTGAACCCTGAGGAACACCGTGTTTTATTTTGCCCCATTCTGAAAAAAACAGTATTATTAGAAAAGCTAGTATCTGTTAGCACTCTCTGATGTCTATCACTGAGGTGCATTGGCTTTGCCCCTGAATCCATACAATTCACATTTTGACAATAGTATATCATGATTTACGCAGTCAAATGCTTTATCTAAGTCATAAAATATTCCACCAACTGTTCATTTATTACTAAGTGCTAGTTTTATTTCATTTATTAGTTTATATCAGGCTTTTTCAGTTGAGGAATTGTTTCTGAAGCCATATTGTTCAGTTGCTAATATATTATTTTGGTTAATGTGTTGGTATAATCTTGTATATGTAACTTTTTCCAAAACATTTGAAAAGAATCTAAAGTAAAGAGATAGGTCTAAAATTGGTTATATTAGTTCTTTCTCCTTTTTTTATATAATGGCTTTATTTGAGAACATGTTAATCGGCAGGGAAAAATACCATAAGAACGTGATTTGTTACATATGTATGTTAGTGGAAATATGATGAAAGGTGTACTTACTTTTAGAATTTTTGTAGAAATCTCAACATATCGATAAGCGTTTTTGGATTTTAGTTATTTGATAATTTTTTTCAATTTCTTTAGTTGTATAGTTTAGTGTCATGTTTGTAAAGGGGAGCTTAAAGTTTTTATGATACCAATGTATAGGATTGTTAGTACTTAATGAAGTCTTATCATTTTTGATGTTACAATTTATTTTGTCAACTATCGTTAAGAAGTAGGTATTGAAAGAGTCTGCAACTGATTGTTGATTAGTATTTAATTTGCCATCTATATTTATGAGTTGGGTACCTTTATTTGTATGGTTTTGCTTACTATCGTTTTTGTAATATCCCAATAGTTTTTATTTTTTTGGTGGATTGAGACATCTTATTGTTGTAATAAAGTTGTTTTGCAGCTCTAATTACTTTCGACAAAATTAAATAGATTTGTAGTGCACCTTTAATTTAGGATTACTACAACCTCTACTATTCAAATAAAGTTCTCTTTTATGTTGGCATGAGGTGTTTAATCCTGTTGTAGTCCAGGGTTTGTTATTATGTGTCTTGTATATTTTCTGTAACAGGAAGCTGCAGCTGAAAACTCTTAAATATGTGTTAAGAAAATTGTTAAAAACTGTAGTAGCACTGTCCCCGATAAAAACTTTACTCCAGGTTTCAAAGCTGAGATTAATTACAAATTGAGATATAGAGAATTTATTAAATTTTAATGTACTTTGGGTTATGCTAATATATTTATCTACAGTAATATTATTAATTGTTATAATAATGGGACTCATGATCAGGTAACCAATTAACCAGTGAATGTAAGGATTAGTTTTCATACTTTACTTTATCAATAAATATATTATCTATTGTTGTAACAGAGTTATTGTGTATTCTAGTTAGAAAGTTTACAGTACTATAAAGGTTGTATGAGAGTAACAAGTTGTCTAGTTTACTTTTTTTTAATTGTCATTAACGTAATTTATATTAAAGTCACAGCAAATATTAATCTCAATAGTGGTGTTGTGTCAGAAATTGAGTATGGAGTCTAGGGTACATAAAAAATGCAAAAAATTTCCAGTAGGTGATCTGTAATTGTATACAATGCACATAGTTAAGGATGAAAATTAATCCTAACTGCACATGCTTCAGTGTTTTTTTCATTACAAAATTCATCCGATTAATGTTTGTACACTGAAGAGTATCGAGCATAAAAATATTTACTCCACCATTCTTGAAAGATTTCCTGCAAAATTTAGCTCCAACTTTATACTCATCTATATATATATAAAATAAATTTCAGAGTCTTTGAGATGATGCTCAGTTCAACAAAGTACCTGGGGAAAGTTTGGAAACAAGAAACTTATTAATTTCTCTGTTTTGTTTGACACATCCCTAGTGTTCTGGTGATACGCCATTAAACTATTTGTCTTATTCGAATTTGACAGAGGATCATTACTTGCTTGAGGCTGCCACTTTAAATGATTAAGATCTTGGTTTTGCATTTCTGATTATCTTTTTGTATACTAAGAGATCACATAACCTTAATAGAACTATTTATCATGGAGTTATCTTTTAAAATATGGTCCTTGTTTACCATACGAAATAATCAGATTTCGTTAAAGGAATCCTCCTTGGTCTAGTAGATGTTCTACTTACAACTTTTTCATGGTTTAGTGGAAATGTTTGGTTTTGATCTGATTTCAAGTTTAGAATTACTGAAGGGTCCACTTTGTTTTCCAATATTGAATATGTGTGACAGACTATTAGTTTAGAAAGCGCTTCCTTTCCTTGACCGTTCAGGTGTAGACCGTGACTGGTAAAAAGTTTCCTGTCATTATCAATTTCTAACACTGACAAATGTTGATATACTCTTACCATATTCTTTAGCTTTGTATTAAATGAATTAATTTCATTGTTCACACATGAAGACTGAATTAAATCATACCAATGAGGAATTGTTAATAAAATAATATTACTGTGATTATTAGTTTTGATAAAGTCTATTATATGTTGTAGGGCTATCTAGAGTTGTTCTTTGCGACAGTGTTAGCAACTCCGCAAAATATTAAAATATCACTTTTTGTTAATTTCATAATATCACTTGTTGCTGAGTTCACTAATATATCAGTTCCAGCACCTGGTTTCACAAATCCTTGAACCTCAAAGTTATCCATTATATCGGTTTTGCCACTTGCTGCACAATTTCTGGTGTGACTGTCACCTATAATTAGAACTTTGTTCCTTCCTGCATGAAAACTTACTGCTGAAACTATTTACTGGTGATTCACTATCACAGTTACCGGATTCTGTCACTTACAGCACCCATCTTATCACTTTCACTGGGGAACACTTGTCCATTAACTATATTAGGGATGGTATAATTTAAGCTCATATGAGTATGTAGTGTCTTAGGTCTTGTCGCTGGTTGTAGTTTAGGTAATTGATATGGCAGATTACAAGAATTACAACCTCGCTTATTCAGTACCTCATTATCATTCTCAGGTTTCCTTGCTTTGGAATGCTGATTGTTGCATCGCAGTAGATTGATATTAGCACTATTTAGTTTCGGTGAAATGTCCACTCCATTCGAGTCCACGGGTCCATTGAGGTTAGTTAGTACTTCACAGCGGTTCTTAGTCAGTACATTTGAATTCAGCTGGTCGATTGTAGAATTTCTCTTCTTCCCTTGACATTTTGTAGTAACTGGTACCCACTTTAAATGATGACGTGTTGGTTGAATATTTTCGTCGTGACCTTGCGTAGTCCCACTGGATCCATTCATGTGACATGGCATCATGTCCAACTCTTCTTCTAAAATATTAATAATTGAAGTATGTTATTTCCATTCAATTCGCATCTCCTGTAACTCAACTTTCAACAACACTGGCACATCAATTCTTCTCAGTTACGGGAATTTTCAGAAGAAATTGGTACACTATCATTTCTAGATGTTATCATTCCCATTCAACGTACCTACCGCCATTTTGAAAGTTGAAAGTTAAATTTGTCATCACGGAGTAATTAATAACATGTCTGGTAATTCGGTGAAAACGTTGTAGTATACTGCAAGATGCCATAATAATGACCTCAATCAACATTTTAAATTTCATTCGGTGACTTTGCAGCAATAACCGAATTAGAATTAAGAGTTGCCATATTGTGGTTAAAATGATGCCCATAAATTTTACAAAGAACTTAGTCAAGGATATGAGCATTATGGCGGTGCAAACTAATTAAAAGACTCATGTGACTAACTAATAATTGTGGACCTGCAATGTCAAGTACTATGGTGCTCTTAGGCCAGGACCCGCCCACATACTGCATTAGGCGGGAACTAACCATTTTTTAAACCTATTGCACAGCATGGAGTAGGTCTAGGACGTTTGTCATCCCCGTTGTGTGTGAATGAGCTTAGGTCGAATACAAGCCAACCTAAGCTCATGGAGTAGGTATTCCATTCTGTTTCGTCTTGTCATTCCAGACAGTTGTGCTGAAAACTGCAGGTTCCGCATTCGCGTAGACTGATGATAAGAAAGTTTACGCTGGTTTGCTCAGTTCGTTTCTACAAATGATCTTGCTCCATCTATATGCTTCTTCTTTACATTCATTTTTGGACAGATAAACCTCATTTAGACTGGTAACATGTACTTAGAAGAAAGTTTCTGAAACTTTAAATTTGTTGAATCTGCATACAACATGAAATATCAAAGCTGAGAAAAAATATGTCAAAAATACGTTTGATTCTCAAGTAAGAAATTAAAGCAATTTCATATAGCTCTCCTGGAAGAATACACATAACAACTATTCTTTTGGACACTGGAAAAAAGTTTTATATTTAGAAAATTAATAAACGACACAAAAGAATACAAATATTTAAAATACAAGTGACAACATAAATGGAAAAAACGGAATAATAACAGCAAATAAAACTCTGTAAGATTCTTCCCAGAAGAGTCCTTAATAGTACAGAAATTCAGTTATCTGCAAGAGTGTCCATTTCACAGACAGTTCAGAAACATTGATGATTAAATGGATTACTTACACATATCTTAATAAATGGTTAGTAGTGCAGTTCTATAAAAAGTGATAGGAGCAAGGGTGACAGTTCACAAGGGAATCAAACTTTGATTCATTCAAGTAACTATAACAGAACATGGATCCAATGCTGCTTTGTAAGCCCAAGATGATAACTGAACAATATAATACAAATATCTTACCAGAATTTCTCATGAGTTTGTCAAACGATTTGCCCCAGCTTCGGATTTCTTCCAACGTCGGCCTGAGAGGAAAAAGAAGAAAAATGATAACACATTATCTTCTACAGCATATGCCACAATTATTATAATAGCTCTTGATCATAATGAACTATTATTATATGAGTTTTGAAATTACACTCTGACCATTCTCCAGTTAATTCTTGAACACAAAAAATGATGCCATTATTTGGATATCCTTTCCAAAGCCAATTTATAATGCATAAAGGAAGCATACCTACAGTGACTTTTAATATTTCCTGCCAACTTTTTAGAAAAAAAAAAGTTTGCTCAGAGAATTTAATAAATCCCTTAATACATGTTTTCTCTCTCCTTTTAAAAGTAGGTGTTTCCACTGCATTATTGCACTGTCCTAGCAAATATCCTTCCATTCAATATGTACATGAATTTAAATAGAGTATGCAGTAGAATTCTGATATTTTGTGTACTATATAAAACATACTGCTACTACTACTGCTGCTACTACTACTACTACTACTACTAATATTTCTACTACTAATACTATTACCACCACCAACACCACCACCACAACCACCAATCTTGTATATTGTATTCTAGGGTATCCTGTCCATGGGTCATGATCAATTCTTGCCGCTGAGGTTGCATGCACATTAATTGAATTGAGTCTGAACAGCTGTCATATTACAGTGCCCTTAAGGTGTGTGAAATTAAGTGGTACATCAATGTGGTCCTCAAAATGTGTTTCCACAATGTCTACTTTCCACATTTCTGCACTGGAGTATTTACCAGTGCAAGGATAAAATTTATGACTTTAATTTTGATTGTTTTTTACTACTTAAGTGACAATGTTTAAGACTGCATTACACAACACATTGGTACTGTTTAGTACAAAACTTCCATTCATCTTCCTCAGAGTTTGTGAAGCCATGCAGTGTGAATCATGTCGTTAATGAAAACCTGTAGAAGTATTCTGTACTTGTAATTGTAATTGTAATTTATTAACATTCTATAAATCCAAATTAGGATAGAATCCTGTGGATATAGACATAGTCACACACATACTAACATAATATACACAGTCTTGGGAGAATCTTGGTAATAAATAATAACATACAAATAATAAAACACCTAAAACCAATTTTCACTTCAGTTTTCAGTGGAATATCTCTGATAATTAAAATATTCTTCATTATTATAAAAGGAATTTATGGGTAAAAACCTCTTTAAAGCATTCTGAAACAGTACTATCTCATTAACTAAGTCTTTGATATTGTGAGGAAGGTTGTTAAAAATTTTAATTGCTGAGTAGTACACTTCCTTTTGGAACTTTGTTAGATTAGCTGTGGGCAGATGTAAGTTAGTTTTAAATCTTGTGTGCATACTATGAATCTGATTATTTGTACAAAATAAATGTTTGTTTTTTTATCACAAATACTGATAGTGAAAAGATATATTCAGAATATAACGGCAGAATTTCTAAATTTTTGAACAGTTCCCTACATGAATCTCTCATTCTTGAATTTGTGATGATGCTAATCACCCATTTTTTAATTTTGAAGATCTTTCACTATATGGTTGATTCCCCTGGAAAATTATCCAATAACTTGTAATTGAATGCATGTATGCAAAATAGATTATTATTAAAGTTTCTTGAGACATTATATCTTGTATCATTCATATTACAAAACATGCTGTATTCAATGTGGACATTGTTTGGTCTATATGAGCCTTCCACAATAGGGAGTCATCAATGATCAAACCCCCAAATTTTGTACTTGATGAGCTTTTGACATAATTACCCTGGTAGTTAAGTTTCAAATCATAATCCGTGCTGTTTTTCGTATTAAATTGTAAGTAACATGTTTTATTATAATTTAATATTAATTGGTTTACTTTAAATCAACCATTAATATCCCCAAATATTTTATCTATTTTTGTTTCAAAATTTTCCAAATTTGGACTAGTTACTATTATACCGGTATCGTCCGCATACTAAAGGATTTTGGTTCCAATGGATGCTAAATTTGGCAAGTCATTTATATCGATTAGAAAAAGAATGGGTCCCAAAATTGAACCCTGTGGTGCCCCCTGTGTTATTTTCTCCCAGGTGGATTCAATACCATTATTATAATTTAAAATTGCTTTTTGATATCTTCCATCTAAATATGATTTTACTAAATTGTAAAATTTTCCTGATACTCCATAAAATTTCATTTTCTCTAATAGCACAGCATGATTAATAGAGTAAAATGCTTTATGGAGGTCACAAAATGTTCCTCCCACAATCTGTTTATTGTTTACTGCTGTCAGTATTTCATTTAGTAATATATAAGAAGCATTTTCTGTTGACACTTCGCTTCAAAAACCATATTGATGCTCGTTCAATATAACATTTCTGTTCAAATGATCTTTTGTATATGACTTTTTCAAAAATTTTAGAACTTACAGACAATAGGGAGATTGGTCTATAATTAGATGGGGAAGATTTATCTCCACTTTTATAAATTGGCTTTATTAATGAGAATTTCAATCTTTCAGGGTAGATACCTTGGGCAAGCATTTTGTTACATATATTTATTAAGGGAGAGATTATATTTTTATGATTTTTGTTGAGATCTCATCATACCCACTGGAATTCTTATCCTTCAGCGAGTCTATTATTTTGTTCATTTCTTTTGCGGAGGTGTAAGGCCAACAAACGTCTTTGAATGGCTGATTAAAGTATTTAAATAAATTTTGTAGTGGACTTGCCTCTTCTTCTTTTTCATTAATTCTTTTGTTATTAATACTCCCTGCTATGTTTAAAAAGTAATTAATAAGTTCATTTGCAATGGTTATTTCGTTATATACTATATGATTATTAATTCTTAATAATTTAATGTTATTCTCATTATTTGTTTATTTGTTTCTTTATGTGTAATATTCCATGTGGTTTTAATTTTTTTTTGACTTAGTAATAACTTCTTTATAATATAATTTTTTGCTTCTTTATAAATGTACATAATATTTTGCAGTAGTTTTTATAACTTATGTTCCATTTCATTATTATCCCTCAACTTCAAATATAACTCTCTGTTTCGATTACAAGAGGTTTTTATCCCTTTGGTTATCTGAGGTTTAGAAATTGTACTGAAATTTGTATGTTTCTTAATAAAACAAGAGTGAAAAATCTTTAAATATATATTTAAAAATTTTTTGAAAGAAGTGTTAGTGTCATCCTCTATAAAAATTTCTTCACAATTTTCATCACCTACTAGTAACTGGAATTCCAGTATTCTTTGGTCATTAATGTCCCTCTTTGTGGTGATATTATTTCTTAGTTTTGTAAGAACAATATTTTCTATCACTATTAGCTGCGCCTTGTGATTAGAAAGCCCATTGTACATATGGACCACACCAACAAATTAAAATCCTTGTCACATTCCTGTTCTGCATATTAATAGGAAAAGTTTCCTACAAATGAATTGGAACAAGGGCATAAATTATGCGCCATCTCTCCAGGAATAACAAAATAAGCTTTAGAACATGTTAATGCTAACAGACAGTAACTCACCTTAAAAATAAAACACTATATACTTTTCAGGATTCTTAGTCCTGTACATCTGACTGTATTCATTTCATTATTAACTTCTTTTGTAAAAGTTAATTCTCATGGTAAAAAAAATAAACCTAACACTCTTTCTTGGATTCCATTGGCCGTTGGAGACAGCACATTCATATGGATTAAAAATATCATTATGGACTTTTTCCTGTTTTAATTAATGATGTTTCTTCAGTTGCAGGATTATATGATGAGAAATGACTGGGTGACTACTGTTAATGATAAATGGGAAGGAAGCTGAAGAAATTAATTTTAATATATTACCCAGGCATTACCGTCTGAATATGAGGAAAATTCGGGGAATCTCGAGGGAACTTCTCTGTGGTCCGAGATTCAACTCTGGCATATCTCGAATTTACAACAGTTTCGACAAAGTCATCATGAAAGAAGATGGTTATCTGGTAATGTAAGGTTCACCAAATGTGTCTGCTCAGGCATGCAAGCACATACCTTGTACGCACACATTACGGTTGTTACGAATATTTTGTCACTTGTGAAGCCACTACAGGTGAGGTGACAGAGGTCACAGATACATGAAAAAGATCAACAAGATGCACCTGTATCTCATTAATTTATTCCAATTAAATTTTTTTATTTAACTTTAATTGGAATAAATTAATGAGATAAAGGTGCATCTTGTTGCTCTTTTTCACGTATATGTATCAGATGCACAGTTCAGAGAATGTAAAGAGGTCACAGACTACTTCAAAGTTTAAAAGAGTTTCAATGGTAAAGTAGTTCCTATTTGTAAGTGACAACACTGTGTAGAAGCATGATGCACTTCTGAAACGGCCACAATACAGCCTAAATCCACATCATCCAGAAACTGTTATGAGACCCATATATTCATTGTATGGCAACATAGTTCTACAGTAAAATATGCACACTTGATTATACAGTATTTATTGTATATTTCACAGTTTACCTGACAAAATATTCCAAAAAGGTATGTGAAATCTAGCATGTTGAGAGACAATATACTTGTGTGTATGTACACACACACACACACACGCACGCACGCACGCACGCACACACACGCACACACACACACACATACACACACGCGCGCGCGCGCGCACGCACGCACGCACGCACACGCACGCACGCACACGCACGCACACACACATATACACACACACACATACACACACACACACACACACATATATATAATATGTGCATATTTAACTTTACTAACCTGCATGTGTAAAAGATTTTCTACAGGCCGACAGCAAGATAAGTTTCAGATGCAAAGTTACTACACTTAAGGAATTTCTAATAGAAGTGACCCATCATTTATAAGCCTGGATTGTTTTCTTATTTAGGAGAAGTAATTTAATGAAACATTCATCAATAAGCAGTTCATATATCTACTCATTTGCATTGTAGTTCAGAAAAACCTGGAGACAGAATTGTTCCTGTGCTTAAGCAGCACACCAGAAATGTAAGGGCGTCTGGAGGTAAAGTTCCTCCGGCACTCATCAGCCGCAGGAACCAGGAGAAAAGTCAGTATGACTGTTGGTGAAGGTTGGGGTGGGGATCTACAGCCATTCTGATCATAGCGGCAAAAATAGAACAACTGAACCTACCTGAATTCGACACTGGCCCTTTAGACGGTAGCCAGCCAGGTAACTAAATTACCTATCCTGCTCTGGTATTATTTGAATTTCGTGATGCAGTTACCTAATGAATTTTAAATGCAGTTACTTGACATATTTCATTGTTAATAAAGAAACAGTGTGCAACTGAGTGACGAGACGGTAAATACACTACCACCACCACACACAGGCCTTCAACAGTACACAAAAAGCATGCAGCCAGTGAGCCTTTCGATCCAAGAAGTCAGTTGTAAACTTTCAAGTATACACCAGACAATCTTTGTTGCAAATGGGCTGCTGGTGTACAGAAACATTATGAGACTTCTCACCAGTCAGACTTTTCTACAGTTAGTTAAGGCTTACCTTGGGATTTGCCTGTTTACTTGATTATTTACAATGCTGTATGAAATAAGTTTCTTGTGGTGCAAGCATCAAAGTAAGATGATCAGAGTTGGTAACTCCAGAGGAATATGGAAGGAATGGTGGCCCATTATAAGATATTCATGAATTTCCTTAAATGCAGTAAGAAAAGAAGACACTTTCATCATGACACATCATTGTGGCATGAAATTTGATCCAAGCACACTCAATATGAGAGTCTGCCAATTATGCCAGTTTCTTCAGTAGAGAAGTTTTTAAAAGGTACCTTCACATTCCCCTACATCCTACTGTAATCCCCTGTGAAACTGACATAATATAAAACCTGGCACAAATCCGCCACCTCACGAATATGAGTTCGGCACCCGCTTATTTCACAAATCTTCTCCTCAGCACATTTCACACATCATAGTGCCCTCATTCCAAAATTTTATTCTACTTTAAATAGCCATACAAATAACGTAAGAAATGCAAGAACCATTTATCTTTAATCTGTTTAAAACATTTACTTTACAAGTGTACCAGACCAGCAGAGAATCAAATGTACCTGATCTAAAAAGATTTTTAGGGAGGTTTCCTTTTCGAATACTAGTGGAGCTGCATGGATTTCCTCGTAAGATTTCAGTCACAGTATTTTCGAATAAGTTACAACAGTCTTCTGTCAGATATTTTAAAGCTAAAATTATTGCCATTCGTACACCTACACAACACAACTGTACTATGAACAAATAACTCAAATTATTTTTAATAGGTTTCGTCTCTACAAGCTCCATAGTAAAATTTTACACTGTCAAATCCCAGGAATAATGCCAGTCAGATTAATAAATAAAGTGGAACCTCTAGAATCGTAATTACGGGTAGTAACAGAAAATTAAGATTCTCATTTCTCAAAAGTCAATAACAACTTTTAGTGGAAATCCAGAGAAGGGTTGTCTGTACAGGCAAACTGTCTGAGAGCATGAGTTAACTCAACATTAATTCAGTTGTGAAAAGACAAATTGTAGGACGTTTGTTGTTTAAACAACTTTTATGTGAAAGGAAAACAATTAGGCTTGGTACACCAACCTCAGCTTCTCAGACTTCTGTAACCCAGACATCATTAAGAAACTCTAAAACAGGCTTCCATCAACCCTCCTCCCGTCAACCTTCCTTATAACAGAAATAGCGTTACCTCCACATTTCCTCATTAACTTAGGATGGAATATTCATTTGCTTAAGAACATTTGCGTCCTGATAGAGAACTCCAAAACTACTTTTCATTAATTCTATGTTTCACGTAAAATAATAAAAGAAATTGATTTCACTCATCAGGATGTTTGATACTTGTATATGTATCTGTACATGTAAAGTAGATCGGAGTGAACCAGACTGAAATAATAGACGCTGGAATTAAACCCGCGGTTCGAAACATAAGCTTTCATAGCAGCTGTTACACTACAGGCATGACCGAAGTTGCCGCGGAATATTTGCTTTCATAGCAGCGGTTACAGAGCAGGCACGAAGGAAGCTGCCGCTGAATCACGGCGCGAATTCCTGTAAGAGGTGACTCTACTCCAAGAAAAAACGCAAATTAAAGTGTCGTGGGAGAGATACTGCGGAATATGTCTGAAACTAAGACAAAAGCAGTAACAGACGGTTGAAGGAAATTACAAAGCTAGGAGTTTTTTTCAATTATACTCTCCACACAATAGTACAAGGGTCATTGAACAGTGAGAATTAGACGTCAGTGGCACCGGCACGCACGACGTAACACAAAGTAATGCATACTTACTTACTTACTCCATGGAGCAGAGTCCTTCTTGAGAAGCTAATTGGTTCTGCAGCTAGTCAAGAAATTCCCCGCACTTTAAGGAACCCGAAAGTTCATCACCTTATTCACAAGTGCCCGCCATCTGTCCCTATCCTGAGCCACCTCCATCCAGTCTCCACCTCCTCCCACTTCCCGAAGATCCATCTTAATATTATCCTC
>Ga0123355_10006462_pt1 | contig 17368 bp, 8 predicted proteins | sample TergutEmb28metaG_3_FD_89872 | JGI IMG/M metagenome (GOLD analysis project Ga0123355, IMG submission 89872) | Embiratermes neotenicus P1 segment gut microbial communities from Petit-Saut dam, French Guiana - Emb289 P1 | ecosystem: Host-associated > Arthropoda: Insects > Digestive system > Gut ...
CTCCCCGTGTTGTGTAGTGTACCCCTGCTCCGACTTTAACTTTATCAAATCTAGCGCGAGAGGTATACGGTTTCATTCCGTTTTGTGCCTTTCGCAGAAAGGCATGTGAATTATCATGAAACAGAAAATAGCATGTTTAGCGCTAACATCCCGTTGCATAAATCTGCGATTAAGGCGGATTATTGTGGCTTGGTAAGCGGCCACAATACCGATAAGTCGTAGGATGTGTGCTGTTAAGGGCGGAAATAACGCCACGGGCTGAAAAGTAACTGTGTGCCGTTGTTTCAAGGCAAGGGCGCACTTATGTACCACCGCAAGTATGGTACGTGCGTAAAATCATATACTCAGAGAAGGAGCAGAGCGAACATGAGCGTTTTTGACAAAAACAAGTACAAGAGCCTATGTTTATTGGGTGACTACAACAAGGTTGTTTCATATCTGGCAGAGCTTGATGATAGCTCGGAACTACTTGTGAAATACAAGAACATCTTCGAGGATGACAGATATTTTTTAGAAACCGACGATGAACGTATTGTTCCTTTTTTGCGAGCATATGAAGATTTTCTAAAATGGATGCTGAAAACCAACCCAACAACCGTCGAAGCTCAAAATACCATTGTAGAAAAATTAAAACTCTTCGTTCCCAGAGTGAATTTGTATGCAAAAATCTCCAAGAGGTTTGCATATTTAGCTATGAATGTCCTTGTGCCGAGATTCTTTAGGAAACATGGATATCATGCACTGTTTGGCACTGTAGACATTTATCCTAACTTAATTTTGTGGCGGAGACAAACAACTCGAAATGAGATAGTCGAACTGCCTGATGGGCAAGTTGAAATCGAAGTTGTAGAAATGGACGGCTTGATTACAAGAGGTTGGACTGATTATTTGTCTATGGGCGAAATCGGCACAGGCGGTTGGGTTACAAAAAAGGGCTGTACATATTTCAAAGAAAAATATGACACCGAATTAGATGAATTTAAGGTAAGTCTATTAAAACACGAAGGACAACATTTTTTCGATAGAAAAAGGTGTCGAAAAATGAATAGTGCGGATTTGGAGTATCGTGCTAAACTCGTGGAATTGATATATCATAAAGAAATGGATACCTTTTTCCACTTCCTTAGAAATATGGCAACTACAGATGATAAAGCGCGTACTCATTCCTATTCGGAGAGAAGAATCATCCAAGGCTTATCAAAGAAAATATTTAATGTCGAATTGGAAACAAATCAAGATGCGTGGAAAGCCAAAAGGGAGGAAATCCCTGCGGCGGCACGAGAACTACTTAACGAACATGGTAGCATGATGACGGGATGGAATGGAAAAAGTATATTGATTTGACGTGCAAACGCTAAACACTAATATCGTTATTTCTACCCTTTGTGGCACACATCTTATGATGACCATACATCTGCCGGAGGTAGGAGAGGGTGTATTAATATCGCATACAGCTCTATCTCTCATGAGAGCGAACTCCTTATCGAATTTGAAGACAAAGGAGATTGGGAGCCCTATAATTCCACAAGGCAGTCAAATTGGTTTTGTTAATATCAATATCTTGCCTTGATAGTTCCTATGTGATATAAATGGTAAAAATATGAAAATTGTAAGGAGGTAACATATGGAGTTGGATAAATTACTTGTGGGCATACCCCATGAAATAATACAAAAAGGTGATAATACGAAAATAACATCAATTACAATAGATTCACGTCAAGTTAGACCGGGTACATTATTTATTTGCTTACGGGGTCTTACAGTTGACAGGCATGAATTTATACATTCGGCAGCAGAAGCCGGTGCTGCAGCAGTTTTGGTAGAAAAGCTAACGGACAACTACCCGGTAAATTTAACTGTAATTCGTGTGAAAAATGCACGCCAGACAATGGCGTATATAGCCGCCAACTATCACGGCAACCCGGCAGAAAAATTGCGTCTTATTGGTGTAACAGGTACTAATGGTAAAACAACAACTACTTATTTTATAGAAGAAGTTTTGCGTAAGCTTGGCCACAAGACGGGGCTTATAGGCACAGTAGGTACAAGGGTAGGGGATACTATGCTGGATATCCCTTTTGCAACTTCTACCACTCCCGATCAGTTGGAACTTCACGCAATTTTTGCTAAAATGGTAGAAATGGGTGTGCAATATGTTGTAATGGAAGTTTCCTCCCATGCATTGGCGTTGTATAAAATGGAAGGCCTGACCTTTGACGTTGGTGTGTTTACTAATCTAACCCAAGACCACCTGGACTTCCATGGTACAATGGAAAACTACGCCCTTGCAAAGGCTCAACTTTTTGCTCAAAGTAAAATTGCCGTTGTAAACGGTGATGACGAGTATACCTCGCAAATGCTGCAGCTTTACAAAGGAAGTTCCATTATAAAGTACGGCATACACACAGGGGATTTACAGGCTAAAAATGTGCAATGCATGTCGCAAAATTCTACTTTTCAGCTTATGGGCATCGAATACAATTTACCCGTAGGTGCAAAGTTTAACGTCTATAATATTTTGGCAACCATAGGTGTGGTTACGGGGTTAAATGCAAACTGCAACATGGAAAAAATCCGAAATGCTGTATCAGAAATTTCCGGCGTTCCGGGGCGCATACAATCTGTGCCTAATGATTTAGGAGTGCAAATTTTTGTTGACTATGCTCATTCCCCGGACAGTTTGCAAAAAATAATTTCTTCTGTTCGGGAAATTACCCTGGGCCGTGTGATAACCCTTTTTGGTTGCGGCGGCGACCGCGACGCCACAAAACGCCATATTATGGGGCGCATTGGTGCAGACTTATCCGACTACTGTATCTTTACATCCGACAACCCCCGCACAGAAGACCCCTTTGCAATAATCGCTCAAACAGAAGCGGGGGCAAAAGAAACCACTACCCCGTATGAAATTTGCGAAAACCGTAAGGATGCAATTTTCTTGGGCGTAAAAATGCTGCAATATGGGGATGCATTAATAATTGCCGGTAAAGGCCACGAAGATTATCAGGAAATTGGCACAACAAAATATCCGTTCAGCGATTATGCCACGGCTGTTGAAGCAATAAATGCCAAGGAAGCGGAGCAGGGGGTTATTTCCCAAGTAGTAGCAGAGCCGGATAGAAACGAAGGGAAAAGTATGTGTTTTACCATTCAAGAAATAGCGAAAGCCTGTAATGGGCAAATTTTACACAATGTTGAAACGCCCGTAATAACCAGTGTGTCAACAGATACCAGAAAAATTGCCCCGGGTGCGCTATTTGTGCCAATAGTAGGGGAAGTTTTTGACGGTCACGATTACATTAACGCCGCTGCGGAAAAAGGTGCAGTATGCGCCCTAACGGAAAAAGCCGACTTCCCTTCAGATATTCCGTTAATTTTGGTAAAATCAACTCGCCGAGCACTAATGGAACTTGCGGGATACTATCGCCGCATGCATAATGATTTAACGGTGGTTGCCATTACGGGCAGTGCAGGTAAGACCACCACCAAAGATATGATTTTCCACGTACTTGCACGAAAGTACAAAACCCAAAAAACCCTTGGTAATTTTAACAACGACATTGGTTTGCCCTTATCTATATTCCAATTGGAAAAAGACGATGAAGTATTGGTACTTGAAATGGGCATGAACCATGCCATGGAAATTCACGAACTAAGTCTTATAGGTGCGCCGGATATAGCCGTCATTACACACATTGGCGATGCCCATATAGAAAATTTCGAGAATCGCGAAGGTATTCTTCATGCGAAACTAGAAATAGTGGATGGATTAAAACCCGGTGGCACTGTGGTCCTAAACGGGGATGATCCCCTTCTTACAGGGCCTATCGCCGCTGCGAAAGTTGAGCCATTTACGGTGCAATTTCCCAGCGCAAAAAATATTATATCTGCGAAGCCTGTGGGCTTGCAGGAAACCGTATGCCATTTTAATTGGCGTGGGCAAGATATAAAATTGACAGTGCCTGTACCGGGGATGCACATGGTTATGAACGCTTTACTTGTTACAGCTGTGGGTATGGAAATGGGTGTCTCTCCGGCGGAAATATCCAAAGGCTTTGATGATTTTATTCCCCCAAGCGGTAGGCTGACTGTAGAAACCATAAAGGGCATGACAATTATTAACGACGCATACAATGCTAACCCCGCGGCTATGAGGGAGTCAATAAAAATTTTATGTGACCAGCCCGCACGCAAAGTTGCCATACTTGGCGATATGAATGAACTTGGACATGTGGCAGACGCACGGCATACAGAAATTGGTGCTTTTGCGGCAGAAATGGGCATAGACTTATTAGTAGCAATAGGCACGTTTTCACGGTTTACTTATAATGGGTTTAGTCACCAGGATAAAAAGCTTTACTTCCCTACAGTGGAGGAATTTTTGCCAAGGCTGCATGGCTTATTGCACCCCGGAGATATTGTGCTTGTAAAAGCATCTCGCGGCATGGCATTTGAACGGATAATAGACGCACTAAAATAATGGAGGAATTATGGATTACTCGATGAATACTGCCGTGTATGCGGTAATAATAGCTTTTATTGCAAATATTGTGCTTTGCCCAATGCTTATACCGGCCTTGCGCAGGTTAAAATTTGGGCAGCAAATACGTGGCGATGGGCCGCAATCGCATTTAAGAAAAGCAGGTACGCCTACTATGGGCGGTATAATGATAGTCCTAAGCTTTCTGCTTGCCGCTGCAATATTTATGCGGGGCAACCCACATGCTTTAGCTATAGTTTGGGCTACAATCGGCTTTGGTGTTATCGGGTTTTTAGATGATATTATAAAGGTTACGAAAAAACGCTCCTTGGGGTTAAGGGCCTGGCAGAAGCTTTTGGGGCAAATTATAGTTTCTGGCGGTTTTGTTATGTATTGGCGCAGTTTGCCCGGGTACACTACAGAAATTTTAATTCCATTTTTCCCTCACGTAACTTTCGACGTTGGTTTTCTGTTCCCTGTTTTTGCGGTGCTGGTTTTTTTAAGCTGTAGCAACGGGGCTAATCTTACAGATGGGCTAGATGGTTTTGCTGCAGGGGTTACTGCACTTATCGCTGTGTTTTTTATGTTTGCCGCATGGATACTCGGCTCCCCGGTTTTGCCTGTTGCAGGTGCAGCCGCCGGTAGCCTATTGGGTTTTTTATTGTTCAATTCCCACCCGGCTCGTGTTTTTATGGGGGATACCGGATCACTGGCTCTTGGCGGTTTTGTTGCCGCCGTTGCCCTACTGTTGCAAATGCCATTATTCTTGATTATTGTTGCCGTTGTATATGTACTGCAAAGTGCATCTGTGTTAATTCAAGTGACATACTTCAAACTTACAGGTGGAAAGCGGTTCTTTAAAATGGCGCCCTTTCATCATTCCCTAGAGCTTAGCAATTGGCCCGAAACAAAAATAGTTGCGTTCTTTTCCGTTATCACTGCGATAGCATGCTTGTTGGGCTTTTTGGCATTGCGGGGGTTTTAAATGTCACATATATTTAATGGCAAGCAAGTTTTAGTATGTGGCATGGCAAAAAGCGGTCAGTCTGCTGCAAAGCTGTTGGTAGAAATGGGCGCACACGTAACCGTTCAGGATATGAAACATGAAAAAGAGATCGACTGGGCATACGATCCGAAAAGTGCCAGTATCAAAACATACCTGGGACAAAACCCAGATGACATTGTTGGCAACTTTGATCTGATTATCATAAGTCCGGGGATAACGGTGTATGCGCCATTTGTTAAAAAGGCCCAAACTCTTGGCATACCTGTATGGGGGGAGGCAGAGCTTGCATATCGCTTATGCCCATGCCCAATGGTGGCTATTACAGGCACAAACGGAAAAACCACTGTAACTACTTTAGTTGGCGAAATTTTAAAGCTGCACAACCCAGGCACTGTTGTTGGGGGCAACATTGGCATTCCTCTTACGGAACTTGTGACCACGCTAACCTCGTCCAACATTGTGGTTGCAGAAATTTCAAGCTTCTAATTGGAAACAATTGCGGCGTTTAAGCCTAAAATTTCCGCAGTATTAAACATGACAGAAGACCATTTGGACCGCCATCACACAATGGAAAATTACATTACCATGAAGTCCAGGATTTTTGAAAATCAATCTCAAAATGACATTTGTGTGCTAAATTACGACAATTTCATTACCCGGGAAATGAAGCCCCCCGGCAAAGTAATATATTTTTCTGTAAAAGAACAGTTGGCAACAGGTGTGTATTTGCGGGATGGGATCATTTGTGCAAAAATATCCGCAGATGAGCCGGAACTAAATGTCATCGAAATATCGGGACTAAAAATAATGACGGAAAATGCCCTTGCGGCAACAGCCTTATCATTATGTGCCGGGGCTTCCATAGACGCAATTGCAAAAGGGCTAATGGCATTCTGTGGTGTAGTCCACCGAATGGAATATGTAGCCACAATAGACGGCGTAGAATACTACAACGACTCTAAGGCCACAAACACAGATGCAGCTATTAAGGCCATCGAATCTATTAGTTCGCCAATAATACTTATTGGCGGTGGCTATGACAAAAAAACGAATTTTACACCTTGGGTTAAGTACTTTGACGAAAAAGTAAAGAATTTGATTGTTTTTGGTGAAACGGCTCAAAAAATTATTGACACATGCAATGTTTTGGGCTTTACTAAATACGAAATTGCAAATTCTTTGCAAGAAGCGGTTACATTGGCAAAAGAGAAGGCAAAGCCCGGATACAAGGTGCTTTTTTCACCGGCTTGCGCAAGCTTTGATATGTTTAAAAACTTTGAAGAACGCGGAGAAATGTTCAAACACTATGTAAGAACACCGTAAGAAAGAGGTAGTAAAATGGCAGGAAAAATGCGCACACATCCGGCACATGATGAATATTATGACGATTACCCCGAGGCAGAGCCACAGCGTCCTAAATTGATGAAACGCCGCCCCGCCCGGGAGCCCTCGGCAGAAGTGCGGGTTGTCGGCTCGGTAGACTATGTTTTGTTGTTCGTTGTATCTGTGTTAGTGCTTTTTGGTATAGTAATGGTGTTTTCTGCTAGCTATATGACAGCTGCACGGGCTGGGGATCCATTTCATTTCCTACAGCGCAGCATACCATTTGCCGCAGTAGGGTTTTTAGTAATGTTTTTTTTATCGAATTTCAACTATGAACTTATTCGCCCGCTATCTACTTTGCTTTATGGGATTTCTATCGGGCTTTTGGTTTTGGTTTTGTTTATAGGAGAAGGCCCCGGTAATGTCGCACGTTGGATTACATTGCCGTTTATTGGGCGATTCCAGCCATCCGAAGTAGCTAGGGCGGCAGTTATTTTTATGCTGGCATATATGATAGAAAGGCACCCTAAACTGCCTCGAACCCTATCGGGGCTTGCGTTTCTTTCTGCCATTGTGGGCATAGTGGTTGCTTTGATAGCCTTACCAGGCGGTTTTACCGTTGCAATTATTACGGCTGCTATTGGGTTAATTATGATTGCTATTGCCAGCCCGTATTTCTGGCGGCTTGCTGCTTTAGGCGGCATTGGCGCTGCCGGCGTTGGCGGGTTTTTGTGGTGGCAATATGTAACAGAGGCCGGCTTCCGTGGTGGACGTTTTGGTGTATGGCTAGACCCGTTTTCCGACCGCCGTGGCCTTGGATACCAAACGATACAATCCTTATTTGCAATTGCCAGCGGCGAATGGTTTGGACTTGGCATAGGAAACAGCCGCCAAGCAACTTTTGTTCCCGAAGCCCATAATGACATTATTTTTGCAATAATAGTAGAAGAACTTGGTTTTGTAGGCGGTGTTGTAATACTTACCCTGTTTGCATTATTTATATGGCGCGGGATTATTGCATCCATGCGGGCACCAGATACATTTAGTGCTATGGTTGCCTTAGGTATAGTGTTTGCAATTGGTTTCCAGGCAATAATAAATATTGCCGTTGTAACCAATACAATACCAAACACAGGTGTAAACCTGCCATTTATCAGTTATGGGGGTACATCTCTTCTGGTTAGTATGGCATTGACAGGGATATTGTTAAATATTTCACGATATAGTGTGCAAAAGAAATAAAGTGTGTTAATAGGCTAAGAACGTCTTGTAATTTCGAAAACGGTATCTACCTAATGCTCCGAAATCGATGCTTGCTGCAAAAACCGCAGCACTAATCGATAGTCGCTTTAGGCAGATACCGTTTTCTTATGCTATCAAAGAAGGCCACTATGCCAAGATGGAATCATGTAGGAGTTTCAATAGGGTCAATTCTTATAATTGGAGCATAGTTTTCATCCCAGCCCCAGCTGTTTAAGTAGGTGCGGGCGACCGCATATGGGTCTGCAAGTTCCGGGGTGTGACCCTCATCATATTGGGCTTGCAGACTTGCGTAAAATTCCAACATTGATAAGGTGCCGGACTGTGGCGTAGTAAAATTTGTGCTGTGGGAACCTAAATCCCCAACAAAATACCACCTGTCCACAATCCAAATGCCGCCGTCCCCTTGGACGATTGGCTGGGACAGTAAAATTCGCCCGGTTTCCTGCCCACCAAGGTCAAAGTATGCAATATAATGGTTTCCAGGGAAGGTAACAGGTGGCAGATAACTTATGGACTCGAAAAATGCCCGTGCAGTAATTTCCGCTGTCCAAGGGGTTTGCGAACCGCCAAAGTCCATATACCAGGGGATTGCCCCGTGGAAGGTTAGTGCTTCATCCTTTTGGATAAATGCTAAAATAGTGTTTGCATCGTTAAAAGATGTAGCCTGGGATATCCAGCCTCTCTCGTCCGGTTCAAAGGATCCCCAGCGTACTTCGTTGCTGTCTACTTCTATCTGTATGGCGAAATGCAACCGCCATAGCTGGATAGTGGAGTCGGGGAATATGTGGTCGAACTCGGCTATTTTTTCAAAGAGGTCGATTCTGGTATTTACAATACGAACATATGGACTGGTGTGTATGTTTTGCGCCGTATAATAGATATGTTGGTTCGCATGATGTTCCTGCATGGGCATTGGTGGTAATGATAGAGAAATATCTTCGTCTGTATCATTGTTGTATGCAAGCTGGTCTATACTATCTTGTGCATTGTTACCACTCCGTCCCACTCCCAGTGTACAAGCTGCCAATGTCACCGCTAAAATGATAACCATTGACGCAAAAACTGCCAGTTTAGTATATCGTTTGCTTTTCATAATAGATGTAAGCCGTTCTTTTAATGCACGCTTTTCCTGGCACATTGTTGTAGACAGCACCGTGCTTGGAATTTTTGTGTCCGTTGCAAGGTGAATTAAAGTGTTGCCATAGTCTTGTTTGTCTTCAATTCCCATGCCGCGGATAACAATTTCGTCGCAAGACAGCTCACAGGTGCGGTCAATTTCCCGCCGGGCAAGCCATGCCAAAGGGTTAAACCAATGAAGGGCACAAGCCGCCAAAGACAGCCACTTGATTGCTATGTCAAACCGTCGCATGTGGGTTAGCTCGTGAAATAGTATACTATGCAAATGAGTTTCTGTATATTTGCGGTTGGGGAGTACAATTGTAGGGCGAAAAATACCGATTAACATTGGCGTTGCTGCAATTGTACTGCGATATATTTGGGGTTTGCCCTTACCCCGGGAAAGTTGTGTAAGTAAATCAAGTTCCTCTTGATGTACTGGGATATAGCTTTTTCGGAGTTTGTTTGCAAACAGCCTGTATCCGATTAAGTTAAAGGTAAGAATAGCCAGTGCCGCCCAAGGATAAATTAGCATCAAAAGAGTGCTTGCGATAACATATGGGGCAGGGGGAATATAGATTGGCTCTGCTTGCTGGATTAAAGCGGGAGAAGCTGGGGTGTAAGGTGCATTAGACTGCCGGATAAGCCTTTCCGTTTCTTCGTTTAAAGATATGACATTGCGCTCTACTACATTGTGTATGGATGGTATATTTACCGCCGTGTCCGGTAGGGTTATCAGCGAAAATGGAGCCACAAATGCCAATAGTGCAACAAGCCAAAAGTAGTGTTGTACAGATTTTGGCAAACGATGGCGGACAATAGGCTTTACAGCAAACAACAGCAAAGAAATAACGCCGCCGGTAACAGACATAATTACAACTGTACGTACAAGGTCACTTAAAAAAGTCGGAATTATCATTTTTTATCGTCCCCCAACTTGAAAAATTCCTTTAATTCGTTAACGTCGGTTTCGTTTAGCTTGCCGCTCCTACATAAGGCAGCTACAAGGTTTTTTGCACTGCCGTCAAAGAGTTTATTAATAAAACTTTGCCCTTCTGTTTGTACATATTCCTCTTCGCTGACATTTGGACTGTATAGCGTAACATAGTGGTCTTGGGCACTTATTATGCCCTTGTCACGTAAGCGCACCACAAGCGTTTGAATAGTTGATTTTTTCCAATCCGTTTTGTTTTCCAGCTCGGTGCGAATTTCTGTAAAAGATAAAGGGCGTCCCTCTCGCCATAAAATGCGCATAACTTCAAGTTCGGAATCTGATATTTTTCCAGTCATAGGTTTTATGTTCCTTCCGGGCTACTGTTGTAGGATACATATTACATGTGTAGAGCGTAAGTGTCAAGAGGTGTTTAAGAAAAAGGCATTAAGCCTGAACCGACAGTCACTAATCTTTCGGCAACCGAACTCTTGACAATCTTATTGCTTTGACTTGGTATTTAATATTGTTATAAATTAGAATGTCGTCCTAGAACATATTGACATGTATTTTCCCATATTATACAATACATTATGGCATATCAATTGATATTCATTCATATTCATGCCAATCCAAATGCCAATCCAAACGCCAGCCCAAATGCCAGTCATAGTTGCAGCAGTTGTTAAGTATAAAATGAGCTTTCACGATTGACATAACAAATTGGGAGTGATGCCTATGAGAATCGTAATATATCTTGAGGAGATTTTTGCATGATTTTAACAACACAAAACTTCTATCAAATTACAAAGGAGAGAATCCCATGTATACAAAGAAAAAACAAAGTAAACTCGCTTTTTTATTAGCCTTTCTAATGGTTTTTTCTGTATTTGCCAATACATTGCCGGTAATAGCAGATCAAAGCGAACCCGATGCGACACTGCCTCCGCAAACACCAACAGTAACCATCAGTCCATCGCCATTTGATGGGCCGGTAGATACGTTTAACACAGAGTCCCTTGCTGTCGGTGATCGTTTTATTTTTGCGGCAGATATTAACGGCGTAGAAACATTTGCAACCTTGCTGCCATTCTCTACACATTATAGTGCGCTGTCCTTATCTACAAGCAATAAAGAAAATGCTGAAGTATTTGTAGTAGTTTATATCTACGGTAATAATGGTCTAAGATTAAGGCCTGTTTCCGACTCGGCATTCTTGATGCAAACATCACGCAACGGGCGTTCGTCCTACGAATACATGCTCCAGCACAGAGAGAACCCTGGCAATGGCGGCTTGTACGAGACCGTTATATTTAACGAATTGTCTGAGGATGTATTCTTACTGTACGGGCGTACTCAAGCTTGGCCCTTATATGCCTTTGATGCAGTCAACAGAAACCCTAACTACTACGGCCAGCACGAACACCCGATTATTGGCCCGAACTTGGATGGCAGAAACACATACGGGCGAGTAAGGGCAATTCGAGTTGAAGAAGAAATTCCAGCATATCCTCCACCATCTCCCATCGTAAATACTTTTGCAGATGTTTTGACATTTACTTTGCGAGTTAATGACGGTAATAGTAATTTCACCTACGTTACTATAGGGGAAAATAATCAACTAAACCATACGGCAAACAACATAAATGACGCAACTGTGTTTACGAGACGGACAACCGTATCTGCGGGAACCAGCCATTTTGGATTTAATCCGCTTGGCACCAATACAATTGTGCAAGCCGCGTATTTTACAGGCGTCCTTCATTTGCCGGGGCATAATAACCTTGGCCCATGGGAACGGCTTTCATTGGTAAGGCTGAGTGACGGCACACTTGTGCTAAGACCAACATATGGTCATGTGGCCGGCAACCCATTTGTATTCGCTGTCAGTAGCGATCAAAGCTCTCAGATACGGGCTATGGGTGCAGACCCATATAATTCAACCCTGCGTACCGAAGTAAGAGTTATTGAGTATACAAACCCTACTGTCCCGGCTACGGGTATCGAGCTGTACCCGTCAACTGCAACACTAAACAGATTTGACGAACTTCAAGTTGAAGCTGTGGGATATACAACGGAACATGGGTTCCCTGCATCCAACAAATTGCTGCCAGGGCTTATTGAATGGACGTCGAGCAACCCATTCATAGCAAGTGTCGACAGAAATGGCCTTATTACCGCCGTTGGACCGGGCACGGCAACAATTACGGCCACTGCCAGAGGCGTCAGCGGGACAGTTGAGGTCATTATATATGGTGCTCCCATTTTAGTAGAAGATATTGCGATAACCGCGGTAAGCGGCGCAAATTCTGTACCGGTAAACCTTACATTGCAACTTTCTCCGTTATTTACACCCGTATATGCAACTAACCAAAATGTTACGTGGGAATCCGGCGATACAGATATAGCCACTGTTAACGCATATGGCTTGGTTGTGGGAATATCCGAAGGGGAAGTAACCATAACGCTTACTACCGATTGCGGTGCCAGAACAGCCACTATTGACCTAACGGTAACGCCGCGTCCGCCTGTTATCAGATTTCAAGATATCAGGACATTTGCACTGCGAATACGGTATGTTATAGGTGGCGAGACATTTTTTAGATATGCCACACTGGCACCAGACGGCATTGTCTCTGTGCGTGCTACGGCTTATTGCATAACCGAAGCCGCATTGTTTGACACATACGAAGCCGGCGGACAAACCGCATTTAGATCCCGCGATAACGGTAACCTCGTATGCGCAGATATAAACCAAGGGCTTAGGGCCAACCATACAGGCGGCATTGGCGCATGGGAATATATGAGGGTGCGGGTCTTATCCGACGAGACACTTGTATTGTATGTGCCGTTTTTTGGTGGATACATTTTTGCGAACGGCGACACTCCTGATGCCCAGCTTATTCATCGCACGGGCAACGTTTTAAATGCAAATCCATACAGTCCGCACCGACGGGTTGAACTTGTTGTAATAGAATATTCTGACCCAATAGTCCCGGCGACAGGTATAGTTTTGAATCACGAAGCCATAACGATATCAGAATTTATGGGCACGGCACAATTGGAAGTAACCGAGTTTATACCCTACTATGCTTCAAACAGAATTGTACCGCAAATTGTAAGCTGGGCTACCAGTGCGCCGAGTCTTGCAACCGTTAGCGAAAACGGGCTTATAACAGGTGTTGGCGTAGGTGTTGCGACAATTACCGCAACTATCGGAAATGGTCAAAATACCCTTACTGCAACCAGCGAAGTGACAATGGATTTTGAAGCAATCCACCCTACCAGTATACAGATAAACCCTGCAGCCCGTGATTTGCCTGTTGGGATTACGGCTGTGTTATCAGCAACACTATTTCCTGCTCATACTACAATGAGAAGAATCACATGGGCTTCGGACAACGATGATGTCGCTACTGTTGATGCGTACGGCGTGGTAACTGCACATAGCTTGGGTATCGCAACTATTACTGCAACAACAGAGCTTGGTGCAGGCGGAGATCCGTTTACGTCAGCAAGCATTATAACCGTTGTAGAGCCTCGCTCATTTCCTAACCCAAATATTTATCGCAATCCAATCGCGTCTGACGACGTTGTGGTTTATGTAATGAACGTTATGGACTTTGGAGCATGGCCTGAAAGCCCCAATAATTTAGTAACGGACAACACTGCGGCATTCCAGGCGGCGATAAATGCAGCTATGGCAGCAGGCGGCGGTGTAGTTTTTGCCCCGGCAGGCGTTTACAGATTTGACGGCAGACTCCATTTGCCAAGCGGCGTTACGCTGCGAGGTGAGTGGCTAAGCCCACTTGAAGGCGGTGGCAGAGGCGAAGGCACAATTTTGGCAGTATTCACCGACAGAGGCGATACCAACATGCACTGGATGGCCGGCGGCGGTACCGCACGTTCGTTTATATCCCTTAATACCTCGGCAACGGTAAGGGATATTAGCTTCTGGTATCCAGAGCAGGATATAAACAATGTTGTACCATACCCGTTTACAATAGGGGATGATACTGTCGGCGGCGGGCATGATGTTATCAACGTTATGAACGTGACAATGTACAACTCCTTCAACGGCGTAATGTCATTTAACACCCACGGCTGTACTACTGTTAGGAATTTATTTGGCACAATACTTAATGTCGGCGTAACAGAAGATGCGGGCTTTGATATCGGCCGCCTGGAAAACATCTACTTCTGTTCTAGTTACTGGGCTAATTCCGGGCTGCCGGGCGCACCCCATCAAGACGATGTAAGTGCCTTTACACGCGCCAACGCAATTGGTGTGGACATGTTCCAAAACGACTGGGGCTATATGTTCAACCTAAATTTTAGCAATATGAATATCGGTATACAAATGAATGACGGCAACATTGCCGTTTCCAACATTACAACCAGAAATGTCAATTACGGCATAAATATTAGGGCCATATCATTCCCGGGATTTAAAGTTGCGTATAGCGATATCGAAGCAAGCGTAGCCGGCATAAACTACAATGTGCCGCCAAACTGGGCACTTGTGCCAAGAACAAGAAGTGACGGAAGTCATAAGTCCTGGATAATGCAGGCGGGCGGCTTGGAACAAGTTGCGGTAATGACCACAAGATTCTCCGGCACAGGTACACCAATTGTCATGAACCTTGACAGAGAGCTTAACAACCCTGTAATAAGCGTTAACGCCAGCGTTTTTGAAAGCTGGGGCGATTGGGCGATAGACGCCGCAAGAGGGTCTGTAATTGTTATGGACAGCTGCTTCCTACAGCCGAGCCAGGCCATTAGACTGGCTCATGATATATCCGCGGCAAATATTTTGGCAAACAGGTTTAACGATGATAACGCAATCGTAAGTGCAGTACCTGTATATCGCATAAATATCGATCATAACCCTATCCATACTTTGGTAAGGCCGCCGGAAACCTTCGAATACGAGTTCGCGCCCATATTCCGCCCGGCAAACCCGGATAATTTCTGGAATGTGCTGGAACATGGCGTAGTTCGTGACGGCTCTCCAAGAGATTTGCATGATACCCGCCCGGGTTTCGCAAGAGTCAACAATGGCACAGACAACACCGCCGCTTTGCAAGCCGTACTGGATATGGCCGCAGTAGCAGGTGGCGGCACTGTATTTATGCCGGGTGGCACGTATTGGGTTTCTGGCAGCATTCATATCCCGCCGGGCGTGCAACTTCGTGGAACTTATGATGCTCCGCATTCCGGCAAGGTTGCCAACACAGTAGACAATAACGGTAACCCTATAAGAACTGTGGGGACGGTAATTGTAGTTTACTACTGCAGTGCGACTCCGGAAAACAGCAGTTTGGCAACAGTAAACCTCGACTCAAATTCTGCCATAAGGGGCATTGCCTTCTATTATCCGGATCAAAGGATAGTTATACCTACGGGAGGCGGATACGGCGACGCTCATGTTCGCTCAAGAGATTATCCATGGGCTATCAGAGCATATGGTGACAACATTTCTATAACCAATATTGCGCTGATAAACGCGTACAACGGCTTTGATATTATCGGTGGCAGAAATATTGTGCTTGCGGATAAGAATTCTTACGCTCTTGGCACTCAGGTGCGAATGGGAATTGACGGCGCTGTAATCGGCGGCTGGATACAGGATGTACACTTTAACCAAGCTAACTGGGAGCAGTCAAACTGGCTTACAGCCCCGTTATACGATGAAGTTGCCATGTACGCTGGGTATCATATAACAGGCTTTAAGTTTGGTGCGATGAAAGACGTAGTCAACTTCCAAAACTTCACGATTACAGTTGACAGGGCTATTTGGATGGTTGAGGAAGATCGTCCCGCAGATTGTCCGACAGGCGGTGTATTCAGCGGTATATTCAACGGCTTTGCATTTGACTCTAACCAAATTGGGCTGGATATAGAAAACGCAGGTGAAGTAACTTTCATAAACGCCATGAGCGTACAAGATTTACCGCGGCCCGGATGGAGGCCTGATGGTGCTGTTGGCGGGCCAAATATCCGCACAAGCGAAAACTTCACAGGTACTTTGTTCTACTTCAACGGATGCGCATGGGGACACGGCACGCGAATTGCCGAAATAAGTGGCGGAACCGTTCATTTGATACAGTATATGGCATGGAGCTCGCCGGGGGCTGCTATATACGGCGGCGAAATGTATATGTTCGGCAGCATGTTTATGCACCAAGGCAACCATGCCTTTGGCCCTGACGTTATAATAAACGAAGGCGTGGAAACTGCTGCAGTTGTTGGCAATATAGGCTTCTGGGGGACGGGTGCCGCAGGAAGGCCTCTGTCTATAGTCAACAATTCTAACGACAGATTATACGCAAAATATAATTTGAACACTAACGCACAGCCAATCGCAATGCACAATTTTTATCCAATAGCAATTATTGATGGCGGCGAAGGCTACAGCGCATCCCGTAACCCAGCGAAAGCAGTTCAAGTTGTCACGATTAATGCCGGCGCCCCACCGACAGGCCAAGTATTTGCGTATTGGAGTACCGAAACAGAAGGTGTAATTATCGATGATATCACTAGTACCACGGCATCATTCCAAATGATACGCGGGCCTGTAGCCATAACTGCTAACTGGCGAGATGATGCAGGTGAACTTGTATTTGGTTTTTGCATCTTTAACAATGGTGAAGGTGGCAGCCCAAGCACACCAAACCCAGAGCTAGCAGAGGCAGGTATAATTCGTATGTGGGCACAGCTTAATGGTGAAAACGCCCCTGTATACCTTGCGGCGACAGATACCATAACCGCCATAGACCAAGACGGAAACTGTGCTATGTACTTTGTACAAGTAAGGCGAGTATGGGACGACGACATGGGCTGGCTTTATTACTTTAACATGATAGATGTTAATAAAAACGGGCCATGGCAGTATATTAACTTTACAATAACCGTATACGGTCAAACCGTTGAGTTGCTGCTTGTAAATGCATCGCCTAACGATTGCGGCGAATGCGATGAATGGGAATGGGTACAAGTATGGGCAGCTGGTGCTGTTAATTATACAAGAAATTATCACAAGCTGTATCTAATGCAAAGGGAATACGGAAATACCCGTCCGTACAACATTGACAGGCTTTGGTTACGTTCGAATCCATCAAACTCATTTGGCTTGCTAAGTGCTACATCAGGCGACGACCAAATTACAGGTATCGGCTTGTTTACAGACGGCCTCACCTACAAATTCGGGCATGGCCCAGGCGATTATCGTAACATTTACAGGCAGCCA
>Ga0123355_10006463_pt1 | contig 17367 bp, 9 predicted proteins | sample TergutEmb28metaG_3_FD_89872 | JGI IMG/M metagenome (GOLD analysis project Ga0123355, IMG submission 89872) | Embiratermes neotenicus P1 segment gut microbial communities from Petit-Saut dam, French Guiana - Emb289 P1 | ecosystem: Host-associated > Arthropoda: Insects > Digestive system > Gut ...
ACACAACATTCATCCAAACACACAACATTCATCCAAACACACAACATTCATCCAAACACACAACATTCATTCAAACACACAGTATTCATCCAAACACACAATATTCATCCAAACACACAACATTCATCCAAACACACAACATTCATTCAAACACACAGTATTCATCCAAACACACAATATTCATCCAAACACACAATATTAATCCAAACACATAATATTCATCCAAACACACAACATTCATCCAAACACAGAACATCCATCCAAACACACAATATCATATCCCTGAAGCCTTCCACTAGAAGTCCTCTTATTTTGTTGTTTATTCTCACTTAATTGATATAATATTTTAACATTTTAGTTATTAATTAAAATATTTCTATTTTTAATATAGGTCACATTGTGAACACGAATGGTATTTTTAATTACCATTTCTTATATTTATTCAATAAAATGGAATATATTACTCAAAGTATCAGATACATGAAGCTAACCTAACCTAACCTAACCTAACCTAACGTATCGAATATTCGAATAATGAGTTTTATGCATGAATGTTTGAGTGTTGATTGTTTGATTGCTTTAAACTGAAATGCGATAATAGGAAGATCCTTTGTACTCACTCTAATGCTTCAGATTTGAGTGTTTTTGGAATTAGAAATTTGATCACAAATAGCAGAATTGCACCACCACTAACACCACCACCACCATCACCACCATCGTACTCTTTTTATATTCAACATAATCATCACCTGCAGTATAACCATAACAATCAACACCAATCCAGCCATCAAGAACTCTTCAGAATTAGGTTCAGAGATAATTGTCTCTTTTTGAAGTGTGTCATACAGTGTCATATTACACTCACGTCCCTTAAATAAGTACGTTGAAATGTTTATAAGCGTAATTGATGCGCAGGTTTGTTTACTGCAACGAAGTTCTTACCTCCAAGAAAGTCACGGTATTTCAGAGAACGAAAAATGTTTTCAAAATGCCGCTGTTGTCTTTTCCATGCCCGGTTTGTCTTTCGGTCCCTAACAAAACGAGAATGGCTGATATGATTTTCATGAAACTTCATTTAATTTATTCAGATTTGCCAAAGCGTTACAATTTTTGCCGAAAGGAGAATATAAAATTTACATGAAGACCGTCATAGGCTCTGCGCATGCGTGAAGCGAAACTTCCGGGTAACTCGCTTAATACGAGTATCTATCGGAGCGAAAAATGTTTCGAGCACAAGTTGCAGAGAAAAGTTAGGAAATGGACGCAAAGCGTAACCATTCTGGCGAATTCACTCCCTTTTGTTTAATTATCTCGAAGCAAACAAAGTTTAAATTTTAACAAAGTAACTGTTGTTACAGTACTTTCAATTTTATACTAATGAAATATCCATGATATGTGGGCCCCTGTCACCACGGCATGGCGCGCTGTCGGGTTGAAGATGAAGAAACGGCCTCCAATATAGAGGTTATCTGCGAGTATATTGAATAATTAGTAGCGAACAGCCAACAAGGGGTGGTCTTTAAGTTTTTTGAACCGTGCATTGTGATACACTTATGTAATAAGAACCAACAAAATGCACACTTTTTATATTAATGTTTTAATTTAATTATTGTGTCTTTGAAATGTTTCGAACATCCAAGTGTTCATCCTCAGGAAGACTTGTACATGCAGTTTTATGGTATTTCTTTCATGCATTCATATAAGCGGGTTGGTCGATGGCAGGTGTGATCCTCTGGCTAGGAGTTTGGGTGCTGTGCTAACAACTTCTCACCGTAAAAACTACCATGTGACGAAACGCTCACAATACATAGAATTGCACATGAACTTAACAATTCAAGCGACATAAAGCTTTATTTATTTTACCAGTGAAAATATCAGATTTTGATAACCTTTTGAGCGAGTTTGCGAGAACACCGGTGGTTGTTAAGTGTACCATTTCGGACACAGACATATACCGTCATAATTACTGAAAGCTCCTTTCGTTTCTTTTATCATTTCGAAAGCATGTGACCAACGTTTCATATAAAAGGACATAAAGGCGCTCTTCTTTCGCTTACTTATTTTTCGTTCTGGTAAATATTTTTAGTTAAGCTACAGCAGGGTGCTGAGATGCATGTGGCTTTTTTATATATAAACTTTTATAACATTTTTGTTAATTGCAACCAAAATAGCTAAAGTAACAGGTGAAATTTATTCTGTGAACACTATGCACTAATCTAAAGTTCGTAGAGGTAAAGTTCCATTTGTTCTTAACCTCCGCACTAGGTTAAGGTGACTAATCAGCATCACGCCCCGTGCAAACATTCACAGGGAAAGGAATCCTAGTTTCCCTAAAATAGGAGGCTGAGTTTACCCCATATCGTCCAGTCAGTAGCCTAGATCCTATATGGACTAGCTGCTGCCCTAACAAGGCGTGTTTTGTTGATCTCACCTGTTCGTGTGTTATAAATATCGGACAGCCAGGCAGGAAAATAGAGAGATGTATTGAAACTACATTGTTCATCTGTGCAAACGTTAGTTGCAAATAATCCGAAAAATCAACTGAGGTTTCCTTACACAAACATTTTCCGAACGACTTACGGGTTTCCAGAACAACAAAACGCATTGTAACACCATCTGATAACTCGAACACCGGTGGACTGGTTTTTTTAATCCGTTTGTTTATCTCGTAAAACCCACTGTGTTCCATAAACTAAAATACAGTTACCAATTTACCGTCACAAAATTAATTTTGTATTGATGTATCACACAGATATGCGGCTGCATGTTGCAACCAGCTACTTGGTCATCCTCAGGCCGTCTAATTACATAAAACATAAAAATCAAATTGTAATTACAACTTCAGTTACGGGTCAGACTGACAACTCAGCCTTTGGTGTTATAAATTGAATGTTGTCATTATTACATTGTTCCTTTTGAAACCTTTCTGTTTGTACAAATTACCGATATTCTTAACTGTTTGATATCTTACTTGATCCTGTTCTCGTATAGGCAGGAAAGTGATGGCTGTTTCTGTCTCTAAAGCTAGATATTTTATCCAGTCTTCGGATCTGTATTACAAAATGCATTGTCCACCTTTGTGTATGGGCGATAGTTGTTCATTGTTGAAGGTAACATTTGTTTTACTGATCACCCTACTATAAAATGCATTGTATATAAAATATTTAAAAATTCTGTTCCTTCACACAACAGATAAACTGTGAAGACCATCCGGTTAGTACTGCATAGTAGAGCAGTCTCTGTCATTATAATCATACTCTACACATACATACTTTATGTTGCATATATATAGTATATATAATATATATTATAGAGATCGTGCTCTCCAATATTACATACTCAAAGATATCCACTTTTCATCACTTTGACATGTTTGCTTGCCTACGCTTGTAATATGTCTCCACCTTCGCTTTACCAGAAGGACCAGCGGGTACCACCCGGGAACCATACGTACCATAAGGTTTTGTGTGTTCTAATAAAGGTATTAATTGTCTTTTTTCTCTATTCGTTGTGCTCGGAAGGGTTAAATTAATAGAATAATAAGAAAGGACTCAAAATTCACTTCTGCAACATTTTTTTTTCTTTTGTAAATTACGTCATATAACTCACAATTCACAATATCAAGTTAGCTGGAAGAGTCGTGTCAACGTGGCGACCCATTTAAATTCCGTTCACAACCCTCAAAACACTTCAAAGCAAACTGTGAATATGTTACAGAGTGCAAGATCTGAAATTTAAACTTGCGATTGGATAAATTCGTAAAATCTTTTACAATTTTTGGAGCTAAAATTCGTGCTTTTGTGTTTTCACGGCAGCCATGTTAGTCACGAAGTGACTGAGGAACTGCTGTATTATGTGGGTGGTTGAAACATTTGTTGCGAGGGAAGAAGTTGTGGCAGTCCGGTTGCAACTTGCAGTTAATCGGGACGAGGACTTAGAAGTCTAGGATGTGTCTGTGTTCATAGGATTGACTGATAGCAAATATTTATTTATAATGGCCTCAAATTAGCTTCCTTGTAGAAGTTACTGCTTTATTGTGCACTAAATGTAGAGTTACTAATTGTGTTTATAATTTAAATAATAGATCCAGAATTGTCAAAACTGAACTGACATGTAAATAGGACACATAATGTAGAAGAGGTGGGGTCAAAATTTGAAAGAGGGTGGAAAGAGGACTATTTCTGTTTAAAATTTATAACAATATCCCAAGTCTGGTTTATCAAAAGACGGTTGTAATTTGTGCAGTGTGTGGAATGCAAAAGAGAGAGTAGGAAAAATTTACAGAAAAATAGAAGACATATGAAATGTTCGAATTAGAATCGTAAAGAACCATAAAATGTTTTTTAAAAGAGACAGTAAATGACACAAATACACAGTACACAGCAAGTTTAAAAATTACTTATCCGGGTAAAGTAAACGTATATAACTCTCAGTTTAAATTTGAAAGGGCTTAGCAAGTGCTTTCAGGGTGGAAATAAGAGTGGGTCACTAAAACTGTTGCAGTCTGCTCGATAAAGCGGTACAAGCACAGATGTCACAGTTTGTAATTCAAATTTTGTTATAACTGAAGAACATCAGTGATTATTCCTTTCGCATATAAACCAGTACTCTTAAGAGAGCATTTTCTGTGGGATAGACGTTTGCTTAAAAACAGTAAATTTCCAGTTAACAAGATTGCGTGTTGCTTATTATATTAAGTAATTATCCAATGTACATAAAATTATGTGTGTAATGTATAATACGTATTACATATATTTACATATATATGACTCGTTAATTACATATCTGACAGTTTTCTGTCCTGCTCGACCGTCTTCTGGGAGATCGATAAAATACACATCAAAGTACACAAGTTTGTTTTATTTAATTAACATTTAGTTATTAAACACGCCCGTTACAATTCGTCAAATTAGTAACCGGAATTTGCCTCTATTTAAACAAAGACGTTTTAAGATGTCATTATTTTGACAATTTCGGTTACAGTCAACTGAATCCCATTAAATGCAGCAAGACGTTCTGTGCCACACCACGTGCGGGAGATGCACACAGACTTATTCAGTCACCACTGTTAGTCGTAGATTTGCTGATAGTTTCAAAACAGACTGTAATTCCCACCAAGGTAACTCTTTATTGATATTGTTGTTAGTTCCTTTAAATTCGTTTCGTATGCATATTTCATTAATTTCAGTATTTATTTTGACATAGTACAAAGTTTTCACTTGTTGTGTTAACATGTATATTGTAACACCGAAATGCTAATATCGCAGTCTAACCATACAAAAATGAAATTGAAGTTGTAATGTTATGTACTTTAATGGCTTAAGGATGATCACCTAAGGTAAGGCAAATCAATTCCATTACAGGCCCGAGGTGCCCAGAGGGTTCCAGGAAGTTTAGGTTCCCGGATTACATGACGATGGCCCAGGATGGTGGTAAGGTTGTCAGACTTACGCACCGGCCTCTCTTACCCCCAGAAAATACTCCTGGTACTCATTTCTATTGGAAGCTGAGTCGACCCCAGGGCCATAGTGCGATCCGAAGAATTATGTCAATGAAAAATTCCAATTACACCAACTGGAATCGAAACAGTACTTTAACCACTGTGCTACCGCGGTCCCCGGATGATCGCCTAGTGGTCGAAGTATGTGGCCATATTATCCTTCGCTGATACACAAGAAAGAAAGTGTGGCTTAGGAAGCGGCCATTCCCTGGGTCACATTTTATTCGTGTGAATTTGTAGACTTCTTATTGATGGCCGTACAATTTGGCCGAAACATGTAGTCCTGCAGTAAATATGACAACATATAATACTTAAGGTTGCGTTATTCGGCTCTCATATTTGATCAGTAATATCGGTGTTGGTGGTTTGTGCTAAATACCTCGTAATATACATAAACATAATGGGATGTCCAGAGTGAAAATACTTTTCTGTAGAACTGGTTTTGAACTCCAGTGACATACGGAAGACAGACATTCTCACAAGAGGAATTACTTTAGCATTAATAAGTTTTCGCATATTTTAGTATTTTTAAATTTTTATAAACAACGTGTTTTATGCATTAAATAGGGTCCGAGATCTCAGTATGAGCACATATATTTAAGCGCGCAATTGTAATTTGTTTTATGTGAATAATGGCCTGAATTTTATGACCTAAATATGGGTCGAAACCTCATGTCGCCATTGCATTCATAAGAAGTAAGTGAAATATTTATGAACAGTTGTGTTGATGGGCGATACATACATAATTGTAATATTGCAAGACTCAGCGGGAGGTCTAATTTAAAAGTTTATATATTTCCGCTGGAATATCAATATTAAATGACATTCTTCTTTGTAGTGGACCAGAGTGTGTGAATGCTGTGTGTCAGTGACTTTCTTTGGGAATTTTAATGTGTTCCTTTACAGACAAATTCAGTATAGCTGACAAAGTGTTAGATCGGTATGTGTTATTTGCGGCGTCTTAAGAACTTGTGTGCATCCCGGCTGACGGTGTGCCCTTGCTATAACAAGTCCTGAAAAAAGTCTTGTGGGTAAAAGAAAGAAAAAGGCGATAGTGAAATTAAAACATTTCTCTGTGTAATTCACAATTTTGTCTCGTGTGGACAAGTTACAAAACACTGACTACATTTCGAGAAGAGTTGTGTCAGCTGTGAACTGGTATTTGTTATTAACTTTAGCAAAGAATACATAAAACTAGACGTTCAGCTTTACAATAACTGCTGCTAGCCTTAAGTCAATCAGCACAAAAGTATAAATAGGAAAATCCTAACCTGAAATTCGAATTTTTTACTTAAACAATCAAATAGAAAAAGACAGGATATCCAACTCAGAATCTTTAACTTCATTCTCGCCTTGCTTTAAATCACCAGCGATTTGCCTCTTCTTTTCATTACGATATTAAAAGTACATATATTATTGGTCATATGGCAGAGAAATTCTCTGGGTATGGTTGCTGCAAGAATTTTATGATTCGATAGGAGAAATTACGTTAGTTTATATTGAAATGCGTCAGTCCAATATGCATTCAATTGTTAATCAGATGTTGGGAACATAATTTGAATATTAATTTGGAGACTTAAAATTTATGAATTTAATACTTCAGCGCTTAACTTGCCACGTATTTTTGACGCTGACCATTGTGTAATATCCCGAGTCATTTTAACCCATTCCAAATCCTCACATACTCTATTTTAAGGTCAATTTTAATAATATCCTCCGTGTATGCATAGGTCTAGCAAGTACCCCCTCCAATCAAGTTTACCAAACAATATATTTTTTAAGTATTTTTGCCCCCCCCCCCACGTGCGAATTACGCCTCTCCTTCATCAAACAGTTCACTGATAGCAGTTATTAACCATTTTGTAGACTACACTAAGCTCAACACAGAAACTCGCATTTCATTTCTGCTTCGGGGGGTGGGGGCTGTGTTCCATTTTCAAGGCAGAATTTTATTTTTAACCTAAATATGGTTATCGCCTACCAGACTATTTGGTGTGCACACAATAATGACAGGACATCCATGTTCCAGGCCCTAGCGTAGCGAATGTACTAAGCTATCCTATTCCACTACTATACTGGGCAACCCAGAAACCTCACCAGATTACCCAAACTTCGAATTCAGTTATTTCAGAACGAGAAACCCTAATTGTAAGCTGCTGAGTTCGGCTGAAGTAATTAAGCACCGTGAACATACATTTAGCTTATCCTGTGCAGTATATCATCTCATCTGTTGGTTCTCAACAGGCTCACAGATAAACCCTAGAAACTTCCATTCTGAGGCTACTTGGAGCATCCCTGCTGAGTTTTAGCGTGAAAATTAAGGAAGATGGACCATAAGACCTTCTCATTAGCGCCACAGAATTCAGACAAAAACACACCAAGTGCATAATGTGAAACGGTTACATTTTTTAAAGCAACGTGCTTTGTGTAATAATATGATTGCTTTAAAATTCGAAACTTTTATTCCTGCTTACACAATAGACAGTGGTTATTTCCTTCAACAGAATGAATGGATTAATTTTCGTAATGAAATTTTGTTTGTTCGCTGTGGGGTAAGATATGAATTTTCGTTTATTACTCAGATAAATTCGCCTGAGAGGATTAATAGGAGTAGAAGTTAATAAGTGTGTACAACCCCCAAGATGTATGACTATTTAAGTGTTATTTAATGACGCTCTCAATTTCTCGAGCTCTACGGAATACAATAAGCGTCGACAATTCCTAAAGCGTTTTGATGTTTTGCTGAGAGTACATCTCAGTATAATCTTAGTAATTAACGAGCTTAATGCACAAATTCTTGTTTTATAATAAGTTTATTACACATATATTCCTGTACATGTTTCGAGCATTATGTGCTCATCATCAGGAGGTCAAAATTATATTATACAACATTTGGTATCATTATACCTGTAGGTGGCCGACCCTTGCGCAGGTTGAGAGAGGACTTATTATAAAACGAGAATTTGTGCATTAAGTTGGTTGGTTACTAAGAAAAAAAAATTCCTAAGAAGTTTGATCAATACATGAAAGTATGCAGAGTTCGTGTTACCAAGGTTAATGCATTGCAAGCTGGAAATCCCGGTGGTCGCGCGGTCTAAGGCGTGGTTATGCGGCCTCTCGCATACTGGGATTGCGGTTAGGATGTCTGTTGTGGGTTTTGTGTGTTGTCAGGTAGAGGTCTCTGCGACGGACCGCTTATCACTGGTCAGCATCAGCTTCTTCCCTGTAAAAAAGATGGGTGAGACTTGTCGTTGCTGAACCCAAATATGGTAACCAAATTGCTCAATCACCCACCTTTTTTGAGAGGCCTTTAAAGTCAAAAACCACATTCGTCTTAACCCTTTAAACGCCGAGTTAAACCCCATCTGCCATTTGCTGGCATTATTAGGAGCTCACCATATTCTCCACATTAGCGGAGTAAGGGTTAAAATATATGTCCCAGTGCAAGGGCCATCAGAAAAGTATGTGCTGGACTCAGAGCCGGAATCGGAAGAGGCTTTACTAGAAGCTGGGAAAGTAAGATAGAGCCGCACTTCATCATTCAGGCTGAGTTGAACGACCGAATTTGGTAACTGGACCTCCCCAGAACCAAGAATCAGCTACTTGTATCGCAGCTTCAGCAGTATAACCTTCTAGAAAATGGTGTGAAAGTGTCATTTTGTAGAAAGAGGCAGTCGGACATTGCAAAGTACTTTTCAATGGAGGGTGATCTGTTATACCGGAAAAAAGTCTGTGGGTAATGGAAGAACTTCAGCTTCAACATGCCTCTGAACAGTGCAGGTTCTTCATCGATTCATCTAATGTTAGTTTGAAGGCAGTCTTACTACATGATAGAAACAAGCACCTTGCAATACCTCTTGCTCATGCAGCTCACATGAAAGAAACTTGTGCCAACATTCAAGGTATGCTGAAAAAAATAGAACGAATGCCACCAGTGTAACTTGTGGTGACCTGAAGGTCGTGGCAGTGCTGACTCGGCTGTAAAGAGGTTATACGAACTTGCATTGCTTCCTGTGTGAATGGGGCAGCCGAGCTTGGGGCCGGCATTACCATGTAAAGCAATGGCCACTCCGAGGAGAAATGCTTCTAGGTAAGAAGCAGATAACACATAGAATTTTGGTCAACAAAACGAAAATGTATTTACCTCCATTTCATATGAAAATTGGATTAATTAAAATGTCTGTGAAGGCCATGAATAAACAAGGCGAAGGATTCGACTGTTTGAAGCAAACATTTCCACTCATAAGCGAGGCCCAGTAAAAGAAGGCATTTTCGTCGGTCCTCAAGTAAAAAAGGGTTTTCAAAACCCGAGTTCAAAAATAAATTGAATGCTTTCTAAACAAGAGCCTGGGACGCGTTTTAAGACGTGTGCAGCAACTTTGTGAGAAACAGAAAATAATAACGCTACGTAGAATTCAAGGAGTATCTACTGTCCTAATACGGTGCCTTGGGCTGCAACGTTGCAACATGTCGTTGAAACTCCATTTCCTGCCGTCCCACTTGGATTTTTCCTGGGAAATATGGCAGCCGTCTCTGACGAGCACCGTGAAAGTTTCCACCAGGATATATCCCGAATGGAAAATAGATACAGCAGCAAAGGGAACCCAAATATTTTGGCTGATTACTGCTGGAGACTTTTACTGGAGACACCAACAGAAAAATACAAGAGACGAAAGACGACAAAATGAATTTCTGAAGTTACACTTATTTATTTGTGGTAGGATATTGTACATAGAAACAATTTTCACATTTATAACTCAATACAACAAATTTAAAAAAATACATTCTTTTTTAACCTTTTGGCGCCGGAATTATTTTTTTAATTTTAGCACACTCTCTATATAAAATGTGAATAATACAGGAACCAAATACGTTAGATTTATGAAACAAACTGCATTTTGAAGAGGAAAAAACGGAGAGTACATACTATGTTTAAAATATTCAGCACCTATATTTGTTGAATAAATATATAAAATGCAACGTTTAGAGGTTAGCGGTGCGGTCCGACCACTATAGTGGTCGTTAGGCGTCAGAGGGTTAAAAATGGTAGTTTTTGGATTTAAACCTTTCTGCATTAACGGTGGTGGGTGTTAGAGTATTTTGACTGCCATGTTTGGATTCAGCAACGTCAAATCCATATGGATCACACTTAATTTTCCCAGAAAGAAGAAAAAAGTTTTACCGAACGGTTGTACTTGTCCTGAGGAGTCCTACCGAGTGTGTTGTGTCTGAGTGTGATTTCGAAACTTTTAAAATTATGAGACCTTGGCCTAGTAGAGCTTTTAAGCCATGAAAAGAATGGATAATAAAGTAGAAAGGAAGTTGAAGTGTTGATGGTCTCATTGAGACAGGCTCTCTATTCCGACACTTACCTGGCGGGAAGACAAAAGAGATTGGAATGTCATCTCGGAATAGATTCGACTCGGGAACTTCTCGAATATGTACCATAACCTTTACCTCTTAAGCAACTTACTCTCTGGTAAGACACAGAACGTCAACCTTTAGATAACATTGGTTTGTTCTGTGCATAGCTCGTCTTAACGTGAAGGAAACTGTGCATTTCTCCCTCAGAATATATTGGCGTGTTGATTATAGGGTGATTTTTAAAATGAAAGTGTTTCATTGCAACTGCACTAATCAGGCTGAGTTTTATCTTCTCTGTGCAATTAAAGCGGCGTAAAAGATAAAGCCTGTTACAAGACCAGAGGCTTCCAGGAGGATGAAACTCCCACGTTTAAAGACAGTCGGCACATGAAGTTGGTACGGTTGACAGACCTACACACCAGGCGCCTTTACCCCCCAGGAAATACTCCTGGTACTCATTTCTGTTAGAGGCTGAGTCGGCCCCAGGGCCATAGTGCGGTCGGAAGGATTATGCCAATTAAATATTCCAATGACACCACCGGGAATGGAACCCCCTGTGTCTTATAACTTGTAGCGCAGTGTCTCAACCGGCTGCGCCACTGAGTGTCGCGTAGAAAAACAGAGTTACTAATCGACAATTTATGTGAATTCTAGGCTACAGATGACAAAAAAAGAATATTTTTCCCCTGGAAACTGTGTTTATATTTCGGATTGAAAAACCTTTACATCCTTGGATATTCAATTATATTCGTAATTTTTAAATGAATTATATTAAACTTTTGGTAATGAATGTAATGAAATTGTAATGTGACTCTCTTGTCATGGACTAAAGTCCATGACAAGAATGGAAGACATTAATTAGACAAGAAATATATTGTGTGGCTTTCGTTGGACTGAATGACAAAAAAGGCGAAAGAATTATACCTGAAAACTAATAAATTGTCAGCGCATGATTTAGGAAGGTTAGGGTGTATTTTCCCTTATGTTTAACTAAGGTATCACAACCTGAAGACGTATGAGAGAAGTTGAGGTAGGGCTCTACGCATTCTCAGGAATGACACCAATTAGTGTTGGGGAGGTTTAAGAGGGTTGACGGGCCCCAGATTTGTTCCGGACGAAAGAGATACGACGAAAAACACTTGTTCTCTCTGAAATCGAAACCCAGTGCCTGGCAGACTATTCTGCCTGTGTACCACACAAATATGTTTTATGGAATGCACCTTACATCTTATGGTACAGAGTTCAGAGCGGCCAAGACGTAAATTAAAGCTATATAATGCCGCCGTTGAGAATTCATGCAGTTGCATGTCCACTCCCTCCTACGTCTTTATGCAGTAGTACTAAACTAAAAAAAAAAGAGAAATATTAATTTTACCCTTATTAAGTATTAACGTAAAAGCCCAATTGCTACTTATTTAAATTTTATCACTTTAAAAATGATTATGTTTTTAATAAAAGGAGCGTCTGGATGGAGAGCATGATATAAAGTAACTGTTTAAAAGCGAGATAATGGGTTAGAGAATATATAGGCATAATTCGATATTATATGTACAGCTTCGAATTGCTTCTCTGTTTGAATTTGACATTCAAAGGACCGTGCTTCGTTATATATTCTTACAATAAAACCAACGAGATGCGTTAATATCTCAAATTTATTTTTGGAATAGGACTCTACATGTTTCGGACAGTTTCTCTGTCCATCATCAGGAGTGTAGCATTGTACACACAGCAATATGTTTATGTCATACAGGTTTTGCTTACTGCTTGCTAGCAGGATCAGGATGTTCCATCCTGATGATGGACAGAGAAACTGTCCGAAACATGTAGAGTCCTATTCCAAAAATAAATTTGAGATATTAATGCATCTCGTTGGTTTTATTGTAAGTATGCTTCTCTGTTATATCCCTCACTGTCGGCTTTACCTTTTACGTAACAGAGGGCATCCCGTTGTGTTCTGTTAACTCAGCATGTTCAACTAATGCAGCAGAATAACTATGCTTCATTATAGAAATAATTACTGTTTTCGTAATTGCTACATGTTTAAACCCTAAAGGGTCATCACCAGGTGAGAAAAAAAAGTTTAAAAATGATGGCTGTAAAAACAATTAAAATTCTTATTATTATTATAAAAGAGATTTGTTCCTTGCGACTATTTTACTACTGCATACATTGAAATACATTAACCTTGCTGATGTATTTGCGCTATATTTTTCCATTACGTCGGAGGTATTAAGAGCTGAGTTTTATGAATGTTGAGTCCGAATATAGTTTTGTATGCCGCCCTCTTTAATGATGTGTTAACTACGATTTATTGAGCCCTTATTTATTGGATATTACAGAGACAATTTCTACTGCAATGTAGAATTGTAACTTGGATTATTATATTGTTATTTTAATTGAAATATAAACACTAAATACTGAAATTAATTAAAAAATTGTGTTACTCCTTGCTTACATTCTTGCTGCAGGCCTTACCTGCGTGCTATGCGGACGTCAGCGCAATAATCGGAGGATATATTGCGTAACTCCACCCCAAAACCGTCCACGCAGTGTAGATAATCCTGGGCTGACTGCCTATAGTCATGGACATGTGTAATTTTGTTTCTTATGCCGTGACTCAACAGTCCAACTCGGAAAAAGGTCGTCTCATTTTGAGGTTCCTAGATCACACGCAATTAGACACACCCGAGTGATCAGCTCTGCTCAGAGGCTACCTACACAATACACAACAAACACCAGGGATCAAAATCCATGCCCTCAGCGGGATTTGAACTCGCAGTATCAGCAATCGAACGGCTGCAGATCCATGCCTAAGACTGCACAACCACTGTCGTCAGCATCTACAGTTGTTTAGAGGCTACACATTTTAGTCAATATAGTGCGTAATTTATGGATTGGACGACCGAGGTATCGGGGTTCGATTTCCGGAAAAAGTAAGAATTTTATCTTCACCATGGCGTCCAGACATATTCTGGGCCTACTCTATCCATGAGTACCGGGGAAGCTTCAGTAGGACGAAATGTCTGAATCATAGTTGTGACCAGTGGCTCCCACTTGGTGCCGATAACAACTCTACACTTCCAGATGTCACAGCATCATTTTACATGCTCTCCCGATTCCCAAGACCCTTTTCGTAATTTCTGTCATTTTAATTTATCAGATCTGCGATTAATTCTCCACGCTCATGAGTGATCAGTGTTGATTAGCGCGATCACTTGCCAGTCTGATCGGCGCAGTAACTCCAAAGTAACTGCAGTCTGGCGACTACTATGAACACATGAAACGCCAGCAAGTACAGATATTCCTATTATGCTGTGAATAAGTTGTGCAGTTCCTGAGGCGGAACAGGAGTTGCACCTGTAACCGGCGAGACTGATTTGAATAACATGTAGACGACTGGATCCTACTGAGTTTATCTGTTAGGCAGCGAATTCATTTACAGAAGTTATGGTGGTCTTTTGGATTTTTGTACCTTCTTACGTTTTTGGTTTGTTCCGAGGTCTCGAATACACATAATGCCTTCCTTTTCAGAGAGACTAAATTTGGCTCGTGTAGATCGTCTTTTGAACAAAAACCGCAGTGAAAACCTATGAAATTACGCTAGGTAAAGATTTTCGGGAAAATTATAATTCTTCTTGAGAATTTATTGGCTCTGTTCATTCTAACAGATGTTCTTTTTGGCAAACTCTTAGTTGTTTATTACGAAGTTTATCACAATTATCCTTCAGAGGGGTGAAGTGAGCAAGTAAGTCGATTTTGAAATTTTATTCTCTGGTAGTAATGAATATTAAGTTGTTATTTTCTGGGAAGTCACGGCCAAATTACACTGCGTGACATTTCATAGCACCGTAATGTTAATTTGATAAAGATTTAACAATAAAAACAAGAAACGTTCCTTCAACACAACACATACTCCTGTATTTCTCATTACAACTCATCAGAATGTACAATAAAGCAACTATATATGCAAAATTTACAAGGACAACTTATATCTAGGAAGTGAGTCATCCCCGTTGTGTGTGCGATAAATATGGGTGGTATGCAGTCCAACACAACTATGTCGAAAAGGTGTATACTGACTAAATAAATAAATATTTAGTCAATATACACCTTTTCGACATAGTTGTGTTGGACTGCATACCACCCATAAGGACAACTTATAGTTTGAAATCGCGAAATTCACAGAATGTTGTTCCCATGAAATACACTGTACAAGAATCCTTTCTTTCAAAAATAATAATAAAATATTTAAAATATAATGAACTGTACCAACTGAGCTATATCGTCCCCATCTAACGGAGATGTTGCAAATATTATTCCTACTAATTTTATGAATAACATTCTTCGCAGTGGTATTACATAATCTACTTAGTACAAAATGTGCGCTACGTAGGAGTGTGCACAAATGTATGCCAAATTTGTGAAGAGAAGACCCAGAGCCAACTTGGAAAACAGCGTAGTAAGTAGGAAGATAATACTTCTGTGGGTCCGAAATATGATGGGGGGTTGTTTTGACTGGATTAATTTTGTTTAAAGTATGGGACCAGTGGCACTAATTGACGAATGGAATAATGAATTGAATGTTGTACATTTTCCGTGCCACTACACAACGCACTTCAAATCGAACACCAATTTGTTGTACAGCGATTTTTATTTGTTAATCAGTGCTGAGACATGTTTCGGCCTTAGCTATTTGCCATCTTCAGGGAGCTCGTAAGTTTTAATTGTCATATAGACTGGCACCGAGGTCTACCCAACCTCTTGTACAAAAGTAACAGATCCTTCCCGTGAGTAAATTTGCCGCGACGTGGTGCTGACCATGCTAGTAGGGGGTTGAGTATGTTTTGAAGCTATAAATTCGCCCGCCTGTCTGCCTTCAGAGGCATGTAATGCGGTTACCTTGACCGAATGCAGTGTTTGTTAACCTTAAGAGAATATTTCTTAAGAATCTTCTTTGGTTAGAGTTTGCATGATCTCAGCTTTGGTGTGTGTTGTTATGGATGAAAAAGCACATTCAGAATTCATTTTTCGGCGTTTTGCTTGAAATTGTCAATATTTACTACGCGAGGATTTAAAACGTAGAGATAAAACGAGAGTGTAAGTCCCAGAACTCTGAGCTGTACTTGCATTTCTACCTTGATATGTGTTATTTAGATAAGTTTCATGCTTCAAAGACTTAAGATTAACACAACAGTACATGAAGCTCTGACAGTCCTTTGAACAGAATTGTAATGTAACTGAAAATGACGTATCCACCTGGTGTGATGCCCCCCCGAGATGGTGTGTGTAATATGATATTAATTAGATCTATCTGGCGGAGAAAACAACCATGCTACTGCAATAGTCAAACAAGAAGGTGTCTGAGTGACAGCTTGTTGCACAAAGCGAGAGAGCATAGCATGGTGGCGTTGCTGCCATAACTTCCACTTGAAACCTACTGTCCTAAGACAGTCACCGTAGATATTAGCCGTGCATTTGACTTGGCAACACATTGAACATGTCAACCACTTCAAATATCTTCCTTAAAATCACTAAATATATATGCGAAACCTTTAGGGTGCACTTTACAAGCCAGACGATTTGGTCGCTAAGAGAGTAATGAAGAAGAGCCATAGTGGAGGATTATGAAGCAAAGTTTGCGTGCGCACTAGGCTTTTCAGTGTGTCTCGTGGTTTCCGAGATCCTGAACAAATACGGACGTGCGGTAAAAGAATACGAAAAATTTCCATACATTTTCATTGAAAAGGCACCTCGTAAATTTACTGATATGAAACAAACATCTGAAATTATTTGTTTTCACCAAATATTTTAAAATATATCATGGAATTATAAAAGACGCAAGAGAAAGTTTAAGGTGATAGACACAGAGATTGATTCACACTGAATGTTTGCACTTTCAAAGCGTCATAAACGAAAGACAAAACACTTATAACGTAATATTCAGGCGCACTCAGCTAACAATTGTTTCCGTCGAAAAGCAACAAGTGTTGCGTATTCTGAGTGTGTGTCTGTAACCGTCTTTATCCAGCACGTAATGGGCATGCGCTATATTATATTGCAATCTGTGGCCTGTCTGGTTTTACCATTTTTTCCACATTATCTCATACAAGGCACGATTTTCGGGAAAAGTAAGTGAGCAGAACAGGTGTGTTTTGCCTTTCTGTACAAATTTGTCGACAATATTTCTCACTCTCAGAAGAATTCATCGATACATTATAAACGTACACAGGCCTTCGCGTAAAGTATCTGCTATCCTTGTCAGATTTAAAAAGACGTGAATTTTCTAGACAGATTTTAGAAAAGTATTAAGTTATCAGAACCGCCTCTGTGGTCTAGTGGTCAGAGTTTCTGGCTACAGATACAGAGGTCCCGGGTTCGATCCCGGCGCTACCAGATTTTCTGAGTAGTAGTGGGTCTGGAACGGGGTCCACTCAGCCCCGTGAGGTCAAACTGAGGAGCTACTTGAATAAAAAAGTAGCGGCTCCAGGTTCAGAAAACAGAGA
>Ga0123355_10006464_pt1 | contig 17366 bp, 10 predicted proteins | sample TergutEmb28metaG_3_FD_89872 | JGI IMG/M metagenome (GOLD analysis project Ga0123355, IMG submission 89872) | Embiratermes neotenicus P1 segment gut microbial communities from Petit-Saut dam, French Guiana - Emb289 P1 | ecosystem: Host-associated > Arthropoda: Insects > Digestive system > Gut ...
CAAACTAGTTTACAGGCAAATATCTTGTGGCCATCAAAGTATGCCATTGAAAGAATGCAGGTTTGTCAATTTGTTGTGTCCCTGAACTGTGGAGCATAGTATACAGTATACATTTCTACCAAAACATCAGTAATTGTGATGTGTTATGGTTGACAGAATGAAGAAGGGTACCTCAGCTGGCTAGATATCTCCATCGGTCAAATGGTATCTCGGTTCAGTACCAAAATGGGGCGATTGAATCTCATGACACTGAATCCATACAATGCTGTTGTGTGTCTTGGACATTCAAAAGGTAAAATATTTGATGCAGCATGTGTGTGATGTTGTAAAGCCATAGCCATTTATGAATGGATTCATTGTATTTGTATATTTATTTATGGTATTCATGGCTTTTTTAACAACACTGTCAGAACCTCAGAACAAGTAGCATTTAATGGCATGGTGATACATGAGTAATGACTTGGAAAAGATGTGGGAGGAACTATGTGAGCGTTTGCTTGGACAGACTAATGATAGCAGTGCAAAACCTTGGTCAGGATAGTCTGTGTCCTGGATAAATTGAAACCAGGCACCTCCCTATACAGTCAGTTGTGTTGACACGTCAACCAGCTTGGTGGGCAGTTGTGTGTAATGCCTTGAATTTCAAGGGTCAAAGAAAAGGATTTGCAAGTATAAAAACTGATGTAACTCGTTTGAAACATGAAGTTTAGAAGACGTGAGGAAATTCTATTACATAGCACCTCTGCACTCGTGAAAATTGTATGAGGTTTGAGCCAAAACTTTCTGGTCTGGGGCAAAGTAACAGCTTTAGGTTTACCCTCGTTACAGGTTGGTATTGCCTGTTTTACACATTGGACAATGAACTCATTGTCTCACTAGTTGCTGGAATCATCTCTGGAACTCTCATGTTGCTACCCAGCACCACCTGCAATCTAGCTTGAATTTGGCAATATCCTCAAATCTTTGTCCTTTTAACTGGGGTGTGATGAGCCCAGCTCTCATGTATTGTTATGACCACAGAAGGGAAGTTTCATCAAGTTTCACTTTTGGCAAAATTATGTTATAAAAAAAACTGTAGACTTTCATGCAAGTCTTACAAACATTTCACCATATAAGCTGAATAGTGAGGATTAGAGAGTTGCTAGTCAGTGTGAGCCATAGCCCGTTTTAGTTGATATGGTTCGATTTTTTATAAATATTTGTTTTATTTCGTTAGGCATAGTCACAATGTGGAGTCCAAACGTGAGAGAGCCATTGTCCAAAATGCTGTGCCATCAACATCCTTTGCAAAGCCTTGCCATAGACCCCCAAGGACAGTAAGTAGATGCCTCATTAATGGTGTGGAAGTTTAAATAATTACTTTGAATATGTGGTAGATTTCAAATATTTGACAGTATGTAATCAAACTGAGTGAAAATTCAGTTCTTCTGGGATATTAGGTTGTAATGGGGTGAAGTTTCTGATATCTGCAAGGATTTTAGTGCTCTCAAATGCTGCAAATTTTTGTGTCAACAGCACCACATAACATCCCAGAAGACTTGTATCATTAGCAACATTGCTGTGACAGCCTTAAGTCTGGCAAATAGAGTCACATTCATGATGAATTTCAGAGCAGATTTATGTGGTGTTTGGTACCATTTGGTTTAGAATCTTTCTTTGTCTTTCTGTCTGTGTCTAAAACCTTGAAGATTAACATACCTTATTTAACTGAATATAAGGCATTAATCATTTACCATTTCACCATTATAAAAATCGGCCTAAAGGTGGGTTTATGGCGCCTTATAATGGTGCACCAAGCTAAACACATAGTGGACAGGTATTTTCCTGGATGCAGAAGATTTGAAGTGGGGAGTCATCTTATATTTGGGTAAATACAGTGTATGAAACTATACTTTTGCTGGATATTTTGTGTAAATGTGAAAATTGATTATCCTTTCAAATGTGTTACTTTAATAATAATGTTTTGAGGCAAGTTTTATGATGGATACAGATAGTTTTTCAGCATTCATTTAGTTTGCTGCTGCTGCTGCTGCTACTACTACTACTACTACTACTACTGATGTAGAGTATATTATTTTGTGTAGATATATGGCAACAGCTGCAGTTGACAGAACGCTAAAAGTGTGGGATGTTCGGAAGCTGGCAGGACCCCTACAACACTACAAGCTTCACGCTGTGGCTTCTAATCTTGCATTTAGTCAGCGAGGTTTATTAGCTGTTGGAATGGGCAATGTTGCAGAGGTACATAGGTTGTCTGTCTGATGTACTATGAAAAGCATGACATGTTGTTGTGTCTTACAGTGTTGCTTTGGTCTTTTTACAGAACCAAGTGAGTAGTAATTGCACTGGAATGCCCATTTACTGTTCCTTCCTTTAAGGTTTAGTTATATTCCATGATCAATCTCTGTGGTGTGAATGCAGTTGTGGAAGTGTTTCCTCTCTCGAGTTCTCAGTTTCCTGAGCTTAGTATGCAGATGTGTTCTCCTCAGGAGGGCCCTTAATAATGTTTCACTGTATTGTTTGTAGTTGTGGAGGTAAAGGGAATTAATTCATTTTTGCTTAACATTTTGTTCAATACATGGTTGACTGTTCTCCCCAGGCAACCATACCACTTCAGCACAATGAAGTTTGCCATTAGAGTGCATTAGCATGTTGTATCGGTGTGAATGGATAGACAGCCTTGTGCATTGTTATATCTGTCTTTGACTGAACAAGGCACTATATTTTTCTATATACTGAAATGTGATTTGAAAGCATAGTGGCTTTGCAACATAAGGGACTTGCTGCCATTTAGATGTAGCTGCATGGGAAAGCAGTGTACCATTTGTAGAAGCCTTTGAGAGGTTAACAAAATAAATTAGCAGTTATGGGCAGAACTCCAAAGAGAGAGTATCAGTCTTACATGTGCAAGCGAACTGTGTTTTATTTCATAGATCTACAAGGACTGTTGCCAGAAATCAGCAGAACGTCCATACTTGAGGCACAGGTTATTTAAGAGAATTGGAAATATGGAATTTTGTCCATACGAGGATGTTTTAGGGGTGGCAACGGATAGTGGCTTCACTAGTTTGATTATTCCAGGTAAGTTAAAATCAAAGTTCTGCCATTTATATGGATACTAAATTGGGTAACCTTGTTTCTGGTTATCAGCAAGATATTAGGACATTAGCAACTTGTCATTGATTGTTAGTTATGACAGTGATGCCTTTAATTTGGCTTGGAACAAATCTTCTTTTAATTGTACACACAAAATGAAGACAGTCATAGAGTGACCTCTTGTGACAATGAAAATGTAATACTTGACAGTCAAAGTTGACGACGTATACAACATAGAGTTTCCTGTACTTCACTGAGTCTTTGAAATTTATTTAAGAAGCACGCTGAAATTCAAAACTTACTATGTCAATTCTGAGAATTCTCTTCTTCATAATGATTCTGCAGTATAACAAAGCACTTAAAACTGAAAGATTTTGACAGTGTGAATGTAAGGTTTGAGTGTGCAAGGACACTGTAACAAAACTTCACTCTAATGTTGTCCGATGGAACGTAAGAAGTCTTAACTGTATTTTTATATGAGCCTGATTGCAAATTTCTAATTTTATAAAAGAAGCTGTTCTAAAACATCTTTCAGTTTAATAAATATTGAATACAGAATTATTTTTAGCCTGAAAACACAATGACATTTGACTGTAAATGAAAGTAAGAAGTAATAGCATAATTCCAATTTTGACCAGTGTCAGTGTCACTGTTAGTAAAGCCTGAGGGTTGAGCAGTGCTGATCTCCAAGGCTGCCATTGGATGTGATCTTGAGCCATTTCCATTATTTTCTTAGCCCCGAACCTATTTCCCTCAGACCCATTCCAGGGTTAGTAATTTGCACCTTGATTTTCCAAGTGCCTGCTCTTCACACAGTTTCTCATCCAGAGTTTTATATGAATTTCTTGTCTGGGCAAGGAGGTCTCCAGTCAGAGATGTATGAGACTGGTTTATTTAGCTTCTTGCCTGTGCTATGCTAACAATATAATGTGACCTGTTTACACTGCGAAGGTTTTCAGCGTGTAGTTTCTGAGTTACTCAATTATGAACATATCCACCTTCAGATACTTCCTGTGGCACAGGATTGATGTTATTGCTCTTAGCCTTCCATATTCATGTGAATGGATGAGGAAAAAAAGAGTTGAAACAAAACTGTGTTTGTAGTTCTCTGTATTTCCATATTTGCAGTTTTCATGTTCTGAATTCTAGGAAGTGGAGAGCCAAACTTTGATGCTCTGGAAAGCAATCCTTTCCAGAGCAAGTCCCAGAGGAAAGAAGCTGAAGTGAAGTCACTGTTAGAGAAGGTAGGTTTGTTATACACAGAGCCATTAAAAGAGAAGTGGCTAGATGATGTCTTTTAAAAACACAGAATTTATTTCAGTGCAGATTAATGTTCGGCTCAACTTGTTTGCTTTTAAACCTCCATTTTTGCCTTTTTCTTGACATTTATTCTGAATGTTGCCATTGCCAGAGGTTTAGTATGACTTCATCTTTCTGGATGAGTCCATGTCTACATTTTATTTGGCTATATTACTTCAGGTGTTAGAAAAGATCTCCTTATTATGCTAGTACTGAAATTGTGATCTTAAAAAACCAAGTTATTAAAGTGACTGGCTACAACCTGTGAAGCCAGAATTTTTTCTTTTTGTTAGAATGTCCAGACCAGCTCAGAAGTGACCTATCCTATTCTCATTCCCAAAGTGTTGGTACTGGCTGATGTGTCAGAGTGATCATTTGCCTCTGTCCAGTACATGGTAGCTTACCTTCACTGCCACGTGCTTCCATATACCTGTACTGTCATCTGCATTCATAATAGTTGTGAGATTTAAAAAAAAAACTTTCATTCCTTTTTATTTAGGACCCACACTGCTTAACAAGTTGAAATACACTTGCTGTCATGCAAATTGCCTTTGTGGGTATATTTTCATTCTTGTAGAGGACCTATTAACATCTGTCTGTCACTCCTTCCATCCACACACATACATCGCCAAACAATAAAGTTATATACAGGGGTCCACAGATTTTTGAAAAATCTAGGAGCCAACTGAAAATTCTAGGTGCCAGATGGGTGAGATGAAGAAAGTTGCATTCCAAGAACCCACAATTAGTCACCACCATACAAAGTATAGTGGCCCATGTAACCTACTGGGAGTATTTTTACCCTTCATTATGTATACATATATGCAGTGAAGGGGCAAGAGGTTTAGTAATATAAGTAACTAAACAGTCATTTGTGAGTCTAATCATGACGTGTTAGCGACTAGGCATCATATACAGGCATGGAAATTGCTATATGCTGCATGTGCAGAAGTAACGTAATGATGAACTTGTTTGTTCAAAACATGTAGAGGATTATACTCGTATAATTGAAACAAATAAAGGAAATAAAGTGTGCATCCTATTGGTCTTTCTCACATATATATATATATATATATATATATATATATATATATATCTGTGTAATTGTTAGGTGTATTTGGAAAAATAAGAAATTTTAGTTTTTCTGCCGCATTCTGTTCATAATTTTTTTTCATATTCCAGATTCAACCTGAATTCATAACACTGGACCCAACAGTAATAACTGATGTACACATTCCAACACTTAGAGATAAAGTGGACGCGAAGAAAAAGCTGCTTGTAAGTTTTAAATTTTATGCCATTGTAGTGCCCTGTAGAGAAAATTTTATTTTATTCTATTCTATTCCATTTCATTTTATATATTTCATATATGCTGCTAGTGTTGTAAGGAACGGCTGGGTTCATCTCGCAGTCGAACATACAGGAAGGCCAGCTCACCTATCACTCACATAGCAACAGAAAACCAGTTGAAACTGCAGAAAACTGTTGCTAGGTGAATACAGGAAATGCTGACTTTAGCTGTGAAGTGTGGTGTAGCTTGGTAAAGCGATGGTACAGAGTCTTTGTTGAACCTTCGGTAGCGGCAGACATATGGGGAGTGGAGTAAGAGTAAAATTTACAAGATGTGGGCTCTACTACTAATTATCTTGCCAGGTAAGCTTGATTAATTTGTTTGGTACTGAATTTAAGTGTGCGAAATGATTAGGGTTATATTTGGTTTTATTTGGGTGCTTTATGAGTTTATATTCCAATTTGATTGGTTGGGTAATAGAAGGAAATAAATATGCGACAATGGGAGGTGATCAGGCGTTCCTTATGGTAGTTCCTTAATAGGAAATTGTAATCCATGTGTTAGAGAAGTACTTTGTATTGTACCTTAAAACTCTGATTGGGTTATTTATTTTGTTTAGGTGTCATAATATTTATATACTATGTGGTAGTGTTGTGGAATATATTATATAATAGAAATATGTCATGGTGTTGTCCAAAGTGGTGGCAGCAGATACCCAAGTTCTCAGCAGTAATGTATTGAATACATGAAAGTGAGTAAATTTAAAGCATTATGCTTTTGAGTAGTAAACATAAGTTCTGTGATAATCAGCACTAATGACATGTTAATAAAAATCCTTGCAGCTTTGAAGTGATAACAGTCATATGTACAGTTGTGATTTATAAAAAGCATGTAACTCCTGTGCAGAATGGTCTGATACAGTGAGAGGATGAACAACATATCTTTGCATTTTCACTATAGAATATGCCATTAGGAAAGTCTGAGACAACCCAAAGGGATTGAAAGTGGATGGGATCCATCAACTTATGGTCTTTGCTGCTGATGTTAATTGAATGGTCAATATCCTAAATACTAATAAATAAAAACAAAGGGACTTACTAGTTGCTGTTAAGGTGGTTGGTCTTTAAGAAAATGCTGAGGAAACAAAGTCTCCATTTGTGTGTTTTCACAAGCATACAGGACAAAATCACAACATGAAGACAGCTAGTAATTTTTTTAAAAATATGGCGTCAGTTTAATTGTTTGGGAAGAAACTAAGAAATTGGAATTGCATTCAGAAACAAAGTAAGTGCAGATTTGGTGAGTGCTTGCTGCAGTTGACAGAATCATTGGTATTTCCATCTCCTGTCAAAAATGTAAACATTAAAATATACAGAAGTATTAGTTTATCTGTTATTTTGTATGACCTAGGAGGTTGGCCATTGAAACTGATGAAAAAACACATAGTGAGGGCTTTTTAACAATAAGCTGGATATTTGAGAAAAGGATGTGATTGAAAATTTGTGGAAATGGGGGACATAACAGAAGCTGGTGGAAGTTTGGTAATGAAGCGCTCTATGGAGACTATTTGCCATTGCTAGGAACAGATGTAAGGATAGAAAAATGGATCTTAAAGCAATAAGATTGGAGGGTGTGGATCAGATTTGTCTGGTTCAGGTTTGGGACCAGTTGTGGTTGTTTGTGAACATAGCAGTAAGGAGTTGTATTTAGTACTACACCATCACTCTAGACAAAATTGCTTATCAGTCCATTATTAATTTGCTATATAACTCCATTACAGAGTCACATCATCAGATTACCCATAATTTCCTGAGTTTCCTGCATGCCAACTGATTTATTTGGACGCAAATCATATGCCAGCCACACCACATCAGTACTCCGAACATAGCGGTATACAAAACAAATGCTAGAATGCTACTGCACAAATTTCCTCCATAAAATTTCATTTCTTCTGTCACAGTCAACTTGAACCACAAAAAGGCAAGCACATAAATAGACATCACCATGTGAAAGCTGTGATGTAGTGCTGTTTTAATCTGGTAGAATATGCAAAACTAGATGAATTTCCACGGACTGTAACAGAAAACAAATGTTATTGCCATTCTGTAAGATGGGGACAGAAACATTTTGTAGCATTTTTTACTTTTTTCAGTTACTTACATCAGCATGTTTGGAACATGTCATGATTTGTATATGAATGTAGGTTATTAATGTTACATCCTTCAGTATAGCGTCATTATTGTAATAATTTATTTTCCCAAAAATGGTCTTTTTATACTAAAAGCTGTGGGAAATGAGTTTATGAAGAAATGGTGGGTTGGGATGTAATTGTGTGTACTGTGAAGGCAGGTTATTGAATATTGCTGTACAGTTTGTAGACAATGTATAATGAATACATTCAAAACAGTTATAAAACTTTATGTTTCATAAATGTTGGTGTGTTTTTGACAAGTTGAACAACAGTTAGCTTCTGAAGAAGGACTTGTGTCTGTGCAGTTTGTTAATTTTGGACACAGTGGCATTCACCACTGAAGTGTACATTGTAAATCAAGTTACAAAATTTGTTACTGATAAAGATGTAACTGGCTTCAGTTTTCTTGGTGATTTATTGTTAATGTTGATCCCGTTTCGGGGTTTTTGTACCATGTGGGAGTGGACTGTGTTAACATTCCTCCAAAGTGTTAAATACACAACCCGTTGCCAATTGGTGCTGAAACTGCAAAGATAATTGACATTAAGAATAATCAAAGCTTGTTAAAACTGAATTCTTGATAGTTCTGTGCCATGTTGTGCAAGCATACATGGAAATGTGAACCTGTTAATGATATTTTACATGCATGTTCCACGAAGTTATACTCAGTTTATTAAGTATGAAAAAGTAGGTGTCTGGACTTCACTTGTGATGACAGCATTCTGTAGTATTTTACAACTGTCTACCTACATGTGGTTTTGAGCAAGATCATAAAATTCTGTATCTCTGTTACTGAGTTGTTTCTCTAATTATTATCGTACGTTTTTGTCGTAGTTCCTGAAACCACCGAAGATTGATTTCCAGCCACGTAATAAGACTGGGAAAAAGAAAGGCACTGTCAAAGTAGCGCAGACCAAAAAAATTGTTCGTGAGGAACAAAGAAGGGTATGTATACTTTCATTTACCTTGGTCGGACAGATTATGTTTGTAATCAAAGTTTTCTCTGTGTCTGTCACACATAGTCATTCTCATACTATTTGATGAAAGCTTGTTTTCTACATTTCATATTTGTGTTATAGCCTGCAGCCATATGATTATGACATGAGACACTGGGCCGTGCCAAAGAAACATGAAAAATCAAAACTTGTGCTTCTTTGTACTGCTGTCAAATGCTTTAGCCACCTGGTAGGGACTGTGACACCCTCCACATTTGGAGGGGGATAAAGTAGAAGCGTGATGTCGAACACTCACATCTGTCTAATGCTGAGACCTATATTGTGTGGAGCTTTATCTACATGTTCATTATGAGATATTAATACATTTATACATTGTAATGTTTCAGGAGTTTGTCAGAACCTTGAAAGAAGCTGGTGTTGATGAAATAACTTCCCCTCAAGGTGTGCAGAGTGAGAATGCATCAGAGAAACATGAACCATTTAGTGTTCTAGCCAGGTTCAGACCAAAAAAGAAAAAGAAAGAGGGTGTTTAACCTCTATTGTCTGGCCATTCAATCCCAGTGTAGGTGCTGATAGCTGGAGTTGTGTTTGTTTTAAATGCCCTTGCCTTCACCCCCATGGGACAGGAAGAACTACTTTTAACAGGGCATGGGCCACCCATTCAGCCAATGAAGGTTAATTAATTTTCAGCATATATAAATATTTAAGCCTTAAGGTTTGTAACAACAAGGAGTCATTATTTGTTTGAAAATAAACTTTCTAGCTTTAACAGTTGCCATTGTGATCATTAATGGTGTATTTGGCATAAGAAGACTTTACTTGTCCTTAAAGTGTAATATGTAGCTTCCTTGTGTTGCATAACACAAACACAGGTACCTAATTGTAGCAGTTGATAGGTATTGTAAATTAATTGTACCCATGAGAAAGCACGATAAGCAGTAATATAGAAGGCACTGTAAAATATTGTATTGTTTAATATCTCATAACAGCGTGGAGGCATAATTGTATCTTCACTTCATGAATGTTGATAGGGGAAAACAGATTACTTCATCACATGTAACACAGACCATAAGGTTGCACCCGCTGAGTTGTCATCTGGCAGGAGAATGAGCAGTGGCAGGGTGTGGTTGCTTAGGTGATGTGACTTATGTTCATGCAATCTCAGAGTGTGGTTGCTTAGGTGATGTGACTTATGTTCATGCAGTCACAATGTGGTTGCTTAGGTGATGTGACTTACGTTCATGCAGTGGCAGGGTGTGGTTGCTTAGGTAATGTGACTTATGTTCATGCAATCACAGAGTATGGTTGCTTAGGTGATGTGACTTACATTCATGCAGTCACAGTGTGGTTGCTTAAGTGATGTGACTTACGTTCATGCAGTGGCAGGGTGTGGTTGCTTAGGTGGTGTAACTTATGTTCATGCAGTCACAGAGTGTGGTTGCTTGGGTGATGTGGCGTACGTTTGTGCAAAAGTGACAAATTTTACCAGAAACCTTGTTCATTTGTAGGTGAATGTATGAGCCAGCAGTGTATTGTAAATGAATATTGTATTAGGCATTACCAGCAGTGTTGGGGAGCCCAACTGTTGAGATTTTCTCCCACAATGACTTCTGTATAAGGATATAGTACTCAGGTACTCCCAGTATTGCTAATACACATCATTAGTGTAATAGTATGTTTTTTCAGGGCACTTGCAATAAGATTGTTCTTGGTGTTTGCCAGCCATTTCCATTGTGGCTGCTGCATAGGAGTATATTACCCATGTAACCCCATTGTGGCTGTTACATATTAGAATAGTGCGATTTTCTTTGCGTACTTGAAGTAGTTTTTATCAGGCGTGCTCATGTGGCACCAACAGATAGTACTGAGGCACTCCAAATATGGTTGCTGTGTAGGAAGACAGTACTCAGGCAATCCGGAGTAGCATCTGTTTCGGGAGGTGCAACTGACCTGATTCAATTTAGTTGTGTAAGCAGGAGGTCATTCAGTGATTAGATGAATCTCCAAGGCTTCATCAGCTCTTGTGAGCATTATTGTTGTTATGAGTTAAAAGAAGTAGGAGAAGAATGTTGGATGTCAGAAAGTATCTTCTACTTGAATTCAACAGATCTATGAGGAGCACGTATTTTCATCCTGGGGTGGTTGGCATGTGGGAGTCTTATCTGTGTGCAGGCCTTCTTTCTGCTGATGATTGGCATACATAATGGTGCATGTCGTGCTTGTAATATCCCCCAATATAAACTTTTGTATGCTCGTTTTTACCTTGAGCCAGGTTGGTATAGCCACTATAGTGACTGGTTGAAGGCTGGATGACTTGGTGTTCAGATGTTGGTAAAGCAAGAGATTTTAATCTTCTCCAAATTCCCAGACTGGCTCTAGGGCCCATGCTGCTTTCTTATTCTATGGGTATCGGTGTCTTCCTAGGAGTAAAATGGTCAGGATGTGAAGTTCACCACCTCATCTAGTACTGAAGTTAAGAATGAGTAGAGTTATACTAATGCTTCCCCTGGATGCTTCTGGGATGTGGGCAGGGGCAATGCATTATTCCTTGGCTGCTTCTCACTGGCATTATCAGTATGCACGTGGACCTTTGAAACATCATTTTTATGTTACCCATACTGTGCATTTTCATATATGCAGTATACAGACCAACAAATGCACTGTAAAATGTAGTTAACCCTTTTAGTGCGCGCGGGCCGATCTATCGGCCTCCGCTGTGTTTGCGAAGAATGGGGGAGGCCGATGTATCGGCCCATTTCTTTCAATCTTTACAGTAGCCGTACCTTACATCGGATGTTAGAAGTATTTACACGGCTGCAAAGAGCGCCACACTTAGTACCTTAAATCGGGTCAGCGTTTGTATCTCCGATGTAATTCAGATTTTTCAGCGATTTTTATTTAGATTTCTACAGTCGGCAGCAGAAGTACCTTCAACCGGTGTTTCACGCGTGCTGCTTAGGCGTGGCATTTAAATGCCAGCTGTACGCATCAACTGACAGAATTATTCTTTGCGAAAAACGTGAATATTTTTAGATCTGAACGTGACACATTTTAATAATAAATTGCACCTTGTTCAAAATGAAGTATTCATTGTACTGCATGCCTTACACATGCCACAAATAACGTTACTACATAACACGGAAGATAAGTTTCTAGAAATTTGAGAATAACTTTACTGCACGAGTGCAAGTTTAAATATTTTCTTACATGAAATATCGAGAAGTTCTTGTGGACACATTACGCTATAAAAATGTAGCTGCATGCCCCCTCTACCTGCGCTTCATTTGTCCTAGAAAAATATTTTTCGAGCTGGTGACTACCATATAGTTCGTTGAATGCAAGAACAACCTAAAACTCTACAGCTCCCAATAAGACTTATACCACTTTGGAACTTGCGGTCATTAGTCTTAAACTGTTGAAGGAACCTAACTGTGTCCTCCAAAACCCTTTCTGCAATAACACCAGATGTTTAAATACAAATCATACCACGTAATAGTAAGCATGGATCAGAGTAAGTATCAACTACATGTTTTGGCAATGCAGTGCCATCTGCAGGTATTCTATTAAAGTGAATACAAGTCATAGAGTTTGTTAAAATATATAGCAGCGAGTCGTGTTTCTCCCTTGTAAGTAGTTTTTGCCTGTTAAGCGTGTTCGAACTTTGCGTCACATACCGTGCATTTTCTTATATTCATTATATTAACCAACAAATGCACTCAATAAAATACAAATCATAAAATATAATTCACGGTGTTAACTACATGTTTCGGCACCGGATTGCAATCTGCTTGTCTTGTACGTATGTATCCTCGTTTTAATAAACTCGCCGAAGATTGCTGGTCGAAACATTGAAGCAGCACACCTGTTTATCATCCGTGGTGGTCACAATCATCACAGATAACAGAAAGTTCATTTGTCCGGGACATGGCATGACGTGTAACTAAATTTCATTCGTATTAGAGCGTGTAATAGTGTCATCACATTCCTGAGTAATACATATGTTTCGGGTGTGGAAAGAGTACGCACACCACAAACGATATTTGAGCCAGGATATTAAAGAGGGAGTTTTATTTCAAGTTCTGTAGACTACATAGCATAATGGTGTTGTTAACTATGATTGCCAGGATATCTGACGGCTTGCCTTTAGCAGCGACTATGCAGGAAGATGAACAGGTTAGAATTGTAACGGTCTTCCGGAATAATAATGTATTTGTATGACGGCTGTGGATAGTGTTATGTAATGCATATTATTTTGAGGTTGAATTTGTTGCAGTCGGGGAAGAACATACTGGAGTACCAAAATCAGGCTAAACTGCTATTCCGTAAGCTTAATACATTAAGCCCATCACGCTGCAGTATAGAAACTGGACAATATTTATTTCAGTAAGTAGTCCAGGAAGTATTTCAGAACGCCTGCAGAAACTCTGGACAGTTGTCATGACATGTAATCAGACTCGTTTTAGAGTATTCTTATGGCCATCAGTTTATTTGTACACGGTGTTCTTCGAATATCCTGTTGTGGTTGGGTATTAATTATTCATTATTGTTGTATATCCTGTATTTAAAATTTTTACAGCTACTTTATAGAAAATGATGTGTGCTACCTTGTACTAGCAGAAAAGAACTATTCCAAGAGACTTGCATTTTCATACCTTGAAGACTTGGCTCAAGAATTTCACACACAGTATGGAAAGAAAGTGAATACAGTAACAAGGCCCTACAGTTTCATTGAATTTGGTAAGAAATAGGAGTTAAATTAAAATATTTTTAAAACTAGTTTATGTTTACCTTATGTAACTTCATTCAACAAGTTAGTATGTTCACAATTTTTCAGAAACATACATTCAGAAGGCCAAAAAAGTGTTCACAGATTCACGAGCTCGTCGCAATCTTTCAGCTCTTAATACGGAGTTGCAGGATGTACAGAGGATAATGGTTCAGAATATTGATGATGTTCTGCAGAGAGGAGTTGTATTATCAGGTAAAGTGAATCATTGCTGGTGTCCCATTACTTTTAAATGAGAATACTGTTTTCCAAACGAATGAAGCAGAATATGTGCATAAACTTTTTCCTGTTTTGTCCTCATATCAGAGAGAGAATTGGCTCTCATTTTTTGGGATGTCTAGTTCATGCAGTACTATGTGGAACTGTTTTTCCATTCAGTGGGTGAAATGTGATAAAAGTTATTTTCATAAAGAAAAGAACATTTTGTTTCCATAACTGTGCAGAAAGTGTACTTAATTGTTGAATTGTTGTTCACTTGTCTGTTTTGGGTAGGAACACAATTCTGAGCATGAACAAAATGTAAGTGACCATCAGTAGATCCCTGGAGCATAGTTCAGCTTGAGAATCTGAGAGTCATTCAGCATGTCAATAATTCTCCATATTTGTTGGAATATGAATGTTCATCACTGTGTTTCACCAGGGCCCACCACTGGTCCCTGTCCTGAGCCATGCAACTTTTGTCCACACTACCCCATCCTATTTTAAAATGTATGTAGGTTATATCTGTCTGTCTATATGAATGTCTTCCTAGTGGTCACTTCCCTTCATATCTTCCAACTAAAATTTTGTAGGTACACATTATCATCTTCTCCATACATGATATGTGTCATATATCTCAGCTTTCTTGAAGTGATCATGCACTTAACTATTGAGGCACACATGGAAAGCATTTGGTCTCATATACAGCAGTGGGCAGATTGCTTGGTAGTTGGTTTGTGGTTAAAGAGGCAAGCCGGTAAGAGGGGAAGCACTTTACATGCACCACCCAGCATTTTATGCCTGTTTGGGGGAACATCCACAGTGACTGAAGTTACAGATGTACTCCCAAAAGAGGAAGTGTATGGCAGAAGTGTAATGCTGCCTCTGTTTTCTGAGTTGAGCCTAGCAACAATAAGAAATTGTTCTGAACATTTTGTAGAGTGTAGACAAACTCCATGCCTAAATTTCTTGAGAACTGCAACAAAGATTTGTTTTCAAGCACCTATATGTCAGATGTACATCTCTGCAGTGCCATTGACCATCAAAGTTGGCCTGACTAAGGGTACGCGTACAGTGCAGACAGATTCAGATTCCGAGAATCGGCGCCAGTCGGCGCAATGGAATGTCCTTTGTTTAACAGTGCAGGTGCGTATAGTGGTGGCAGGCTCAGGTAGGTCGATGCAGGTAATCGGAGTCAGACGGCTTACCGGAATGATTTCCTCATTCCGGTTTCAGATTCAGTCGGACGTCAGGCATGCAGTGACCATATCGTCTGTTATGTATTTGCTTTTTTAAACTTACATATTTACTTTGATAGCAATGGATACTGATACTCTAATCAGTAAAGTGTTTCTCAGACCTGCAATTTGGGATAAAAGACTGAAAGTCTACACAAATTGGGCCGTTGTGGATAATTTTGGTGAGAAATTTCAGGAGAAATGGAAGTTCCAGGTAAGTAAACACTGTTTTTTTTTTCTTCATAAAAGTCTTTATTGAAAAATTGTTATTCAAAGTTATTCAATCACTATATTGTGTTTAGTTCAATTAATCACAACAAATACTTTTCTTTATTTTTTTTTAATTATATCGTAAGGGATATTCTTCCATATACAGAGCAAATAGATCTCTAATGTTTTTGGCTTCAGTGGGAAGCCACCCTCGTCGTTCCCAAGCTACAGATTTACTTTGAACCGTAACATCAGTGAGATGTCTATCAACCCCCTCTTTTTCTATTATAGTATTATGCAAAATGCAAACGCATTTCACAATCTTGTCAGCTAGTTCAGCCTCCGTCTCTATTGCTTTCGAAATAATACGCAATTTAGATTACAAAATTCCAAAAGCACATTCCACGGTTTTTCTTGCTCTAGACAAGCGCTCGTTGAAATTGCATCTTCTGTCAGTTAATGAGTTACGTTCGTACAGTTTCATCAAGTAGGGAAGCAAAGGGCAGGCCTCATCTCCTAACATTATGTACGGAGCTGTCATATTGCTGTGAGAGAGAAAGTCAGGTTCTGGAAAAATTATTCTTTTTCCATCGATAAAACTGAACACGTCTGAGGCCAAAAACATGCCTCCATCGCTTTGTTTCCCGAAACCCTCCATGTCAAAAGTAATGAACTTATAGTTTGCATCCACTAGCCCTTGAAGAACAACAGAAAAGTACTTTTTGTAGTTGAAGAACATTGCGCCAGAGTCAGTAGGACAAACTATATGAATATGTTTGCCATCCAAACAACCAATGACATGAGGAAAGTTCCAGACATTTTCAAACTCTTTTGCATTGCTTTTTAGAGATTCTATGGTAGGTAGTGGCATGTGTAGTGGATGTAACTCTTCCCAAAGTATTTCAACTGTTTCTTTGACTATCCTTCTGACTGTGGTATCTCCCATCCGAACACTGAATACCAAAGCCCACATTCCAGTCGAGAGATATCTGAAACAAATGAATAATTACGTACTCAATTTTATAAATCATAAAAACTTAATATAACAAAAGTATTCAATTACACATCTCACAAGAGTAATTTAAAATTAATAATTATTACAAGTGTTTAGTGCAGTAAAAATGTAAGATTTTTTCTTGTTCTTTCAGATGCAGTGCTACGCAAGAAATGGAAGTACTCGAGGGATCAGTTTAGTGTAGAATTTGGGAAGATTAAGCCGCCACGTTCAGGTGATTCTGGAGGCAAATCCTGTGAACCGAAATGGCCTCATTATAGGTCGTTATTATTTTTAAAAGACATAGTGAAACCTCAAGCCTTGTCAAGTAACTTAATATGGGACAAAAGTGCTCCAGTGCAATCCATTACCATCAAATGACAAAACTGTTGATAGCGTACAGCGTGGTGAGTCTGGTGACCATGACGATCGTGGTGAGTCTGTAGCTTTCAATGAGAATGACAGTGAGGACCTCAGATTTACGTAGTATGGCACACATGATGAAAATCAAGACGATGGAGAGGTCGACAGTCAAGACAGGTCATTAGTACAAGACAATTCATGGAAGAGAAAGTGGTATGGAGTAAAGGCTTGGTACACTGAAACTATTATTGCAATTGAGAAGCAAAAAGCAAAATTTTTGGAAGAAGCTATGAAAAATCGCCAGCCTGAAAATAAAGATTTGTTGTTTTTCCGCAGTCTTTTACCCCACATCAACAACATACCAGCCAACATGAAATTATGTTTCAGAAACCGCATCCAACAAGTTGTTGACGAGTTTGCTTATCCTCCAGCTTCTTCAACATTCCAGCATTGCCCAATTTCACTGTCATCGTCATCGCCTTCAGCCTCATCTACTTTTAATAGTTTATCATCAGAAAGAATTGCCTTGCTGCCTGCTATGCCTGAGGATACCCATCAGAACTACTAGATTTACTTATGTATATTGGACCGTGCAACATTGTGACAGTTGAAGAATAAGAGACCAACTTTATGTCACTAGTTATTAAGTTTTATTTCACTTCTTCTATGCTCAACATGTTTCGGACATTAATACATCCATCATGAGGAGCCTGTGACTTTTCTATTGTATCACCACATTGGTCG
>Ga0123355_10006465_pt1 | contig 17366 bp, 17 predicted proteins | sample TergutEmb28metaG_3_FD_89872 | JGI IMG/M metagenome (GOLD analysis project Ga0123355, IMG submission 89872) | Embiratermes neotenicus P1 segment gut microbial communities from Petit-Saut dam, French Guiana - Emb289 P1 | ecosystem: Host-associated > Arthropoda: Insects > Digestive system > Gut ...
CTTCGTCAGAATATCAGATTAAGCTCAATAAAATATTCGTAATATGCAGGAGTATACCCGCTAAAGACTTGAATTTAGTAATTCAAATTTTGGCATCGGTTCATAGGCATTCAGATTATAAAAACTCAGAATAGTCACGTTTTTGGGTATAGTATCTCCACTTCGCACTATAGCAACTGCGTTCAAGCGGTCTCATTTTATAACCGGTTGTGCATAATTTTTTTCTTACTTTATCAAAATTATCACTGATACAGCAGTTTCACGGCACAAAAAAAAGCGGCTTAACGCCGCTTTTTTTCAACCACTACACAAATATATTAACCGCCAAAGTTATCCAATATAAAACTAAATTCTCCGCTACCTACAACATTAGGCAATGAACCATCCCAACTTTCAATAGCCAATTGCCTAAGCATGATCTCTCTAACGTCTGCTGTTAGATCGTCCCACACTTCCAGCATTACCCCAACAGCTCTGGCATCAGCTTCAGCAGCTACTACAACCGCTTCACCTTCAAGTCTTGCAACTTCCAAAGCCAAATCTGCACGAAGTCTTTCTGTTTCAACCTCTATACGGGTTTGCTCTTGATGCTCTCTGGCAACAATACGCTGATCTACAGCATGTCGAAACGCATCAGAAAATTGCAAGCCTTCCAACGCAATATTAGTTACCGTAATGTGGAAGTTGGCCTCATTTGGAAGAATCCTTCCATGAACCTCTCCTTCAACAAGGTACATTTGTTCAATTAAATATGTTGCTGTACGGGAAGCAATTGTGTTCAAAATTTGTTGGTTAAACATAGCATGAATCATACTCTCCAATTGCTCTAATGTACCAAATTCTCGGGCAACAGACTGCACTGTTCCGGGATTCAAACGATATTGAATTGACATTTGCCCCCTAATATTTTGAGCATCAACGCTATAAGCATTAAACTGCATTGTAGCTTCTCTTGTTCTGACGTCGAAAATTTCAACATCATGAATCCAGGACAGGCGAACATTCCAGCCACCGGGCGTAATTGTTTCGGTAATCTCACCAAATCGCCTTACAACCCCAACAGTTCCATCCTGAATAATATTTACAGAACTAAAGAATGTTGTAATACCAATCAAGGCCGCTAAAGACAGACAGATAAGAATAGCGATTCTTCTTCCGTAGTTCTTTCTGCCTTTTCCGCCTTTTATTTCTTTAAACTTAATCTCTCTTGGTGGATGTTCATCCATAAATAGCACTCTCCTAAATAATCAATATTTTACAAGCCCAAATATCCGTTTGGATTAACATGCCTACCATCATGGCGCACTTCAAAATGTAAGTGTGGGCCTGTAGAAAGTCCTGTACTGCCTATCCGTGCAATAGGATCGCCTCTATTAACCCAATCACCTTCTGATACCAGATTGCGGGAGTTATGTCCATATAGCGTAGATAAACCATTGCCATGGTCAATAACTACTGTATTTCCAAATCCACCACGCCATCCGGAAATAATGACTGTACCGGATTCCGCAGCTCGTATTTCGGTACCTGAAGGTGCAGGTATATCCAATCCGGAGTGAAATTCTGCTCTTCTTGTTATTGGGTTATTACGATGACCATAACCACTGGATACGCGATAATGACCCGGCACAGGCCACAGCATTCGCCCGCCTCTTGGCTGTACAACCTGCTGATTTGCCCGCCGCGCTGCCTCTTGGGCAGCCCGCCGCCGTGCTGCTTCTTCAGCCTGGGCACGACGAATTTGCGCTTCAATATCACGGTCAGTCTGTTCCAATTGTCTTATCAAAGCTTGATACTGGTATGAATCATCTTCCAGCTGATTCATAAAAGCTACTTTTTGAGCCAAAGCTCTTTCATAATCCGCAACCCGCTCTGCTTCAACAACTCGCAAAGCTACTATACGATTTACCTGCCTGGAGGTTTCTTGTAACTTATGCTCTACCAGATCCTCGGCATCCCTTAAATGATCTGCCATTTCTCGGTCGCTTCGTGCAATTGTATTCATATGGTCTAATCGAGTTAAAAAATCGCTAAAGCTTGTGGCTTGTAACACTACCTCCAAATATCCTACAGGCCCATGTATGTACATTACACGTAGCCGGGTTTTAAAACGTTCAAAATGCTCTTCCCGGTTTTGTATAGCCTGTTCTAAAGCTTCTTCTGTTTCTGCTAACTCCAATTCAGTATCTATAAGGTTTTGTTCAATAGCCAAAAGCTGCTCTGTTGCATAGTTTAAAACTTCATCCAATTCCTTTATATCGGCTTCTAATTCTAAAATACCCTGCTGAGTAAGTTCTAATTCACCTCTGGCTGTTTCAGCGTCTTGCCGTATTTGTTCTTGATACCGTTGCATATCAGCAATACTTTGTGCCCCAACCGTAAAACCCGGCACTAGCATAAAAAATACCAAAACCAATGCAAATAATTTTTTAATCTTGGCAATCACCCTAATAAACACCTCCTAAACATGTAAATGTCTCCTAATTGATGCCCCGGATCCAATAATACCTATTAAAGCCCCTAAGAAAATTACAAAAGGAAATAAAATTATAAATATTTCATGCCCGGGTCTAAACTCTATAAACTCTACAAGGGGCATACCTTCTTGTACTATTCTTATAACCTGAGCGTACCCTGACCATACAATAATTACAGGCAGTAAACTTCCTATTACGCCAATTAAAATTCCTTCTATCAAAAAAGGCCAGCGGATAAACCAATCGGTTGCCCCCACATATTTCATAATATTAATTTCTACTTGGCGCGCACTTACTGTAATGCGAATAGTATTAGTGATGATGATTATGGATACTCCTGCCAAAACAAATATTAAGCTTCCACTTATCCACCGTACCATATTAGAAACAGTTGTCACCATACGTACTACATTTTGAGCGTGCATGACTCGCTCAATCCCCATATTGGACAAGCTACTTAATGCTGCTAAAACAGTATCATGATATTGGATATCAACAATTTCTATATTGAAAGAACGCGGAAAATTTTCCGGCAGTATTCCATAAAAAATCTCGGGGTCTTCAAACGCTTCCATAGCTATTTCAAAAGCTTGTTGATGTGATACATAATGTACATCAGATACATACTCTATAGTGCGGATTTGCTCACCAAGGTTGATTACTCCCGCTGCATCCACATCATTGTATATAATAACAGTTATGCTAATACCGCCCTCTAACTGTTGCAAAAAGAAATCAATATTAGCCACCAAAGCATAAAAAACTGACACTATTAAAATGCATGAAGCTACGGTTAGTACAGATGCAAATGACATCAATCTATTGCGAATAAGACCACGAAAAGCCTCCCCTAAAAAATACCGGGACCTTCTAAAACTCATTATTTACCCCATTTCCTCTAGGTTTCTTTTTCGTCTAAAATTCTTTTTCGACATCTTACACACCCAAGTATACATCATCATAACTTCCTTTTTCAATATCCTTGGCAATAATTCCATTGGATAGGCCAATAACCCTCTTGCGCATACCATCTACAATATCTTTGGCATGGGTAGCTACAACTACAGTAGTGCCATTAATATTGATATTTTCCAGCAAATGCATAATTTCCCAAGCGGTTTCCGGATCCAAGTTACCTGTAGGCTCGTCGCATAGTAACAAAGGGGGCTGGTTTACTATAGCCCTTGCCAAAGCAGTACGTTGCTGCTCTCCACCGGAAAGTTGGTTAGGATAAGCTCTTGCTTTTTTAGCAAGCCCTACCATTGCCAGCACTTGTGGAACAGTGCGGCGTATTTCTCGGTTAGAAGCCCGTACAATTTGCATGGCAAAAGCTACATTATCGTATACCGTTTTGTTTCTGAGAAGTTTAAAATCTTGAAAAACAACCCCCATTTTTCGGCGGTAGTCCGGCATTTGTTTTCTGGTAAGTTTACTAAGTTCTGCACCGTTTACAACTATTTTACCGGATGTAGGCTCCAATTCTTTTAAAAGGAGTCGTACCATAGTAGATTTGCCACTTCCGCTTGTACCCACAATGAAAACAAATTCTCCGGGTTCAATGGATAGCGAAACATTGTCTATTCCCCTGGCACCGTTTTCATAAACTTTTGTTACATCTGTGAGCTTTATCATTGCTTATGTGTACCTTTCTTTGTGCATCAAATACTTGCTTACCATTAACGTAATTTTAAATATAATAGCATCTTCAAAATTACGCAAATCAAGCCCGGTCATCTTTTGAAGCTTGTCCAGACGATATACTAATGTATTACGGTGAATGTACAACTGTCTTGAAGTCTCGGACACGTTTAAATGATTTTCAAAAAATTTGTTGACCGTTGTAAGAGTTTCGTCATCAAAATTATCTATGCTGGAACCCTGTAAAACTTCATTTAAGTACATCCTGCATATGGATAAAGGTAATTGATATACCAGCCTTCCAATGCCCAAAGTCTCATAACTGATGACATTTTTATCAGCTTCAAAGATTTTACCTACCTCCAAAGCCATTTTGGCCTCTTTGTAGGAAGCAGATACATGTTTTAAGTCTGTTACCACAGTACCTATGGCTACCCGACCACGGCTCATGGCCTCGCCTGCTAATGTATCACTGATGGTATGAGCATGACGCTCAATTTCATCAATTTTATCTTTTTCCCTAAGCTCTTTAACCAATACAATATTTTGTTCATCAACTGCTGTTACAAAATCTTTTTGCTTTGCCGGGAAAATATTGCGTACTACTTCCAACGCTGCCATATCTTTATCCATGGAAAGTTCAATTAAATACACTACTCTACGGATGTTATTATCTATCTGCAATTTTTTTGCTCTGTTATAGATATCAACTAAAAGTAGGTTATCCATTAATAAGTTTTTAATGAAATTATCTCTATCAAAACGTTCCTTATAAGCAACAAGTAATGATTGAATATGAAATGCAACCATCCTGCCAACTTGGTAAGTGTCCTCATCATCACCTTTAAGGATAACTACATATTCGGCAATACCACTGTCAAATACTTTAAAATATTGATAACCCTGAAGCATTTGAGTTTCTGCTAAAGAATACACAAATGCCTCTGCCGCTTTTGCCGGATCAAAGCCATCTTCTTCTTGGTGTTCTCCAATTAAAGGTCTGCCGTCTCGCTCTACCACGCGGATATTTTTACGAGTTATGCAGCTTAAACCTTCTATTACGTTTTGTAATACTTGACTAGAAAGCACTGATTATAAACCTCCTTATGCAACAAATTAATTCACTAACTGTCATTTAAATTGTTACAATTTACATAGTAATATACTTACATCATCCATTTCCATACGTTCAGTTTTTGTTGCTTCTATTTTATAAAAACATCGGCATATACTATCTAGTATCACCCTCATGTCCTTATATCCAGACATTTCTGAAAGCAAATCTTTGATATGTTTGGAAAATTCATCAGGTTGATTTTTATAATAATTATCTTGTAAACCATCAGTAAAAAACAATACCATATCACCTTGTTGATAAGAAATTTCTTGTTGATCGTATATGGTATCTGCAATCATGCCAATGGGAGAGCCGGATGCTTCCAGCTCAATTACTTTTGCGGTGCTACTGTCTGCTAAAAGAGGCAATACTAACCCTGCATTTGCAAACCTGATTTTTTTGTTTTGAGTGTCTACAACAGCATAAAAGACACATGCATAAAGTGATGAATCATCATTACCGGCTTCAAAAAGCTCACACATGTCATTGTTTAAATGAAACAGTAGATCACCGGGGCTTAAATCCCAATCAGCCAGGTTTTTAATCATTACATTAAGTGTTACTGTTAAAAAGGAGGATGCTATTCCATGGCCGGCTACATCACCCATCACTATACCAAAGCAATGTTCACTTAGCCGCAGAACATTATAAAAATCTCCTCCTATACCCATGGCCGGGTGATACACACTTAGCATACGGCAATCTCCAAAGTCCATATCTATCTCCGGAATAAGAGACATTTGAACTTTGCGAGCCATTTGCATATGGCGTTCAATTACATTGTTACGCTTTTCAAGTTCAGCATATTGATTACGGATTTGGTTGCTTAGGTGCTTTAGCCTTGACAGGGTGCGTATTTTAGACAAAAATTGATAATCGTCGCCATTTTCTACATGATAATCGTCCGCACCTACTTCCATAGCCTTAATACGGTTAGAATCGTTATCTATATGGCTTATGCATAAGACCAGCACATGAGGCAAAATAATTTTTAAATGCTTGCATAAGTCAAAACCGCTGATATCCGGCAGATCTACATCTGTTACAACAATATCCGGATTAATCAACTCTGCTTTTATTAAAGCACTTGTGCCGCTGGCAGAAGTATAAACATCGGTAAAACCCTCTTGGATCAACCAAAAACTAAGTAAATCGTTTAATTGGATAGAGCCGTTTATAACCAGCAGTTTAAATAACGAATTATCCATTTTCTAATCTCTTTTCAAATATGACCTCGTTGCCTGCTTCATTAAAATAGAGGCTATCTGTTAAAGCACATACTAATATCATGCCACGACCGTTTTCGCTTAGCAATGCATCATCGCTGTGTGCATATGCTATTGCTTGAGTGTAATCAAAGCCGGGGCCTTTATCTTGTATACAAGCACGCAAACAGCCATTATCAATTTCTATACGTATAAAAACAACTTTTTCGTTACTTTTTTTGCTACCGTGGATAATTGCATTGTGCAAAAGCTCGCTAAATACCAGCTTTAAATCTTCCATTGTACTAGGTATAGAAACATGTGCATTTATAAACTCCAGCAAACAGCGGACAATATTACGTACCCGCTCTGAGTCGCCGTTAAAATGCAGTTCGCAATATTCTTTTACCATGGAGATGCCACCCCCAGTTCCGCTGCTTTATAGCAGTAATTAGACCATTAGACTTTTTACATAGTTGGGCAATACCGGATTAATCACTAAATAATACTTCTTTATGCTTTTTATGCATAACGATAGAAATTTTGTCATTTGATGGCTTAGTGATAGCAAATTCATCTACCAAAGCTTTTATCATCATTAAACTCATCTCATCATTAAAGCCTTCTTGTAGTTCGTTTACTAAATTTCCTAAATTATCTTCTGCCACAATTTCTATATGCATTTCTTTATCGCCGGGTGTAAAGCATATTTCAAAATTGCTTTTAGGGACATTTGCTGACCTTTTAATAATATAGATGCAAGCTTCTTGTACTGCTGTTTTTATATCTTCTATTTCATCTATATCAAAACGGACGCGGTTTGCTATGCTGGATACTGTAAGCCGGGCAGAAGACACGTACGCAGGGTTAACAGGAAAGGATAGTTTAATACATTCAGCATTATTCATCTTTATCACCCTCTTCTATGATAAAAACTTTGTCCAGGTTAGTTATACGAAATAGCTTTAAGATATTAGGTTTTACAAAGGATAACCGTACCTCCTTGCCATGGCTTTTGGTATTTTTTAATATCCCTACCAGTGCTCCTAATCCTGTAGAATCTATATATTCTAACCCTGTGCAGTCGATATGAATATCGGCAACATGTTCTTCTATCAGGTTGGTAAGTTGGCTTTTAAATTCAGCAGAGTTAACAATATCTATTTCGCCGCATAATTTTACTTGCCAGTTATTTCCATTATATGTTTTTTCAATTGCTAAATCCATAATAAATTTCTTCCCTTCTAAAAAATACATAATTCCTCAGACATTTTCAAGTGTAATGATACCATGATTTTATCAAATGTGATATACTGTGGAAGAAATGGATGGAACTTTTTTTGAGAAAGGATGATGAGAAACATGCAAGTGATCCTATTACAAGATGTAAAAGGTACCGGTAAAAAAGGACAGTTAGCAAATGTATCTGACGGACATGCAAAAAATTTTTTAATTCCTCGTAAACTTGCAGCAGAGGCCACTGCTAATGCTATAAAGGATTGGGAAAAGCAACAAAAAAACGCCGAGCAAAAGCGTCAAGGTGAGGTTTCCTCCGCTCAAGCATTGGCTCAACAGATAGAAAAGGCCACTGTAAAACTTGCCATGAAAACAGGCGAAAACGGTAAAATGTTTGGTTCTGTCGGTAGCAAAGAAATTGCTGAAGCTTTGTCTTTACAATTTGATATTGATGTAGATCGTAAAAAAATTGTATTAAATGAGCCTATAAAATCTATTGGCGTTAAAAAAGTTTCGGTTAAGTTGTATGCGGATGTAGTTGCACAATTGTCAGTCGAAATTGTAGAGGAGTAATCCAATGGATGATTATCCTGATGACTATCCTTTTGATTCTCAAGCCCCTGTTGAGGGGCTTTCTGTTATGCCTCAGATACCACAAATGCGGATTCCTCCTAACGACACAGAAGCCGAGCAATCCGTTTTAAGCAGCATGTTGTTTGATAGAGAAGCTATTTCTATCGCAAGTGAGCACCTTAGAGGAGAGGACTTTTACCGTCCGGATAACAAAGCCCTTTATGATGCTATGCTTGAGCTTTTTGTTAAAAATACACCGGTGGATGCAATAACACTTTGCGATAAATTGACTGAACAAGGAATCTTGGATCAAGTTGGTGGTCGTGCGTATGTTGCCAAATTAGCATCTGCTTACTATACATCTGCCCATATCCGCCAACATAGCAGGATTGTAGCAGACAAAGCTTTGTTACGTAAACTAATTAAGGCTTCTACAGAGATATCTGCTGCCGGATATGAAGCCCGCGAAGAAGTTGAAGTAGTACTGGAGCAGGCCGAAAAAAGTATTTTTGAAATTTCAATGAACCGCAACAGTCGAGATTTTTCCCCCATAAGTGAAGTAATAGGGCTGGCTCTTGAGAGACTTGAAGCAGTAGCAAAGGCTAAGGGTCAAGTTACCGGGGTGTCTACAGGTTTTATTGATTTTGACAACAAAACTGCGGGCTTGCAAAAGTCTGATTTAATTTTGATAGGTGCCAGGCCATCTATGGGTAAAACTGCTTTTATGCTTAATATTGCCCAACATGCCGCTGTTCGTAATAATGTACCTACAGCAGTTTTTAGCTTAGAAATGTCTAAAGAACAATTAGTTAACCGTATGTTATGCGTAGAAGCACATTTAGACTCTCATAAATTTCGTACAGGTGATTTAAACGATGACGATTGGGCTAAAATAGCTGAAAGTATTGCACCATTGTCAAGTGCGCCTTTATTTATAGATGATACTCCCGGTATTACTGTAGCAGAATTGAGGGCAAAATGCCGTCGCCTTAAACTTGAAAAAAATCTTGGATTAGTTGTTATAGATTATTTGCAGTTGATGTCCGGCTCTGCTTCCAGAGTAGAATCACGTCAAATGGAAATATCAGAAATATCACGATCTTTAAAAGCTCTTGCTAAAGAGCTGGAAGCACCTGTACTTACCGCGGCACAGTTAAGCCGTGCAGTAGAAGCCAGGAAGGATCATCGGCCAATGCTGTCTGATCTTCGTGAATCCGGTGCAATAGAACAAGATGCAGATGTAGTAGCCTTTTTATATCGTGATGAATACTACAACCCTGATACACTTAAAAAAAATCATGCAGAGGTTATAATTGCAAAACAGCGGAATGGCCCCACGGGTACAGTAGAGTTAACCTATTTGGGGCAATATACAAAATTTGCTAATGCACCCGGTAGATTTTAAAAAAATTATCTATTGTGAGGAGGTCGTTTTGCCGGAGAGCAAAACATAAATATATGTTGAAAAATATGAGTATTAGAGGAAAGTTAGGGTGGAACTTTTTTTCACTTTTACTTATTACAGCAATTATTGCTTTTTTTGGTATTTACTTTATTGTAAGGATAAATAATGAAAACAGTTATGTACAAAATTTCCCATCGTTTAGATATAACATTCTTAATCACGTATCAACAGAAATTATGGATACACGGCGTATGGTAGTGATGATGACTCTTAATGCAAGCAACGAAGCTGAGTTAAATTATATATACAACGAATTCAATGAATTGAGAGCCAAGATTAGAAGCTTGCTTGATGCATATGTACAAAGCTTTCAAGACTTTATTGTAGGAGTCAATAGAGAAAATAGTTATGCAAAAAAATTTTCGTTAAACAGGTATAACATTCTTAATCAGATGTCAATAGAAATTATGGATATGCGATACATGGTAGTAACGATGGCTCATCATGCAGGAGACGAAGCAGAGCTAAACCGTGTGTATAATGAATTTATGGCATTGAGAGCCGGGATCAGATACTTGCTTGATTCATATGCACAAAACCTTCAAGATGACCGGTATATTTATGGCGAGAATCGAGAAGATGCTATTATCTTTGCGTTTGAACTTGAAAGACGGATAGCACGATATATAGTCGAAGTTGTTGAGCCAATGTTTTACATTGCTATGAATGAACCCAATAATCAAGCAGAAATATCACAACTTTTAGAGCTATGTGTTGAAATATACGCATCTATTGATTCTTTGCTTAGTGGATTGCTGTTAGTTGCTTTAGAAACTATTGAAAACTATTAATTGTGAGGAGGTCGTTTTGCCGGAGAGCAAAACATAAATATATGTTGAAAAATATGAGTATTAGAGGAAAGTTAGGGTGGAGCTTTTTTTCACTTTTACTTATTACAGCAATTATTGCTTTTTTTGGTATTTACTTCATTGTAAGAATAAATAGCGAAAACAGCTATGTGCAAAATTTCCCATCGTTTAGATATAATATTCTTAATCATATGTCAACGGAAATTATGGATGCACGGCGTATGGTAGTAATGATGGCTCATCATGCAGGAAACGAAGCCGAGCTAAACCGTGTGTATAATGAATTTATGGCATTGAGAGCCGGAACAAGACCTTTACTTGACGCATATGCACAAAACTTTCAAGATGACCCGCGCATTTATGGTGAACGTCGAGATGATGGCATCCACTTTGCGGCTGAGCTTGATAGGCGAGTTATGCGGTATATAGTTGAGGTTGTTGACCCAATGATTGATGTTGCCATGAATGACCCAAATAATAACGCAGAAATATCACGACTTTTAGACTTGGGTGTTGAAATACATGCAACGATAGAATCTCTATACAATGCATTAATGATAGCTGCTCAAGAAACTGTAGAAGATATTAATGCGCAAGTAGAGAATTTAGGGGGAACAGCTACAATAATTATGATAATTTTGACTGTTGTCGGGATTATACTCAGTATAGTAGTTGCAATGCTTATCAGTAAAAGTATATCCGGGCCGGTACAGGAAGTGGCAGAGGTTTTGAGCGAGGTTGCTAACGGAAACTTTAATATAAATATTAAATCAAACCTTGCCAAAGATGAGATTGGCATAATGACCCGGGATGTTTATAGCCTTATTAATGTTGTAAAGAGTCTGGTAGATGATATCGAAAAGTTTTCATACGAAAGCACAGTTAATGGTGATGTTGACTATCGAATTAATGCAGCAAAATATCGTGGCAGCTACAACCGGATGACAGTGTCGCTTAATGGATTTATAGATAATGTTAATAAAGATGTAGAGGATCTTCTTGCTACACTTATGAGTATTAACAAAGGTAATTTTAAAGTGGAGCTTAGAAAACTTCCCGGCAAGAAGGTAGTTTTAAACCAAACATCGGAGGCTCTTTTAGCTAACTTGAATGCAATCAGTGCCGAAGTAAGCAAGATGATTAAGTCAGCAGTAAGTGGAGATCTTTCTGCTAAGATAGATGACAAACAGTTTGAGGGTGATTGGCGCAAGCTGATGTTTGGGTTAAACCAAGTTACAAAAGCCGTAAATAAGCCCATAACAGAAATTAATGATATTATGTCTCGTTTATCTCAAGGTGATTTTAGTACAAAAGTAAAAGGAAATTATCATGGTGATTTTTCGGCAATGAGTCAGGCAGTTAACAATACCATCACTTCATTGTCAGGTTATGTCTCTGAAATGGATGAAATACTGTCCTCTATATCAAATGGGGATTTAACCCGTACTATCAGCAGAGAGTATGTTGGTGAATTTGGTGAAATCAAAAACTCCATCAATAACATATCCGGAAATTTGAACAAAACCATGGGAGAAATTGCATCAGCATCAGAACAAGTGTTAACCGGAGCTAAACAGATCTCTTCCAGTGCAATGGATTTGGCTAATGGAGCTAACACTCAAGCAAGCTCTGTGCAAGAACTTAATGCAAGTGTAGAAATGATTAATCAACAAACAAGGCAAAATGCTGATAATGCCAATACGGCTAATACCCTATCCAATACATCAACTTCTAATGCCCGGGTTGGAAACGATGCAATGGGGCAATTGATGGAGGCTATGACTCAAATTAAGGAGTCCTCGAATAGTATTTCGCAGATTATCAAAACAATTCAAGATATTGCTTTCCAAACAAACCTCCTTTCTCTCAATGCCTCTGTAGAAGCGGCTCGCGCAGGAGATCACGGTAAAGGGTTTAGTGTAGTAGCTGATGAAGTGCGTAGCTTAGCCTCACGAAGTCAAAGTGCTGTAAAAGAAACAGAGGAAATGATAGCAACTGCTATTTCTCGTGTAGAAGTGGGTTCCGAAATTGCACAAACAACATCAGAATCCCTTAATGCTATTGTTTCCAGCGCAACAGAAGTATTGGCAATTATAAATAAAATCGCCTCTTCATCAATAGATCAGGCAGAAGCCATTGAGCAGGTAAGCCAAGGTCTACAGCAGATTTCAAATATTGTACAAAGCAACTCTGCTGTATCAGAGGAAGCAGCCGCTGCTTCAGAAGAGTTAACCTCGCAGGCAGAAGTAATGCGAGAATTAGTGGGACATTTCAAATTATAATGTTAGAGTCTGTTTAATCGGTAACAAACCGGAACCGGTTGACCATGAAAGGAATGGTCTTAATTATGAAGGAAATAGAATCAAACAAACATGCATGGGGTCAAATTTCTGAAGATCATTATTTGCATTTTAAAAACACCTTGTTGGAAGGAAGCCATAAGCTAAATAAATATATCCAAAGTGAAATTGGAGATTTAAGCGGAAAGAAAATAATTCACTTACAATGTAACACAGGCGCAGATACCATTTTGTTAGCAAAAATGGGTGCAAGTACTGTAGGTGTTGATTTAGTTCCCGGTAACATTTTATATGCAAAAAAACTTGCTGAGGATTTAGGCGTTACAAATGTAGACTTCATTGAAGCTAATATTATGGAATTTATGGAAAATCACAACGAAAAATACGATGTTGTATTTGTTTCAGAAGGAGCTATTGGGTGGCTCCCGGATTTAAAAAAGTGGGGTAAAACTATAAGACACTTATTAAAAGACGATGGATTTTTTTATGTTTTTGATGGCCATCCAATCTACTTGATGTTTGATGCAAGAAAGCTTTCAGAGAATATCACGGAAATTAAATATCCCTATTTTGGTAAAGAGCCGGACGTTGATGACTCAATTGGAGGATATGCTTCAGAAACAAAATATGGCGTAAAATCATATTTTTGGATGTTCACAGTTTCAGATGTAATCAATTCGCTTATATCTGCCGGCCTGCATATTGAATATTTTAATGAGTACCGAGAAAATTTCTTTGATGAAGGTGGCTGTAAAAGTGTTGGAGATGGTCTGTTTAACTATGACTTTAATAATGATTTGTTTCCAATGTCATTTAGCTTAAAAGCAACTGTTTATCAACAAAATCGCCGAGAATACTCCCGCCTCTAAGGCGGCGAGATGAATCGGCAAGGTCTTGTGTTTTTACTTTAAGTTGAGTTTAACAGTAAAATATGATATAATCTTTCTACAAAAAGGAGGTGAATATCATGTATTTAACCGTGAAACAACAGCTTAAAAATCTTTCCAAAGAAGATTATCAAAACCTCAAAACACTTTCGCATACTGCAAAAAACCTCTACAACCAAGCTTTGTACAACGTGCGTCAGTATTACTTTGTTGAAAAAGAATACCTGAATTATGAAAAGAATTACGCTTTGCTTAAACAGAGCGATAATTATAAACTCCTAAATTCAAATATGGCACAACAAATTCTTAAAGAAGTTGATGGCGTTTTTAAATCTTTCTTTGGATTGATTAAACTTGCTAAAAAAGGCAGTTATGACTTCCGCAATATAAGATTACCTAAGTATCTTTCAAAAGATGGCTTTACCACACTGGTAATTGGTTTTGTTCGCTTAAACGGAAATAAGTTAACCATCCCTTATTCAAATAGTTTTAAGAAAGAACACAAACCTGTAACAATAAATATACCCCCTGTACTACAAGGCAAGAAAATAAAAGAGATACGTATTATTCCAAAATCAAATGCAAGGTTCTTTGAAGTTCAGTACACCTATAAGGTCGAAGAGCAGCAAAGGGATTTAAACCAACAAAAAGCACTTGCTATAGATTTAGGACTTAATAATCTTGCTACTTGCGTAACTACAGATGGTGTCTCCTTCATCGTTGACGGCAGACGATTAAAAGCAATTAATCAATGGTATAACAAGCATAATGCTAAATTGCAAAGCATCAAGGACAAGCAAAAATTTAAAGGTACAACTAAACTACAAAGTATCATAACCAATAATCGCAACAATGCGGCTAATGATTACATTAACAAAACATGTAGATACATCATCAATTACTGCTTAGAACACAAAATAGGCAATCTGGTTATTGGTTACAATGAAACCTTGCAAAAAGATATTAATTTGGGTAAGCGTAACAATCAAAATTTTGTTAATATCCCAATAGCTAATATCAAAGAAAAGCTTGAATACTTGTGTAAGCTATATGGAATTAAATTTACAAAACAAGAAGAAAGTTATACTTCCCAAGCAAGTTTTTGGGATAATGATGACATTCCAAAGTATAATGACGATAATCCACAAACGTATGTCTTTAGTGGTAAGCGTATTAAGCGTGGGATGTATCGTTCTTTTTGTGGCAAGCTTGTTAATGCTGATGTTAATGGGGCTTTAAATATCTTAAAGAAAAGTAGCGTTGTGGACTTAAATGTCCTATACAGTAGGGGCGAAGTGGATACGCCTGTCAGAATAAGGATAGCTTAGGCTATCAATCTTCTGTTTCGAAGCTCCCACTTCAACGCCGTCAGGCGTAAGTGGTGAGTGATTCACCGTAAATAATATGAGGTTGGCAAGATAGCATAAGAATATGTGATTAAATTAAAAACATGTGAAATATAAAAACACCTCTAAATGGCTAAAATAGGGGTGTTTTGTTGTTTTTAGAGCAATAACAAATGCGCGCAACCGATGACAAAATGAGACCGGTTGGGTGCATTTGTTATGACTAATTTCTGCATTTCTGCGCTTGATATGACATTTAATATTGACAGAGTAAACGGGCGAGGATATTATAAATCATCGTACAGGCCGTAAAGGAAAAAGCACAAACGTTCTGTAGAAGCAAGATTGCATTGATGAGAACAAGTATTGCGATACAAGCGACAGATATCAAAAATTACTGAGATTGATGGGGAATTAGATGTCTGTGGATGAATTGGAAAGTAGAAAGTATATGAAAGGTGAGTTTCATGGCAAATTACGATTACAAGGCTGGAAAAAGGCGGTTAAACAATATTCTCAATAACAAGCTTGACGTTATTAAGAAAGATAAGTTGCCATCAGAAGATAGCTTTACGTTCGATAACGGTTACGATAGTTTGGTGTCAGCGATTTTCGTCGATATCAGAGATTCATCGACCCTTTTTGCTGATGGTGATAAGGAAAAAGTCTCTAAAATCATTAGAAGTTTTACCTCGGAGGTGATAGAAATTTTAAGAGATGATGATAATTTAAGGGAAATTGGGATTAGGGGAGACTGTGTCTATGCTGTGTATACAACGCCACAAAAAAACAACATATACGAATTATTCGAGAAAACGTGGTATATCAACACTTATATGAAAATGTTAAATACTTTGCTTAGAAGGAAGCGATATCCTGAAATTGCTGTTGGGATTGGAATGGCAACTGCACGAGAACTTGTAGTGAAAGCCGGGCGGAAGGGTGTCGGCATTAATAATTTGGTCTGGATTGGTGAAGCAGTGACGGCTGCATCAAATTTATCATCAATAGGAAACAAGGAGGGGAAAGGTACTCTTGTTTACTCACGCTGTAGTTATACGAATTTTATTGATGAATTTGTAAATAAGAATGGTGATAAGGTCAAGAAATGGTTTAAAGCGGTTGTTAGTCCAGAATATGGAACATATTACCATGCAGATATACTCGACACGGCGTTTGATAACTGGATTAATGCGGGTATGAATGATTAGTTTAGCAGTGGATATAATGGAGGTGAAGTATGTTAAAGTGGCTTGTTGAAAATCCAATAGCGAGGACATTAGCATCCGTCACCCCAATGGTCTGGGTTCTTATCGTGCTTGGAATATTTGGTGAACGACTCTGCCTAATAGATAGGTACGGAAATATGACACAAACAGGACAAATCATTACTATTAGCGTTTATTTGACCGTGGGATTTTTTATTTTCTTGACGAATTGGTTTATGCCAAGAGTCGCTTCAAGGAAAAAATCTGAAGCAAAAATACAAGGTTTACTGATTACTCTAACTAATGCTATTCATGGGCTTTCAAACATTGACGAGAAGTACATTTCAGCATCAGTTTTTTATGCCTTTAATGGTAATAGGAATAAACCTTTTTATCAGGTCACAAACAAAAAGCCGGGAATTGGCCCCGACACTGCTTTGAACGGAGAAAATTCCTTTGGTAAATACCTATTGGATGATAGCCCTAAAGATTTTGAGTTCCTTAATGATGTTGTAGGCGAAGGAGAATCAAAAGGAAAATATGTAACCACTCAACAAAACAAGTTGATGCTTAGGGAAACTAACAAAGCAGGTTCAACTGTGGGATATAGAATTATCGAACATCAAGATAATAAGGCATATGAACGCCCAATGGTTCAAGCTGTTCTTTTTTCATCTTCTTTCGGATACGAAATTTGTAACGGGTACAAGGGTATGTCCAGAGAAGCGATAGAATGTATTATCGAAAATGTCATTCTTCCTCCAATTGTAGCTCAGTTGACGGAAGAACTTAAAGCGTTGCACAAACCACAGCCTTGGTTTATTCGGATATTTCAAAGGAAGTGGCAGAGAGATATGCAATAGCCTGTAAACGCCAACGATACAAGAGCCGCTTTTTACATTGTATCAATCCAACGGCTTAAATAAGTCACCAAAAATCAAAGGATCCACAAATCCCTTTAGGCTGTTATCTGCCCTATTTGGGATTGCATGGATCCTTTTTACAATAACCGAAAAAATATTATTTTGAAAAATTGTTGTCAAAATTATGAAATAATGATAGAATGCAGAAGTAACAAAAAATCAAGCAATACTACAACGTTTGA
>Ga0123355_10006466_pt1 | contig 17365 bp, 11 predicted proteins | sample TergutEmb28metaG_3_FD_89872 | JGI IMG/M metagenome (GOLD analysis project Ga0123355, IMG submission 89872) | Embiratermes neotenicus P1 segment gut microbial communities from Petit-Saut dam, French Guiana - Emb289 P1 | ecosystem: Host-associated > Arthropoda: Insects > Digestive system > Gut ...
TCGGCTCTGCTTTATATATTGGACGTTCCAATGCTGTGTGCGCAGGAGCAGCCTGTCACTGCTGCTGATTTTTCGCGCCATGCCGTTCCGTATCCCGTGAGTATGAGCCATTCCGGTGCAATTTATGTGCAGTTGTTCGAGAGTGCACCGGGTAATCTGGCCGGTTTCACAAATGCATGGTGGCAGTTGGTATACCGTGTGGCGGATGATTCGCAAGATGTGCTCACCTTATGGATGACTGAGCCATACCGTGTGTCCCCTTTTGGCGGCTCGCGATTTGATGAACTCTCCGGATTGGAGATAGAACGGTATCTATCCTTGGATGGCCACATGCATTGGGCGCAAATTGCGAAGAGCGAAAATAATGTGGTGCAGTGTGACACCTGTGCGGAAGCCGGCGGCACTGCATGTAATACATTCTTCTTTGAGGGAAACTATGGTGCAAGTATTGCGCGGCATAACCTGCTAAGGGATATGGATGCTGTGCTTCACTTTTTTGATGTGTCACGCTTTTTTGTGGCTCCGCGGCATGTCCCCGGGCGATGGCAAGGCGCAAGTGCGCAAACAGGTTCAAATGCGAATATGGAGTATTTTGGTTATGGTGCGGCGGGCTTGATTTGGGGCGCGCACACGCATTTTCATATTGGCAACGGTAAGGACGGCAGAAATATTGGCCCGGTGGCCGGTGCATGGCCGCATACAGCAGCAATAGCAACATACGACGATTTGCTATTGCTGCCATCGGATTTTGAAGTGCGCAGCATGGGGCACAGCAATGAAACTGCGCTGTTTCAGACATTTATCGCATACCCGGGTAACCCAGGGAGCCACCTGCGCTGGAACTATACATCAAGGGAAGAAGATAACAGATACGATTTTGCCAATGGGCGTAGTGGTTTATGGGAGTTGAACGGTTTTGACCGCGCCTTCTATGTGCCCTATGATAGTGGAATGCTGTCTCGCTTAGCGTGGCTTCGCTCTGCGGATTCCCTTGGCGTAGGCAATGCAAACACGGTGTATCATACAGGCAACCGTTACGGATTGGGCGTAACCCACTCTGCGGGGCTGCGTCCGGCGGTTCATATATCAATTACAAAATTGCGAACTTGTTTGCCCTAACGGCATCAACCCATCTCATCGCAAAACCTGCATGACGACAACCTGTGAGGTGACTAACTATGTTGACTAAAACTTGCATTTTCGCTCCCCAACTATCAAAACACCTAACCCGCAGCACCCTAGGTTTCCACGCAGAAGCAGACTTCCTCTCTAGCTGTTTCCCGCATTCTCTACTTCTGCGCTTACCGTCTCTTTCCCCAAAAATCACAGTAATAGACTATGCCGCCTACGTATTGGGCCAGCCATGTCCATGCCCTGTGTTTGTAGACGATGAAAATATTATTGCCCAAGACGCGTACATTGTACGCAACGGCCGTGTAGAGCAAGCGCTTACCAACAGAGAATTTGCGGCTAAGTTAAAACTACCGCTTACTGGTAACGCAAGGATTCCAAGGCATGGGGAGCCGCCGCAAATATACATGCGCAACATGGCATTTATGCCAGGTGAAGATTCTTTTGAAGATATGATTGCCTCTATAGAAGATGGCTACTATCTTGTAGACGGCAAAGACCCCGCAGGCGACCCAAGCGGCGACTTTGCGTGCCGTATAACAGAGGGGTACCGCATACGCAACGGTGCAATTTGCGAGCCTATTTACGACTGTGTTGTATGGGGCTGCGGTGTAAAATTCCTTACCAGCATATCCATGGTTGGGGACGATTTTACGTGGTTTGTGGATACATTCGAAGACAGGCCGTTAGCCCCGCAGGCTTTTGGTGCACCTACAATAAAGGCATGGCTTAATATTGGGCAATGGTAAAAAGCTGCGCCAGGTTAATGCACAGTACAGGTAGTTAAGCGTACAACGCTAATTTGACACCACTCCTTGCACCTGTTATAGTTGATATATAACAAGCTAGCAGGGAGGTGCCACAATGCTCATAGAAATTGACACATTAAGTCCATCACCAATTTACGAGCAATTGCGCAACCAAGTAGTGCTGGGGATATCATCAAAACAGCTTGCCCCTGGGGAGGAGTTGCCGCCTGTACGGCGGCTTGCGGCGGATTTGGGCATTAACTTTCATACGGTAAACAAGGCGTATGCCATGCTGGCCGATGAAGGTTATATTGTAATAGACCGGCGTAAAGGTGCGCTAATTTCCCAAGCAGTAAAAACCACAGAAGATTTTCAAAATGCACTTTCACAAAAATTACGCCTCGCCGCTGCAGAAGCTATTTGCCATGGCATTAGCGAAAAGGAATTTGCAGAAAGGTGTCTAAACCACTTTAGAGATGCAGGAGGTGCATGAAAATGAACGAAAATATTTTCTTGTTTGCCACAAACATTTTTGTGTTTGTACTATGCGGCGGTATATTTATGCTTACCCCGCACCTAACCAGGAAGTCATTTCTTTTTGGGGTTAAAATTCCGATGGAAGAAGCCAACTGCCCGGAAGCTGTTGCCATGAAAAGGCAGTATGTTACCACGTGTTTGTTGGGTAGTTTAACCATACTGGCACTATGCATTTTGCAGTTTGTTTTCTTCCCAGAGCGGACACTGTTTGCAACTATGTATCTGTGGCTGCTGATTATCCCTGTGTATTTTATAGCGTTTGTGCCTAACTGGAAAAAAGCGGTACAATTGAAAGCCGAAAAAGGCTGGCAGGTTTCAAACGTTGTGTTTGCAGAAACACGCTCTTCCCACACACGGGGGAATTTACATGCACTGCCATGGGGCTGGTATGTTGTAAGTTTCTTGTTTATAGTGGCAACGATAGTCTTGGCGGCGGCAAGATACCCGCGTTTACCGGGCTTGGTACCAGGCCATTTAGACGTAAATATGCAAGCAACCCGTTACGTGCCCAAAACGTTGCTAAGCGTTTTAACCATGCCGCTTATTAATATTGCAACGCTTCTTATTATGCTTCCTGTGGCAATTTTAATCGAAAAGGCAAAACTGCAAATAGACCCAAACAACCCGCGTATATCATTTATGCAGCACCGCGTATACCGCAAGCGGATGGGCAATGCCCTTGGCCTGCTTACATTTGCGATAGTTGTGCTTATAGGCATAGCTGGGATTCCACTCATATTTACTGTTTCGCCGCAATTTGGCTTATACCTTTTTTGGGGAATTATGATATTGGCTATTGCGCCAATTATTGTACTCATTGTGGTGCAAATCAAAACGGGGCAGGGCGGGTGCAAAGTTAAAATCACGCTTTCAGAAAATGATACAGAAGATACTGCACAACAAACAACGGCTTCCGAAAATGCAAAAGCCGTTGGGCGCGGCGACGATAAATACTGGAAGCTGGGAATGTTCTACTATAACCCAGACGACCCTGCCATTGTTGTAGAAGACAGATTTGGCACAAATATAGGATTTAACTATGCGCGCCTGCCCGCGCAAATTGGAATGGCATTGTTGGGTGTTGGCCTGGTAGTCATGTATGTGTGGCTTACGGCTGTGCTAGTGCGAATGTAAATACACTGCCCTTGTCCACTGCGCTTTCCAGCGTAATAATTTCGCCATGGGCGCGCACAAATTCTTTTACAATAGAAAGCCCAAGGCCGCTGCCCATTTTGTCCTCGTTACGGGAAGGGTCGCCTTTGTAAAAGCGGTCGAACGCGCGCTTTTGTTCTTCTTCTGTCATGCCTACGCCGGTGTCTGCAACGGAAATGGTCACTTTTCCGTCCGCGGAATTAACCGTAGTTTCTACAGTAATTTCACCATCTTCGGGAGTAAATTTTAGCGCGTTGTCTATTAAGTTGTACATGACGCGGCGTATTTTATCTTCGTCTGCAAGCACAATATCATGAGGGTGGGCAAAATGGCTTGCAATCATGATGCGTTTAGCCAGCGCACGTTGTTGGAAGCCTAAAATGGTGGTGCGGATCAGGTCGTTTATATCAAATTCGGTTTTGTTTAACTCCACTTCCGCACCCTGTATGCGGTGGATATCCAGGATATTGTTGGAGAGTTTGATGAGCCGTTCCGATTCGTCCATTATAATGTTCAAATAATAGGGTTGCTGCTCTGGCGGAATGGTTCCATCGCTAAAAGCAGTAAGGAACCCGCGCATAGACGTAAGCGGCGAGCGCATATCGTGGGAAAGGTTGGCAATAAACTCCCTGCGGATGCGCTCTTGCTCTTGCAGGCTTTCTGCCATACGGTTAAATTCACGCGCCAATTGCCCAACTTCGTCTTTGCTGCGAATGGGTAAGCGTTTCTCAAAGTCGCCGCTTGCAATGATGCTGGCGGCTTCGTTCATTTGGTGAAGCGGGCGGCTAATTGCCCGGCTGAATACGTAGATAAGAAGAAACGCAAACGCTCCCACTCCCGCAAGGGCTATCATGGTTATGCGGTACATTTCGGAAATGGCATTATCCAGCTCTGCCATAGAAACGCCAACCAATGCCGCCCCTGCAACTTCATCGTCAAACCAAAATGGGTACCGCACAGCGATAATGTGCTCAAGCGCAGGGTTATCTGCATTGCCAAAAACAGACAGGACTTCACCGTCCATAATGGGCGAAAGCTCTGCAACATATGGCAATGCCGCCAAAACGTCGCTGAACCCAGGCCCCAGCAAAATGTCGTAATTATCGTTGATTATAGCTACCGATGCATCTGTATAGTGGTGTATATTTACCAACTCTGCCTCTAAAACGAGAACATTGATAATGCCGAATTGCGTAAAATCTTCCATAGTATGTGCCAGACGCTGGGCAAGGGTAGTTAGCTCTGCAACTTTTTGCTCTGTAAGAAAGCCCCTAATGCCCTGTGTCAAAACAAATGCCAGCAATACAAAGCTGATAATTAGCGTGCCTAAGTGGATAAGCAACTGTTTCCAAAATATGCGCATGTTTACACCACGTTTCTAATACTGTAAAATGGAGCTTGGTTACATGATTTTGTCACAAGGAGAAGGATATGTCTACAAGAAAAACGAAAAATAAGAAAGCGGAAAACGCCGCCATCTTCAAAGATAGACTAAACGGCGCACTGCTTGCAATAGTAGTGGGTATAATGCCGCTGATTGTACGGGTTGCGGCACGCCCTATGACGCCCGATTTAATGTGGCTGTTCCCTATCTACGAATATGCAGATGCTTTTGTATTTTGGAAGGCTGTGTTTCTATCTATCCCGGCGGTAATTTTGCTGCTTTACAATGTTTTCGACTGGCTTACCAGCGGAGAAATGCCGGATATCAGGTCTTTTTTGAAACGCGTGCCCGTAATTTTGTCTATCGCATATCTTGCATTTGTGATTATTTCCGCCATAGCGTCCTCATATTCGTATACGGCTTGGCTGGGTACAATGAGCCGTGAAGAAGGCGCACTGATGTGGATAGTCTATTTTATTGTGTTTGCGTCGGCAATGTTTTACGTACGCGACCCCAAGTATACAAAGCCCATACTGTGGGGGCTGGCGTTCTCTTCCATTTTGATGGGAGCCGTTGGTGTAAGCCAGCTTATAGACAGAGACTTTTTTGACACTGCCTTTGGGGGGTGGCTGGTAACGGTTGGTACCCGCGCGTATGGGCCCCTAGATATTCGGTTTACTATTGCGCATGGCACATTGTTTAACCCCAACACTTTTGGAAAATATACCGCCATGGTTGCGCCCGTTTTGTTAATTTCCGGCCTTGTTTATGATGGGAAGCGCCATACAAAAGTATTGATGCTGCTTGGCGGCGCCCTTATGCTTGTTGGCGTTTTTGCAAGCAGCTCTCTTGGTGGGCTTATTGGAATTGTCGCTGCAACAGGTGTGCTTGTTGTTGCCTATGTATGCAGCTTCATATACCGCAGGTTAAAAGTCGAAGGCGGGCGGTCCAATGTGGGGCGTGTGGGGCTTATGTTTGGCGGTGTAGTCGTAGCGGTTGTGCTTTCGCTTTTGTTTGTGCCGCCGCTTAACAACCGCGTAACCACGCTGTTTGCACGCTTGCAGGAAGCTGCCGCGGCAGAAACCACAGCCCACCATAGGTTTGTATTTGATGGCGATACGATTATTGCATATCGCGGCGATGATACGCTGTTTTCTATGACGGTACACAGTTTTGGCCCGGCCCAAGCCAGTTGGATGACGGTGCGTGATGGTACAGGACAAGAAGTTCTGCCTGTCCAGCATAATCCATTAACACGATGGGGGCCCGGTGGCTATATTTTTCACGTGCCGGGTTTTAGGTCTGTAACCATACTTCGTTACGAAGACGCATTTATACTTCAGCCGGAAGGGCAAGTGATGGAATTTTTCCTGACATATCACAATGGGCAGATATACGGGCTAAGGCCAGACACTGCTATACTTGAATTATTGGACCAACCAAGGCTTGATATCAACCCCGGTGCCAAAATAAACCTTTCCGACCCCATACCCGCTTGGGGGTTTGAGGGCCGCGAAACATGGGGTTCTAGCCGCGGATATCTGTGGTCACGTTCCTTTCCGCTTATGCCGCGCCGTACTATAATTGGCAGCGGGCCGGATACGTTTATAAATGTATTCCCTAACCACGATATGGCTGGGCTGCAATTATCCTTTAACAACCCCTATCAAGTAGTGGATAAGGCGCATAATTTATTTATTCAAACATGGATTGGTACCGGCGGGATTTCTGCAATTTTATTATTTGCGCTGTTTGCCCATTACTTGTTTACTACTTTTTGGGGTGTGGTTACATCCAAGGGCGAAACGCTATTTGTCTACGGGTTAAGGCTTGGGCTTTTGGCGGGTATTAGCGGGTTTGTTATGTCCAGCATGGCAACAGACAGCACAATTGGCTCTACAGGTGTATTTTTCGTACTGCTGGGTATGGGGTATGGGTTGAATAATTATCTAAAGCAGCAGCGACAAGCTGCCAATGATAAAGCCTAGTATACCGCCCAGCCAAATAATTAGGCGCAGTTCACGCCCGGCAACGTCCATAATTACACTTTCTACTTCGGCAACATCGAAAGAGTTTAATTTGTTTACAATCATATCTTGTATGGGCATGTTTTTGGCAATATACAATGCGATCATTTCTAACACGCGGGCAACTGCGTGTTTTTCTTTTGCTAAAAATGCGCCTAGTGTGTCCTTTATGTTTATTGTGTACAGCTTTTCGGTTATGGCATTTTGGGTGGCTTGGTGTGAAAGAAGCGCATCTATGCCGCTGTGAACCTTTTCGCGTATAAAGCCGTGATTTTCTGGGTCTGAAAGGTATGCGCGTATATTGTTTTTTATGTTGGCGTAGATTTTTTCTTTGGATACAAACATTTTGGCAAATATGCTTAGGTTTTCGTCTATAATCGCGTAGGTTAGTTCTGCCAATTTTGCGTCCAGTTCGGGTATGGATTCCTCCAGTTTTGGTATGGATTCAATGGCTTTGGGCAGGAGTTTGTCCGTTATGGTTTTTAGGCGTTGTGCAATGGGTACGGTGTAGGTATCGGGGCTTTCTATTCCCAAAGCGGCTAGTGCTTCGCCTATGGTTATATCTGGCAGCGGCCACAGTGTGGGGTCTGCAAGCCCTTCTGCAAGTACATCCGGTGTGAGTAGGCGGGTGCTTATTGCTTCGGAAAGTTTTTCTGTAAGGCGTGCGCGTTCTTTGGGGATAAGCCCGGGTGTAAAGGGGATTCTTATGCCAAAAATATACTTTGCGGTGTGTGGGCGGAATAGCATTTTTATGGCCAGCCAGTTTGTGGAGAGGGCGATAATGCCGCCTAAAAATGGCGGGATGAGGAAATTTAGAATATTCATATATGGTAGTTTTCCTTTCTGCATTCACATTCTCTAGCATCTTGATGTATAATGACACTTGGAGGTGTTTATCATTAGTAACTCGGACAGACATTTAACAACCCGTGCAGGCGTGCGCGAAGTTGTAGAAAGATATGGGCTTGCCGCTAAAAAGAAATTGGGGCAGCATTTTTTAGTAGATGGCCACGTTTTAGAAAAAATTCTAAAAGCCGCAGATGTAAACAGCAACGATGTAGTGCTGGAAGTTGGCCCGGGCATTGGCGGGCTTACGCAGGGCCTTGCAAGCAGCGCAGGGCATGTTGTGGCTGTGGAATTAGACAAGCAGTTGATACCCGTGCTGGAAAGCCAGTTTGCAAGCGGTAATGTCACCGTTGTGCAAGGCGATATCTTGCGTGTAAACTTGCCAGAAATGCTTGCGCCGTACAAGGGTATGCATATCAAGGTAGTTGCAAACCTCCCATATTATATCACAACGCCTGTGATACTATATTTGCTGGAAAGCGGCTTGCCTATAAAATCGATAACGGTAATGATACAAAAGGAAGTTGCGCAGCGCATGGCAGCACAGCCCAGTACAAAAGATTACGGCTCGTTAACCCTTGCCGTGCAATATTATGCGGATGTGGGCATAGCGGCCTACGTGCCGGTAAACTGCTTTATGCCGCGCCCTGCTGTAGATTCCGCAGTGGCACATTTGCAGATATTGGACAGCCCAAGGGTGGATGTGGACAAAGAAATCCTGTTCAAAATGATACATGCGGCGTTTAACCACAGGCGCAAGACACTGGTTAACACCTTAGATTCCGCAGGTTTTGGCAACGGCAAAGAAGATTTGGCAAAAACATTGGAAAGCTGCGGGCTTAACCCCAAAGTACGCGGGGAAGCACTGAGTATTTTCCAATTTGCCGAGCTGGCAAAAGTTTTAGCACCATCAGGCTTAAACCCGCAATGAACGCATTTGCATTAAAAATAATTGCCCTCGTCACCATGATTATCGACCATATAGGGGCTGTTTTTCCAGAAACCTTTGGCTTTGAATTTAGGGTTATTGGGCGGGTTGCATTTCCAATTTATGTGTTTTTGATAGCAGAGGGGTTTAGACACACAAAGCACCCTGGGAAGTTTCTTGCCCGGTTATTTGTATTCGCAATTGTCTCCGAACCTGTTTTTGATTGGGCGATACATGGCGCAAGTTTCCCATGGGGTGTAAACTTTCTTGCGCAGACCAATATTTTTTACACGCTATTTTTGGGTGGTGCGGCAATTGTTGCCTATGAAAAGATACGTGAAAAAGTTGATAGAGTTGTAGCTATTTTGCCCATGTTTGTGTTTGCCGGGCTGGCAGAATCCGTTTTTACCAGCGATTACGGCGCATATGGCGTGGTGTTTATATTTATTATGTATGTGATTAGGCATAAAAAGTTTTCGCTTGTGGCAATGGCGGCTTTGTGTATTTTGCAATACGATTGGTTGTTTCGGCGGGCGTTTGCGTATGGGTTTGACGCAATTGTGCCCATTTGGTGGCTGTTAATACCTGCAGCGCTGGTGTCGGTTTTGCTTGTGGCATTCTACAATGGTAAGCGCGGGCCGGGTTTGAAGTGGTTTTTTTATGCATCGTATCCAGTGCATTTGGCGGTGTTGGCGGTGCTGTTGCATATATAAGGGGAAATACTCCTGTTATATTTGTGAGAAAGGAACGAAAAACAAGTATACAACATAGTATTTCCGCCAGTTTGCGTGTCTTTGTGCACGTTTTACATACCCAAAATAAAAAAATATGAGGTTTCGTCAAATCCCCTTTTTTAGAAATAATTTATTTAGAAATTATTAAGCATTTATTAATAAATTTTGTAGCAATTTTTTTTTAACGTAATGTTCTTAATATGTTTTTGAAGCAATGTGTGAAAAGGGATAAGCTAAAAAAACAATATTGTGGAAATTATAACAAATTGCACAAATTCTCTCCTCGTTTCACGAACATAGTAGGCATTGACTAAATTGCGAAATATATGGTAGTTTTTTTCAAATATACCCATTACTTAACTTTTAGATATGACAAATGGGAGTACATATTGATGAAAGCGGGGTGGCTATACAACATAATTGTCGTGCACCTTCTGTATATTAGCAGACTTTACCGTGGTTTTTTTGAGAACTTGTAACGGCGAGGTGTGCTTTATATAACATAAAATTGAAAGGAGCGTACGAAATGCAAGGCGTATCATTGTGTTTTTACTATCATTCGATTAGGAGGAATTGGTTTTGAGAAAAAGACTAGCAAAACTTTCGGCTTTGTTGCTGGCAATGTTGATGGCCATAACCACATTGGCTCATCCTGTTTTTGGCACTGTAGACACACAGGAGGCAGAGGCCATCCCGTATCTTGAACGTGCTTACACTGCAGATGATTTATCATCAGAAGAAGTCTTCACAGTAAGCGGCGAACGACGCGAACGACACGAACGAGATGAACACATGCCTTATGAACACATGGACTTCCTGTTGAGCACCCTTACTCATGAGCCAATTAGGATGTTCGGTTTTGAAGACCATTATGCACTATCTGACAACCCCGATGAAATGGTGGAAATTGTTGTTCAGTTTAGGACACCTTCTGCGGTTGCTCAGCGTCTGATCCAAGAGGCTGAAAGCCCACGTGCCCGCAGTGGTGGGCGCGCCATGGATGCTGCGTTTGCCCCTGCCGCTTTGGAGGGCCACGCGAGCTTTATGAACGAACTGAGCACAATCCCTATGCCTCTTAGCGCAACGGGCAGTATGGAAATCTTTAGCGAACACCATATGCTGTTTAATGGCGTGTTTATGCGTGTTCCTGTGGGTATGGTGGAAAGCATCGCTATGTTGCCGGAAGTTTTCGCGGTTACACCTGCTATGACCCCTTACACATTGCAAGATTTGGAAGCCATGGCCAGTGGTACATTCGGTATTGAGCCTGCATCAGGCACAATATATGACCAAGCAATGCTGCGCAGTATGCTTGATGGCAGCGTTTTGGTAGTATCGGACAATTTCCAAGACTACGACTACGAATGGCATCCCGAGTTTAACCAAGGCGCACGCGAGATGTTTGAGCTGGACTACATTAACAACGAAATGGGCCTTACCGGCGCAGGTGTAAGGGTTGGTATCATCGACACAGGTATCGACTACCGTCACCCCGCCTATTGGCATATGCTGATTCCAGTAGAGGACGGAGCAGGCTTTGTTCGTGACGCAAGCGGACAATACTGGTCTTTGCCGGGCGGAAACTTTATGACAGCTCCTGCCAGCGGCCGTGCCAGCGGCCGTAGCACCAGCCCAATGGAAATGATTCATGGTGCTAACCATTCAACACATGGTACGCACGTTGCCGGAATCACTTTGGGCATGGCTCCCGGCGTACAGCTTTACGGGTTTAGAATACTTACCTCAGAACCCGGCGGCGCCGGCTTGGCACAAGCCCCAATGCAAGCAATTGAGTATGCTTACTATCTAGGGCTTGATGTTGTCAACAATTCTTGGGGTTATACAGGCAGCACCAACCACCCATGGTTCTCATTTACTTGGGCAACCAACGTTGCCGCACTTGCAGGCATGGTATCCACCAATGCTACAGGCAACGACGGCCTTGGCGGTCCTAACCCCACAGCCGGTCTTGGCGGCTGGTTCTCCCTTGGCGGCGGTGGTTCTTCTGCATCCTTAGGTATCAGCGTTGCATCCGGCCGTGGCGGCAACAGACACATGTTTGGCTTGGGCGATGCTGAAATAGATGGCATTGCCGCTCCTACACTTGTGATATCCGGTGTTCCCACTTGGTATAATGTGCAAACAGATTTACCGGCCGGCGATTTGGACTACACATGGTTTGGCCGTTATACAGTGCCAGCGCGTTCTTATTTCAATAACGCTGCTAACGCTGCTGCATGGCTACAAACGTTTAGAGACAATAATCTAAACGGCGGCGACCTTGACGGTCAAATTGCTGTATTTGCCCGCGGCGGCGGTGAGTTCCTTTCCTATCACTTTATCGCCCATCAACTTGGTGCTGTTGGCTTAATCCTTACAAATAACGCACCCGGGCCTATCACGGGTACAACACACAACACGCCAAACGCAGGCGACCCTCCTTTGCAAATTCCAAACTTCTCTATGGGGCTTGCAGAAGGAACTGCGCATTTTGGTGAGCCATTGCCAGTACCAAGCCCGCCATTGACAGGAACAATCAACCTTGGCGGCATATCTGCTGCACTTTCACCAGATGACAAAACACCTTCGTCAAGCATAGGCCCATTGGGTCCTGTCGGAACTGAAGGATTTGGTGGGGCCCTTGGCCCTGACGGTACGCCTATGGATGCTATAATGCATATTTTCCCATGCATTACTGCCCCCGGTGCTAACATTGTTTCTACATGGACAATTTCTGCCCCTGCTACTATAACCGGACGCCCTTACAACTCAATAGGCGGCACATCTATGGCAGGCCCTGCTATAGCAGGTATTGCCGCACTGCTGATTGAGCAAATTGATGCACCGATGACTGCAGACCGTGCAGTTGAAGTTCAAGCAAGGATTATGCAAACTGCACGCCCGCTTGAAGGTTATGATGGACAATACTCTGTAAACCAAGTAGGCGCAGGCGTTGTAAACCCACTTGCAGCACTTACAACCACAGCATATGCTACAACCGTACACCCAATTCCGTTTACTGCCGATTTATCCGGTATTGACGACATTCCTTATCAGCAAGTTCCAAATGCATGGAGAGTCTTCGAAGACCACACCATGTCTTCTTTGTCATTTGGGCGTGTAGCAGTGGAAGAGGATGAGTCAACTTCAACAGCGACGCTCCCGATTACAATTCACGGTGAAGGCACATGGACACTTGACAGGGTAGAAATGCGTATGCCTACTCAAGAGCTGCGCAACCCTGCCACCGGCAGCTGGGGCGGCAACTGGGGCCCGCAATTGCAGTTTACTGTAACTGGCGTTGAATACAACTACACATCTACCGGTGTTAATAGCTATGAAATATACTTCACACATGACGGCGCACTGGCCAACAGAGGCTTTGCGGAAGGTCATATCTACTTTACCGATGGCAACGGCGGCGAAATCTTTATGATGTTTGGCGCGTACTTTGATGTTGAAGTTCCACCGCCTCCGGCTGCACCGCTTCAACCGCTTGCAACTAATGCGATTTGGCGTCCAGTACTTTCCAACTGGATGACAACCCCATACAACTACGGTGAAGCTGACCCAAGAGCATTTAGCGTAGTTCACCCGGGTGCAAGCTGGTTCTTACCAGGTGATATCGGAACTATAACTCGTTCCAACTTCTCACCACTCAACTTTGGTTTTGTCGACCCTAACGACGGCCCAGACAGATCGCTTTACTTCTACTTCGCACCTTATGGCTACGACATTGATGACGCAGTACGATTCGGTTCTGCCGCTCCGCTTGCTTCGGGTGCAGCTACCACGTATACAAACGTTGTTCGCTCTATAAAAGGTGGAAACCTTGACACGATAAACTCTGCACAGGGTGTTCATGTTATTTGGGGCAATGCCACAGTTCTTGATGCCGGTGTATACACCCTGTTTGTACGTGTAGTACACGGCGCGGGAGAAGAATATGACCTTGTTCAGCCGTTTACCTTTGTAGTAGTTGACGACAGGCCAACTATCGAGTTTGACAGTGCATTTGACAGCCTGTTCTTCTACGAAGATGGCGATGTTGATGTTACAATCAGCGGCCGTGTAAACAGCACCGGTCATGACTTGGCTATTGAGCATGAGCTATACACTAGAGTTTCTGGCGGCGCATTTGTGCCATTTGACTACTCGACAGTAGAGCTATGGAGTGGCAATACACGCATATTTGCAAATGCAGACGGTACATTCGAATTTACTGTGTCTGCTGCAGAAGCAACACATGAAATGGATGTTGTAGACGGCTTGGGTACAGTAGTACTTCCGGTTATACCCGCACTTAACCTCTGGAACTGGAATGCCCTTTCTGCCACACATGTATCGCTTATCCACAGCTTTGACGTAGCACCAATGCCAGAATTTGGCTTCAACATTTTCAACAACGGCCCCGGTGGTACTCAATACCCACGTCCAAATGCGAGTCTTGCAGCCGCAGGCACAATCCGTATGTGGACACAGCTTGACGGTGTAAATGCGCCTATATATCTTGCAGCAGCAGATACCATAGTAGCACTTGACCAAGACGGCGAATGCGCTATGGCTTTCATCACTGTGCCTGAAATGTGGCAGCCAGGTGGATTCTTACCATACTTCAGCAGAATAGATGCTGACAAAAATCAACCATGGCAGTATATCAACCTCTATATAACAGTACTTGGCCAAACGGTGCATGTTTTACTTGTTAACGATTTGTTTGAAGAGCTTCCTGTGTTTAGCCTAGACATTTTCAACAATGGCCCGGTAGAACTTGGAGCCACCCCGTCACGCCCCAACGCATCTTTGGCCGCAGCGGGCACAATCCGTATGTGGACACAGCTTGACGGAGTTAACGCCCGTGTATTGTATGCAGAACTAGATGTAGTAGCGGAATTGCCAGATGGAAGCTGCGCAATGGAATTTATAACCGTTAACCGCATTTGGAACGATCAAGACTGGACGCCATCAATAGATGCAAACAAAAACCTACCATGGGAACGCATTTATCTAACCGCAACACTATTTGGGCAAGCCATTGATGTAGTGCTTGTTAACAGTTTGTTTGAACAGCCTCCTGTGTTTGGCCTAGACATTTTCAACAACGGTCCGGTAGAACTTGGAGCAACCCCGTCACGCCCTAACGCATCTTTGGCCGCAGCAGGTACAGTGCGCATGTGGACACAGCTTGATGGAGTTAACGCCCGTGTATTGTATGCAGAACTGGATGTAGTAGCAGAATTGCCGGACGGAAGCTGCGCAATGGAATTTATAACTGTTAACCGCATTTGGAACGATCAAGACTGGACGCCATCAATAGATGCAAACAAAAACCTACCATGGGAACGCATCTATCTAACCGCAACACTATTTGGGCAAGCCATTGATGTAGTGCTTGTTAACAGCGACTATGTACCGGCGGGTTCTTCCCATACAGTAACCTTTACAGTAGAGGCGGGTGCAGTAGGTGTTTATCTTGCCCCAGGTGCTACCACCACTGTAGAAGTGCCTCATGGAGAAGCGATTCCTGCAGGCAGCATACCAAACTCGGAAGCAAGGGTAGGTTTCTACTTTGCAGGTTGGGATCCAATGGACCCATCAGAGCATGGAAATGTATATGGCAATTTAGCCTTTACAGCAAGGTTTAATCCGTTGTTCCATTATGTAACCTTTGAAGTAGGATATGGCGGAGTACCAATGGAATTAAGCCCAGTTCTGGTACGTGATGGTTTTACAGTTCCGGTTGATAACGTACCGTATCCGGAAGCATTACCTGGTTTCGTTTTCGTGGGATGGGTAATTGATGGCACAGTAGTTGGCCCTGAGAGCGTTATTGTGCGAAATGATTTAACTTTCACCGCAGTTTTTGATGTAGAATAATTACCAGTGTCGGATAGTTTGTACAACTAAGCTTGAAGGCATAAAAAATAAGGAGGATTGGGGCTTAGGTTCCAATCCTCTTTTTTATGTGCGTCAGCATGAAATCATGTGTTTGCCCTGATGAGTCCAACGATTTTTCTATGCATTTTCCTTGCCTACACTATCTATGTCACATTATTCAATTAAAGAGCAGGATTTTGTCTGAATTTTTAACTACTTTCCGTCCAAAAAGGTAACCAAAATGTTATCTTGTGTGATCGTACAATATAGTATAAAATGAAAAAAAATAAAGAAGGATGTTAATTTATGAAGAGAATGGTTGGGAAATTATTTTTAAGCTTAGTATTATCCGCTTCCATTGTTTTAGGAAGCGTATGTGTTTTGTTGGCAAATGAGCATAATGGTACGACATATGGAACTTACGAAGAGATGCAATCCTTTGACGTGGAGAGAAAAAGAGGAGATTAATTATCTATTGTAATGTTATACTTTTCTTTCGCTACCTTTTTTAGACGCTTGGCGGTCATATCATCTTCACAATTTACAAAATGGATATAGGATTGCTGGAAAAGTACAGTTGCTTGCTCAATATTATTTGTATTGTATAGAACTCTGCCCTTATTCCAAATAAGTTCGCCAATGACCTTGAACTCTTTAGTTATTTTACTAAATTGCAAACCTTTTTCAATAACATCAAATGCCTTTGTGTAGAGTTCATCATCTAGCAATATACAGGACATGTTAAAATATATGCTAGGTAATAGTTTCTTTTTTATCTCGTAATTGGCCGTTTCGCTTTCTAGAGATACCATTAAAGCTTCAAAAATTTTAATTGCTTCTTGCTTTTCTCCTAAATCGGCTTTTACATTTGCAATTTCTTTTAATATACGATACTCATTCATGCTAAAAGTTGACTTTTTTACTTTGGCACAATTAATGGCATTTTGCTTAATTAAATTTTTTGAAGTTGTTTTCTGTAATGCACTGTAAAGAACATCTAGGCTTTCGTTGTATTTTTCATTGCTAGCTAAGATAATACTGTCGCATAAAAGTAATGCTTGAGCTATATCAAGTCTTTCAACGTTGCAATATTCTTTAGTTTTTAGTTCATTAAGCATATCGCTCATTGTCTTATAATCTCCTGCAAAACAAACATCCCAAATATGTGCAAAATCCTGGTTGAATTGCAGCATATTAGTACCGTTTAGCAGAGCGTCAAAATCTTCATGACTGATATCAAGAGCCGAAAGCATCTGATGTAAAGTATATGGTTGTGGGAGACGTTCGCCATTTTCGATTCTTATAATTGTCATCTTAGAGCAATTGATTAAATTTGCCAATAATGTTTGAGATAGTCCTTTTCCATTTCTTAACTGCTTAAGCACGATGCCTATCTCTCGTTTAATGCCTATATTTTTCATTTGCGATACCTTTCACTACCATTAATTAAGAGCAATAGGTAAAAGAGATAATAAATACCAATGTTTATTGTATAAGAAGTTAACATCCATACTATAACACCAATTTGCAAATTTTGTCAAATGTTGACTTTTGTTTCGGCTATTTCTAATGGCTCGCTTTATACCGACTGGCCAGCAGTATAAAGTAAGTCATGGGTTTAGTATATAGGTTAAAAATACACATGTTGATTTTTGTCGGTTTAGTCAGCATTGCGGAGTGGCTTATTCAGGGAAATCGACCATTAAAATAACTAACTCATCAAGGAGGATTTATCATGAAATTTAGCAAACTAACTTGTAAAATTTTTGCGTTTCTTCTGGTTCTCACAATGGCAACTACGAGTTTGCCTATCTCCAGAGTAGTTCATGCACGATCTTATGAAGATTTCTTATTTGAACTGTTCATTAGCGAAGATTCAAATTTTGAAGATTTGGAATTCGATGTTGAAGAGTTTGTGGCCTCTTTTAGCTTGCTCCAATATAGCGGTGAAAGCAGAATCATTAATAATGTGAAATTCATTTATGAAAATGGTCAATTAA
>Ga0123355_10006467_pt1 | contig 17363 bp, 11 predicted proteins | sample TergutEmb28metaG_3_FD_89872 | JGI IMG/M metagenome (GOLD analysis project Ga0123355, IMG submission 89872) | Embiratermes neotenicus P1 segment gut microbial communities from Petit-Saut dam, French Guiana - Emb289 P1 | ecosystem: Host-associated > Arthropoda: Insects > Digestive system > Gut ...
ATAGCAAAACGCAATTTATGTGAGATCTGATGTTGTCCCAGCGGTATTATGATTACTGTCTATTGGGGTGTGACACCACACAGCTCTGTAGACAGGTACCTATATACCAAACCACATAGGATCATATCCCAGCAAACCTTGATCCTCAAACACCAGGTCCCCATACAATCTATGCAGAAAGAGGAGGACTGAAGGTACAGCACCATGCATTCCCAATCAGTGGTCGAAAGACAAGCTACAACTGCCTTACCCTTGCAGAAAAAGCCTGCAGTACCCACTGAGTAGGTGGGACCCATACTTGATATGGACATTTTGGAGAACATAAAACCTCCTGCCCCTACCAGAAATTGAAATTTGGTTCCTCAGCTGCCGAAACTATATATACCCACTATGCTATCCCACCTCCCTCATAGCTGACAAAACTCTGATGAAATATGTACATCAATATTACATATACAGATAGTAACAGGGTATGGCAGTCCTTGTTATGAACAATTTTACATCCAATGCTTTTGTAATGCACTTACCATGCTGAAAATATACCAGTTTTGCTTTGATGCATCAGACAAGGACAAGGTTGCTGCTAGATCATGGCAAAAGCAAGCAAGCAATCAAACAAACAAACAGAAATACACACAAATAAACCAACAAACAAACAGTGTATCTGACTGATGAGAAACTAGTCAGTCATGCCAACATAAAACTATAGCACTAGAAAATTAGTCATACAAAGTCTCGTGCATCTAAAGTGTAGGCAAACAATCCACCATTACTGTCTTTTCATCCCTTTATGCCTGCATGATAAAGCATGGTTTATTTCAAGTAAAACAGAAACAGTGAAAACAGCTTATTGACATGCAGGTCATAAGATCGAACTAAAAGCATTGACATGTTTGTTAAAATAATGTCACAAAACATCAGCCCCATCAAGATTTAGCATGTTGGCAATACAAAGCTCTACTGTATGTCCCACTGAAGATCAAAGGGCATATTGATTTTTTACTGGTTATGGGTAGGATGACATTTTGCAGATAAAATGGATACACTGCACTAGGCCTAATAAAACACACAAGTCAAAGCATCTGAAATCCTAATAGCAAAACACTAACAGTGAGAAATTTTAAAGCATAAATAATGACAATGGTGTAAAATGTAATAAAATGTGTCCTTCTTGTAATGAACCATACCACTACATTGAATCATACATAACAACAGGAGTGTGCTAAGAAGTGCTAACCTTATGGAAAGGTGGAGAGTTTTGTTGTTGGCAGTGATTTATACCTAAAAATACCGACCGCATAGACCCAATGGTCACAACTGTTATAGTTCAAATCTGAGTCAATTGTTTATTATGCAAAACATACAATTACAGCTATTGCCTAACAAGACAATTACAGTGACCAGATACAAACAATTCCCAAGTCATTCCAAAATCTGTGGACAGTCAACTGAAGTATTAACTTCTTAAATTTACAGACGATCTCTCACTAACTTTTGCACTGTCTGGTGCTCTTTCTTGTCTCTTTTACATAGATCTCAGTACTGCACACTATGAAGTGTTGACAGGAAGATGATTAGTGAATAACGAACTGTAAAAGACTAGGAAGGAACCACTCATGGCACAAGTGAAGTACTATCCTGGTATATGTCTAAGAACCAAGAAAACAACACAGGAAACATCAGGATAGGTAACGTACCAGCCAAGATTTTAAATCAGTACCTCCATCTGGAGGTCAGTGGTCACTGGGTAGATGTGACTGCCCTTATGATTGCATACAAAACCAAAATGAGTTTAGCACAATGCTTTAGCTGTGACTAATGGGACCACTAGACTTTTGTCAGAACATGTTACAACACAGCTCCTAACGTTGTGTTCTTGATTAAATAAAAAAACCTCAACTAAATATAAAAGTCCATAAAAGCATGATTAAACATGTAATGTAACCAAACTAAAACATAATAGCAATTACTTATCAAAAATTTCTACAAACCCTGGCAGCCAAAATGAAAATGTAATGTCACACATAAAATTGTCTTTATTTTAGAACCCACCCAAATGTCAAGTTAGAAATAAATCCCCAGACAAGAACACAAATTGTAACAGTTTACTGGCTAGTTGGGTCTCTCAAACATCTCAAGAATGCCAACTGGGTAACATATCATACAGTACATTGGCATTAATACGACTAGAGGAAAAACTGAAGTACTTGAATGAAAAACTGAATAATTTGATAAAAAGTCTGCCACAGTGTCATTTCATCCATAAAAGATGTTATATGTGTTGTCCAGGAATTGAACTTGATCTTTGTTGTCACATACTGGTTTAGTGCTCAAACAATCCCTCACAGATTTCAAGAAAAAGGTTTCATAAAATGTTAAAATGATGTATTATAAATCACTGACATATTTATGTTAAACTCAACTGTTCACACAGAAATTTTAATCAGTCCTATAGCTTTTGCCTTACAATTTTAATGTACAGAGAACAAATTGGAAGAGTTCTGATATATAAAGAGTGACAATTCTGTAAACAACCCAACTTAAATGGAAATATGACACAATGCTGAGTGAAGTATGTAGGTCATACCAATAGGATCAATCCACATGCCACACTGCTCCAGTGGCAGGGTAAACTGCGGCAAGTTGTCCGTGTCAATTTCCTCCACACCAAGATCTCTGTGGACCTCCACAGCCAGCACCTCAGCTGCCTGAACGTCACCGCTCAAAACCTGCAAATATACCATCCTATGACCCCAATTCTCCAAACTACAATCAGTCATTAAAAACTGTACAGTAACTTCTGGGAACAATGAATGAAACTTTCATACTTGAAATATTATAATGCTAACATGTAAGCCTGTCAAACTTAGACTAAAGTTACATAAATTACAAAACAATTTCCTCCCTTCTTGGTCCATTTTATCTGATGTATATCACAGTGAGTGATGTCTAGATGTTAATGTTAATGGCTCAAGATATATCACATCTACTTGTGTGTGTGTGTGTGTGCATATGCATGAGTGTCACAGCAGGCAAATAAACTTGCCTGAAGTCGAGCCTGTGTGGACTGTCATAACCATGCATTTCAGCAACCTCCAGTATGAAGAAATGCCTAATAAGCATGATGAATATCAGTATAGCACTAGAGCAGAAAATAATTTTTTTTTTTTGTTTGTTTATTGGATCATGCAGCATTGTAACAATTGAAGAATAAAAGACCAACTTGATGTCACTTGTTATTTTATTTTACTTCTTATGTACTCAACATGTTTTGGACATTAATATAACCATCATCAGGAGCTTGTGACTGTGTTGTTGAATTACCATATCGATCATTTTGTTCTCGGTTCGTTGTGTGCTGGAGATTTGGTGCGGCTCGGTTTGAGTAGTGTCCGTGTTGCAGGCTGAATCTTGCAACACGGACACTACTCAAACCCAGCTGCACCAAATCTCGAACACACAACAAACTGAGAACAAAACGATCGATGTGGTAATTCAACAACACAGTCACAAGCTCCTGATGATGGATATATTAATGTCCAAAACATGTTGAGTACATAAGAAGTAAAATAAAATAACAAGTGACATCAAGTTGGTCTTTTATTTTTCAACAAATGTTTTGTTGGCAGCACGCAAGTGTATGAAATCAGAAGTATATGAGAAACATGAAATATCATTTCTACAAACCATGCTCAGGAGACTGGTTGTAGCCACCTGATCTTCCTGCACCTCAACCTTGATGGTGTCTCCCAGAATGTTACTGAACATGTTGTTCTCTTCTCCAAAGATGTGATTCGCAATGGCAGGAAACTGTGACACATACATCACTCAAGAAACAACTAGAAATTACAGGTTCCTGAGAACAACAGTGATTGTAGTTCACCAATCAATTATTTAATAAATTAAAGGCAATGCTCTTTAGCTGATAAAGTTACTTGCTATCCATTGACCAATGGAGTTTATGTTACATTTAATTAAATTTGGCTTCACGTACGTAGGTAAGGCCCCCAGAGACCTGCAGCATGAGGAGTCCCAAAATGTGCAGAATACTAAAATCAGTTTTGGGTTCTTTCAGATTGGATTCCATTGTTCAGACAGAAGGAAGTATTCTGCAACCCTGGTCTAAGATCTCAGAATACGTTCACCAATAAAAGCTGGGGATCCCCCAGTTATCAAGTAGCTGGGGATCCCCCAGTTATCAAGTAGCTGGGGTGGGTGGGGGACCCTGTTTGTGCTCAAAACACAGTAACCAACACCCCACAACTGCTACCTTTATCACATAATTCTAAGTTGGGTACAAATTCCCATCAGCTATGGTTTACAAATAAGTCCATGTAGCAGAGTTCTTCCTGAGAAGCTAACTGGTCCTCAGCTAGGCATGTCTCACATAACATCCTTCATATTACCGCATCCAGTGACATTAGGCTGATAAATTTGGCCAACTTTATTTTTTCACAAATGAAATAAGCAATGATTATACTGTTGCATGTTCCTTTCACCTGATAACTGAAAAAGAGCAGAAGAGTTCAAAAATGCAAACGTACACTTAACCTAGTTGAAACAAAGTTAAAAAAAAATGTGCCCTGAACATACAAATTTTTCAAAGGAAAACCTGAAGTTGAAAATAACTGGTAAACAGTGAACAGATGTTTATATAAGCACTGATACCTGACTGCCTATATCATGCTTCACTGTCTCCTGTATCAGAACATCTGCCAATGTTTTGAAGTCTTGGACAAATCTTGGATTTTTCTCCGACCCCTTCTTTTCTTGAACCAACAACTTAAATAGGTGTTCATCCTGCCGAATCACTCTTGCTATGTTGGCAGCCTTTTCTGATACCTTCAAGAGTGATTCAAGGAAACGTGCGCCCATATCTTCAACTGTAACACGTGATTAAAGATACGTTAAAACAAATTTCCTCTTGAACACTCAAGTCTTCTGGGGCATGGCCTAATGCATACAAGAAGATGTTACCTACATGGTAACTAGGTAACTACCTACCAATGATAACTAACTACATGTCAACCCACACAGCCTCTTACCCCAGAATCAACACCAATATTAGAATATCAAACCTTGAAACTTTCCTAATTTACATTTGAAAAAATTAAAATACGCTCATACAGATGTGTCACATTATTATGTTCATTGTGGAATATGTCAAAATGTCACAAATTCCTTTCCAAATTGTCTTTCAGTCAATATGCTTGTGCCATGCACTGTATTGTGCCCTACACATGTGCATTTTAACAAAAAAGTTTCTACATACAGGGATTATGAAAAAGTCAAACTTCAGGCTGAAAGATAGTGCCAAATAAAGCAGAAGAGCTAGGATAATTGTGACAAGGATAACAAAAGGAACTGCTGGTGGGTATGGAAATGTATAGCAAGGGGTTATGAGCTTCAATCATCCAGAAAATAACCAGAAGAACTGTTAATTAAGACATGGTAAGATGGTTTTAATCACTTTAGAATAACAGACCAATTACACTGGGTTTGATCTCAGGCCAGTCCATGTGGAATTTATGGCAGACAAAGCAGCAATGAGATGGGTTTTTCTTCAAAGCACCATCATTCCACTAGTGACACAATCATTCATCTACTGATGATATAATATTAGCGACCGACAATGTCATTAATTAAAACACTTTAATCTCTCCATCAATTTAATCATTTGTCATGTTTCTCAAGACAGAGAAATCCAATACCCATATGAGTAGCACTATGCAAACACATTTAAAATTAAAAGCTTGCACAAATTCACAAAGCATTTTGCAGGTACCTCTATTGTGTTCCAAGGAACTTAATGTAAAAATCTGTGATGTTCTTGAAGATGTGTACAATGGCTTGCAGGAAGTCATAGATATAGGTGCAAATACTTTCACAGCATGAACACAAAAATGAACCATTAAAATGAGAAACAATAACAATATCAACAGACTTACAGCAGCCAAAAGGAGGAAGACAAACGACAACAAACAAAACAAAAGTCAGGAAACACACATTTATCAATTATTTGAACCTTAGTCATCTGATACATTGGACTGAGACAAGCTGTCATTATGTACCATCAGGTCATCTTGATATTACACATACTTGAATCTTCAAGAGTTAATGAAGTTGGTGTCAAAATCTATGGATAATGCATACACATTCAGGTACATGTCTGATTAAATACAACAACCTGGAAGACTCAAATAACTGATAAGGCATAATAACCCAAAAGACTTGAATCTTCATCAGAATCACTCTACGAACCCACAAATCTTGAAGATGCTTCTGAATAACATACTTCTAAGTAATTTTGGCATTCCAGCAATATTTGTCAAAAGTTGTCCTTAATAACCACATACTGCTGTACCACAAGAATCATACATCATCTTCTGAATGCACAATTTGTTTTCTAAATATTTCTGTGTAATCACACACACAGCATTTACTGCTTCAGTAACAGCACGTAATCTGTTGGCAGCAGAATCAGTTCTTGAACATCTCTTTTGGAAGAGTTTCCTCATGACTTGAAGCTGCTGGCCTTTAGAATGAGATGTTTAGCTCCGTATAAAAGACCTGCATTGCTACATCTGGGATCAAGGTTTCTACATCCGAGTAAAGCTGCATTTCTCTCTGCTGCTGCTTACCCTGCTCACTAATCATCTATAATGCTGCCTTAAACCTAAAAAAGGAAACAATAAACAAAGACACAGAATAAAACATCTTACATTCAGCATTGCTGTTTCATATTCCTCACCACTCCTTTGAATCTTGGTACAGTCTTCCAGGTGTTGCAAGCACTTCAGATGGGAAATGCAACATAATCAACTGCCCAGCTGAAAGGGGGATCCTCTTTTTAGGATCTACAATGAGCCACTTACATATGACTGACTACAGGAAACATCTGGTTCTGTAAATATTCCATCATTGTCAACATAATCCTAAGATTTTGAAAATGGAATACTTGGTCTATCATATTAAACAGGCTGATAGCAAGAACTATTCATAACGTATATGCACACTTGAAGAAAGAAGTGTCTGATCACAGGAGCAAGTGGCTAAGTGAAATTAAAACTTCATTCTCTTACGTTTGTGGAGATCATTAAATATACTCTATTCTCATGCCATGTTCAATAGTGTTTTTATTTATGTTCAGAACTGACCTCTGTACCCATTAACTTCACGATTTTTTTTTTAAATTGGTCTGTATTTGAGAAACTATGAACTAGTGGCTTATAAATTCGTTGATTGGCGACAGACACCACTTCTATTTCATTCAGTCACTTCTAAACCTACAACATGTGTGCACTTCGTAAAGCTTTTAATTTTGCATTCAGAAACCTTTACATCAAAATCCGCTACTATGTCAAAAAAAAAAAAAACTCAATAACACTTTTAATGTACAATTTATTTGCTAACTTTGCAGATTTTGCTTGTTTGACAACAGGCGCCAGGGCACTACTGACATATTTCTGCAACTTCGTGAGATTCTCAGAGCAGTGAATATGAAATTACGCTTTTTTAGGGCGGGAAGTCCGGCATATCGGAGAAACGCGCCGAATTCACCTTCAGATTAGACGAAACGCTGGTACCTATCTATCAGACAACACGATGTTACAACCAATAAGGCCGTTATCTCCCACTTTTTGGACATGAGAAAATATTTAAATCTTTTGTGAAGCATATTGAACCGGGACACACAACAAATGGGATCGATATTCTAGCACGAGACACAAAAAAAAAAAAAAAAACCGATTCGAAATAGCATGACAGCAAAACCAATTTCAACATGCAGCTGTAGTAACATCTATGGCAACTGCTATCTGGTTCTTAAGCTGACGCTTACTGAATCATAATAACGGTTCTGCAGCTTCGGCATGAGGAAACAGCCTTAAACCGTAGTCGCATCGTTCGCCAACACAGTAAATCTTCTACCGGCAAATGACACTAATTTGACACAGTTACGCAACCATGTTAACCATGGATTTTATCTAGCAAGCAACTTACAAACAAGACATGTGCCAAAAGAACACAATTATTGTTAGTATCATTACATCCGTCACTCAGAAAATGCATAAAACTGACCTCTACCAGTACACAGCATACCTGCAATGATCGACCATCAAACTTCCTCAGTTGTCAATTCCGGGAAACGATCAGCTGACTGTAACCAATTGAGACAACCGAAATATGAATAGCCAAATGTACAAAATAAATATAAAATACTCATGCACTCTTATTAACACTGCAAATATATTGCATGGAAAACGTGTATATCACTACACTTGGACCTTTTCGTTCACCAAATGTCATAAATGTACACTCAACAAACCGCGAGAAAAATATTATATTTTTCAAGGTTGGTGACAATGCTCGGTAAGGCATAAGAGTGTTACGACAGGGGGGTGATCTAAGGTATGTTGTGTAAGTGACGTAGTTGTAAGAACCATTCTCTTCACTCAGATTTCAAATTTTCGGTTTCACATATACGCGGTCCTGAAGTTATCGTTCTGAGAATTAGCACATTGTAGTATCTGAAGGGATGCATTTAAACTGACCGCGAATCGTTACTGCATGTCCTAGCATGTGGTTTCTCAAATTGTTGTATGAGTACTACTATGCCTCTTCAATAACAAAAAAATGTAAAAAGTATGAAAGTTGAAAAAGGAAATAAAACACAAGCAACATATATTCGCTAATGCGCACTATTCCTGCCAACATTACGCAAGTTATCCCCGTTATCAGCCACTGTTCTCAATTTCAGCTTTTTATTTAAAGAACATTTGCGGTACATTGAAATTGTTAAATTTCATTTACTGGTATGCAAGCGAAAAAGTTTGCGAAGCCCTGTGGTACAGTGCTTACCACGGTTCAACTACACACATCTGTATCCAATTCTAGATGGCTGAACCCTAAATTTGTGTTTTGTTGTCTTACTTAGACAATTTGCATCTGGGAATTTTGAATGATTAATTACCCACTTGAAAAGCTCTACAGGTACTTAGGTTTAAAAAAAACCAGTATTGAAACCACTGTAAGGTGGATGGTTCAACATTGAACCTATGTGTGAATTACCTCTTAGTGACCTATGCATTAAAGCTGTATAATGACACAACTCATGTAATGTCACAAAAGCACAATTCTTATGCATCATCAGTATTGTTGTGGGTACAAGAAAGGTAAAAGGATGACCAAAGTCACCACATTGTCGAGGCTGAAACAAGAGTCATAGTATGGTTGCTCCTATGCACACCATGAAATTGTATTAGGAAAGCAGAGGTGTAGCTCTAATCATTCCAGTCTTAACATTAGGTATGTTTGAGTGGCCTGGCCCATGCCCAAGGGTGCTGGAAATCAAACCACTTTTCCTTGGCTGTCCAGCCTGTGTAGCCTAGTCACTGTACCAAATGGGCTATTCCAGCTCCCTGAGAAAAGAGTTATTGGTAGGATATTTAGAAATTTGATGTGTGGTTGACCGTGCATCGTAGTTCAATATGGAATAAGAAACCAACTAGATGTCACTTAGTATATGTTTATTTCTACTTATGAGTTGCTGAACATGTTTCGGGGCACATGGTGGCCCGAAACATGTTCAGCAACTGATAAGTAGAAATAAACATATACTAAGTGACATCTAGTTGGTTTCTTATTCCATATTTAGAAATGTTTCCCAACAGGACATTATGTAGTTAGTGGTGAATTAGGCCTTTTTGAAACCCTGTGCTGTTCACCTTTGATCTCCATCAAATATGAAGATCAATATTAGGACATGTTTTACCTTCTTTTTAAGCTTTCGCCGTGTTGTAAATGTAATTTATTCCTTTTTGGGTAATTCCCCGGCGTCTGAGATTTAATTGCCGACGTTTCGGAACTCACTATCCCAAAAAGGAATAAATTACATGTTTTACCTTGCCTCCCTGTTAACATTACAGTGTAGTGGTGATATTAAGATGCAGCACTACCCAGTATTAGTATAACTAACTAATTGGGGGGGCAGTTATTCTGAACAGTCACCAGCTAAATATATGAAGTGGATAACTTCTACATACCAAGTACGTCATACTGTCACAGATAATCTGCTTCATTCAAACAGTACTGTTAAATACTGGAAATTGAATTTATGGTTTGTGTTTTGTCACTGCCAGCTGTAGAAGACCAAACTTATGTTGCATTATGTTCCTTAATGAAATATCAACTCCAAATATTATTTTATACCATACTAAATGATAGAACGGAAAAGGAATTGGGAAGAAGTGGTATATTTAAATTCACTGTGTAAAAACTGCTAAGGCCGGGCCAAGTGAGAGCATAAAACTTGTACTGTACAATTAATCGTAAATGCTCATCCATATACTTCACGCTTACGTTTGAAAATGCAGCAAATTTTACAGGTCATTTACATCACAGCCACAGGAGACAGTAAAAGCATTATAAGAAGCATAAATGCAAATATAATATATCCAGAAGCTGCCATATGTTATAAATAAACTTGCACCATTTTATGTCAGATATACATCATCTGTCTCAGTAACAAATTAGTGCTGTCTCATCACATGGTGTAGGATTTTGATGGATCACGGGGGGGGGATGTCCTGAGACACACATCTGCACCTATCGGACAGACAGAAGAGGAGAGTGTTGCAGTATAGCAAACAAAAAATGTGAGTTAAAATCATCTCCTGTTATATATGAAGAACAACATCCAGCATGTAAAATTATAGATTAGTAGAATAATGCAAATCACTGACTGTCAATACATTTAACCAGGAGGCTGGTACAAATTGGGAAAAGAAAGCAGTTCTGCAACTAGGACCGTATTAAAATAATGTAACTAATGCCCTAATATAGTCTTTTGTGACCAGTTAAATTTTCATCTGGTTAAGGAATTCAGTTTTTCTGACTCTGCTGACTAGTGGACTCTTTCCCAAGTACTAGTTCTGTAAGACCAAGTTTAATTAATATATCCTCTCACACACACCTGTACCTTGGTATTCCAAGACATATGGTTTAATCTTTTAGCAGCTGTGTTATGTGTGTGTAGTCCAGCTGTCCTAGCACTGCATTTTTACTGTGCATTCCTTTCTCTAAGGAAAGAAAGTATTGTTAAATCACCTATTTGTCTATGAGCATGTATCTGGGTATCAATTCCTTTCAAATTTTGAACCAGCCATTAAGTGAATACAGCTTGTGAAGCTTACTGTAATGCCCCCCTCCTCAGAGCTACTTTCAAAAATCTTCAGTCTTATTTTTTAAATAAATATACATTAACAACTGATTGTCACAGTGGGATTCAGAATTACATAAATAAGGCAAAAATGATTTTAATTAAGGACCTAATCAATTTTGGTTACTGTAAAGTGATAGACATGTATCCTAACCCACAACAGCAAAGGCTGAACCCAAAATAAGTGAATCTGTTTATTTTAACATACCATACAAAAAGCCATTTATATCATCATATGTTTGGGTTGGCCAGATGTTAAATAACATCATACACCTTCTGCGGTAGGCTAATGGTGGTTTTGCAGAAAGGTAATATGAAATGGTATATTTTGGGAAGGTAGTCTTGATTGCCCCATATATGCTAATTGTGGAATGACAGAATATCTTGGGAGTGTTGAAGTAAAACTGCAAAAAATCTTGGGGCAGATACTTTATAAACATTAAAACTAGTGGGCAAACTGTGGGATGGGATGATAGAGGTCACACCTAACCCATATCAGGTTCAACAGACACATAGTACTGATACTGCCAATGTTTTTCTGATTTGTAACAAGTCTAATTCCATATAGTAGAACCATTCTTCTGAAGCCCAAAACCAACCTTGTGTTTCCCTGCTAACTGTTGGCACAGGAACACATGAGAAGGCCTATGTCTATGTACAGAAACCCATCTCCACTCAGTAACAATATAACAGAGACAGTGAAAGTGTCTTACATAAGGGAAAATCTTATACAAATCAGATGCTATCATAAATACCAAAGCTCACTGTAATAATGAACAAGGCCTCATGTGCAAGAACAATCTTACAGATCATTACATTTTCACAAAAATTTCGTGACTAAACTAAAAAAATACATAATCTTAATTTCAACCTATTGTAACCATATATTTACCACAGAGACATGCAGCTATACAGAGCCTTCCTACTTGTAATATTTTGCTCCTTATGCAACCAGCTGAACTCAATCTTGATTTTACCTTACAAGTAATTTCATTATACATGCTGTGTATATTATTTTTTAATTACTTATAGCCCAAGTATGGCAGATATGTAATTAGCCAAAACATGTAACTTTTATAACCTTTATCTAATTGTAATGTACCTTCAACCAAAATAAAAACAGGTACTGTAAAACTTTATTTTTCACTACTCTGATATGTATTAACTTCAGTGCTTTACATTAATATTAATATACTATATATCCAGAGAGAAAATGTACTTATGACCTAACACTGAAACGTATCTAGATCTTATTATCCTCGACCCAAATGGTCATACCATTTTGTTGCTGCTCATAGTTCATACATGCATCATGGAATATTATTACTATTATCAGGGTATGTTATATTTATTTTAAAAACTTTTATGTCTACGTTGATTTTATATTTGATAAATTTATTTGTCATATATAACCCTGAAAATTCAAATGTATTTTTCATCATGTTGTAAATGGTGCAGGTTCCAAATAACATGTATTTGGCATGAAATATGTATTTTCTCTAGGACTCTTATCTGAAATGTTCTTCATTTTGAGAAGAGTCAATGAGATATCATAAATGTACTAATCATCATGTACAGTACATCATATTTTTTTCTGATTTTAACCACGCTTGAATTTCTTGACAGATTTTAATAAAAGTCCCAGTTATAAAATCTCACAAAAATCTGGCCAGTGGGAGAAAAGTTGTTCCATGCAACAAAGCAGGCACACAGTAAGACTACATGAAGCTAACACATGCTTTTCCTAACTCTATGAAGAAGCCTCAACACTTACATACTCGTAAATGTGATTTTCTGAGGCTGTGGAACCTAACCAGTTATTTATTATAGCTTCTTAAGTTGCACTGACTCAAATTTTGTGTTCAAATGGTTGCTGCAGAAATGAAACCTTGCACATGCCGGGGGTCTACAAGATTTATATTTCTCTCTCTCAGCTGGGCTATAAGGACAGCATACTCAGTTCTAAAAATTGGACAACCACCGTACACAATCTTCATGTTTGTTCTGTGCATCAATGACAATTAAATACTTTATTATCCAACTAATGCACAAATATATAAATCATAGATACAATTAAAATTATAAAATATTTAAATTGCTCCAACATGTTTCGGATCACAGAGGATCTATCATCAGGGAGCCTTGTACAGTGTTTGGCTAAAATTACAAGAACGGTTCTACCGTGTCCATTGACATGGACGTGGTCGGCGTTATGGCAGCATATTCTGACCCGTTGTACGTGTGAACTTGTCACGCGCCCTGATGATGGATCCTCTGTGATCCGAAACACGTTAGAGCACTTTTAAATATTTTATAATTTTAATTGTATCTACGATTTATATATTTGTGCATTAGTTGGATAATAAAGTGTTTAATTTTCACTGTTTAGAATGTCTATATTAAACCTGCTTCCTTCTTAAAAACTAATTAAACAATATGGTCTGTTGTTAGTCCTTGCCAAATGGAATTATTTTTACTGTTTCTACTGGGATGATGATCTCAAGAACTACATGTCCTTTATGACAGTATCACAGCATACATATGGTGGAACTCAGGAAATATGCATTGTCCATCAATAAAACATCAATAAGATGTGCACCAATATAATTAAAGTTTCTTTAAAATACACCTTATTTACACATTTCTAATCCATAGCAGACGTAAAATATGACACCACTTTTTATCACAAATGTACTATTTCTTGTTGACTGTCATGAAATATTTTTATATACACTTCTACTAACTTTCTTTTTTTTTTTTTTGTTACAATAGCAAACTCATTTTCTTCCTACAGTGTTAACATTTAAATATACCTTGAAAAGTATTCCCAGTAAGGTTTATTTATATACCAGCTGCTGCACTCTATATAAAATGCCAGGAACAGCTGAAAACACCATGGGATTCCCAGTCCACTTCCATGTCAATAGGAGACACCATAAAGCAATAAGTACCTACATGTTTTCCATACCCAATACTTCAACAGTATAAGCATAATCCATTAATCCACAAGTGCAGCAAAAAGCAACCTTGATATATAAAACTAAACATTCAACAGGAACTATATTTAGAGTGTCAATGAAATCTCTGTGTATCTTTATCTGCACATACTGGGAATAATTTTACTCTGTAACCAGCTAAGTGTCAAGGGCTATTGAGACAGATCTTGAGACAATAACATGTTAGGCATTCAGCAATGATAAAATAAGGAGAAAACAAAATAAACTCAAGTGAAGACACCCGCACCAATGCCACTGCATCCACCATGCACTGGACATGAAGTCACCCAGAATGAACCTGTAGCTCAACAACAAGAGCAAGTGTCAAACTGCCTGAGCTATGGTACATTCCACTGTGAATAAATCAGTACCTATTTTCTTTTTGTGCTTTATATATTCAATTGATATGCATATTGGAATATCCATACCCCAGAGTACCATAAAACTGAATAAGGTCACAGCAAATATTTCACTCATAAACTGGGGGCAAACAAAAATGTTTGGACAGACACATTTCACTCTACTTCCAAGAGTGGAGGAATGGACTTGTGGCGGTTACGGTTATTATACCTGTGAAAAAAGCGTTTGCCATACTCAAAGGAAGAAATCATAATGGCACATGCTGGTGCCACCTTGACAAGTCGTGGTGTGAGGCCAGTGAACAGTCCACTGATTCCATGGTGACTATAGATTTTACGAAACGTCTTGAGCATGGAGCTGCCCCGCCCAGGTGATTCTGCAACAGTATTGACACGAATGCAATGCAGGTTCTTTCAGTAGCTGAAGTCCCTGACAATACACAACCAAGAAACTTCACTCCTTTGGAGATAAAAGGTCAAACAATAAGGTTCTGGGACTTGGATATATATAAGGACACACATGAAATAACAGGACAGTTGATTTACTTTCCTTCAAAGTAATTTTCCATCTCTCTACAAGCTGCTGAAACAGTCACTGGAGGCATACAGGCTAACAATATTTAATTTGGTGGTTATGTACTTCTTGGTGTCTATATAATCAAATAAACTCCTCCTATGAGAACAGTTTCCACTACAGGTGCCAGAAAATGGTCAGATGGTGCAAGGGATAGTGAATAAGGTTGGTGGCCCATCTCCACCAAGCCATTAGCTGTCAGAAGTCACTGCATTATGATGGCAGAACAAGCAGGGGTATAGTGAAAATGGAGCCAACTGCTTTTTTCTTGAAATGCAGCTTCAGTTTCAAAATCTTCTTCATTACCTTTCCCAGACCTGCACGTAGAATTCAACATTTTTTCTTGAGGCACTTCTCTGCGGATCACACACTTTTTATATAAAAAATTATAATCATTTCAATCCTTGACTTTTGGGAGTGAAACTTTCTGTGTCAATAATAATTTTATGCTCCAGTCCAGGCTGTGACATTTAATTTTAGGACTCTACGGAAACACCTACAACTCCTCTCCAGTAATGATGTAACTGAGAATGTGTGGATTGATCTGCCAAGTCTGGATGAAGCCTTCACAAGTTGTGCTGTGTTACTTCTGCTTGTCTGTGAGACCATGTGGAACAAACATTGCAGACAGCCTTCTCTTTGCCAGATATTCATGAAGAATGACAAATCATCACACTATTACTGTGCAAGGGATCCTCCACCAAATTTAGGGTCATTTGAGTCTCTAGCCACCAGTTCACAAAATTTTGCAAATGTTGCTGGATTTGCAGAAGTTGATGGTAACCCACTCCTTTGTTCAAGCATTTCGTGTGTTTCATAGCCATTTTCCCAAGTTTTAAATAAAACCTTATCTTTGCTTGCTGCTTCATGGCAACAAGGACAAACAAAACTTATGCACAGGGCTGCTACAGACAACTGACAGAGCTAGAGTGCTCTATTTACCAATCTCTGGTGGGCATAATATGAATTAACAGAAACCAGCTACAACGGTTAATGTGCCAAACCATACTTGTGTCATATTATCATCCCCAGACCTTTACAATTTGATGATGTATGTCTTGTACAAGGTGGCTGGATCAACACGGTTTCATTAACCTTTTGGCACCGGAATTATTTTTTTAAATTTTAGTACACCCTATATATAAAATGTGAATAAAACAGAAACCAAATATGTTAGAATTATGAAACAAACTGCATTTTGAAGAGAAAAAAACGGAGAGTATATACCATGTTTAAAATATTCAGTAACTGTATTTGTTGAATAAATATATAAAATGCAACGTTTAGAGGTTATCAGTGCGGTACGACCACTATAGTGGTCGTTAGGCATCAAAGGGTTAATTTCCAGTGGGAAAGATTGTGAAGTTCATGTTCATGAAACCCTGTTAATAATTACTGAACAAATATTTGTTGTTACATCTGACACCTTTAAAGTTTTGGAAACTGATACCAGTAGATATGGCTTATACAAATCACAACATTGTTTACCAATTAATTTATACATTTACTGATTGGAAGTTCATATTGAATCATCCCTTTTTGTGTAATTATGCAGTGCCTTAACTGAACTGGCACTTCTCTGATTGTTGGGGTATGTGACACTACTTTAAGAATTTGTCCAGAGCCAAATGAATGCAATATCAGCCTCTCCCCCTTGCCTGCAGGCCACAAGTCCCAGCACCAAGAAGAGGCACAGGGGTGGATTAGAAATGATACACACAAAGCAAAACACACTCACACACCATGTGAAGTAGGCTCAACCCCATGTAGCTGCAAGGAAGAAAGCAATGGACATGCATATGTACATGCATGCATGAACACAATATAAATGCAGCTCAATATGTCACCATGGGAGAAGGCTTCTAAACTTGCTTGCTATAGTAATGGTTTCTAACCTGATTTGTACAGATAATCATATATTTGTGTCTTATATTTTTCTATTATTATTGTCTGTCTATACAGTGCAACATGCAGAGATGCACTGCCAAAATTGTAACCGCTGGCTCATACCATACAGTCAACAGTCAACTGTCAGCTATTTATTAACCTACTGTCCAAAGAATGAAGCATGTGGTGGCACAGTTGGTACAGGCACTGCACTACAAGCTAGAAGGTCACAAGTTTGATTCCCAATGGGGGTCATTGGCATTTTTCAATGGCGTAACCCTTCATACCACACTATGGCTGGGGGGGGGGGGGGAAAAAGGGGCCCGTCC
>Ga0123355_10006468_pt1 | contig 17361 bp, 17 predicted proteins | sample TergutEmb28metaG_3_FD_89872 | JGI IMG/M metagenome (GOLD analysis project Ga0123355, IMG submission 89872) | Embiratermes neotenicus P1 segment gut microbial communities from Petit-Saut dam, French Guiana - Emb289 P1 | ecosystem: Host-associated > Arthropoda: Insects > Digestive system > Gut ...
AAGATCGTGGAGAACAAACTTGTAGATTGCCAAATGGGATTTAGAACTAACCGATCTACAATAGATAATTTGTTTATGGTCAGACAGATCATTGAGAAATGTCATGAATTCAACACTGAACTGCATAATGTCTTCATTGACTAAACACAAGCCTTTGATAAAGTGTTTAGAAACAAGATACTAAAATCCTGTTTTTAAGTTTCGCCGCATTCTAAATGTAATTTATTCCTTTTTGGATAATTTTTCGGCGTCTGAGTTCTAATTGCCGACGTTTCGGAACTCAATATCGGTTCCATCTTCATAGGCAAGTGAATGAAATATGTCAATGGCAAAGCCAAGCCTAGCCAAGCCAAGCCAAGCCAAGCCAAGCCAAGCCAGCCAAGCCAAAGTGTTAACTGGGAGCGGAGACTTGAGCGAAGCGCAAGTCGACGTCCCCCTGTCTTTTAGCCATTCCTGGGTTTGAACGCACTGCTGGGCTCACTAACAGATTCCTAAACTCTAACAGGGTGATTTGCTTACGCTAATGATTTTGAAGCCAGGCTGAGGGCCTTGGCTGATAATACGAAAAACTAGGGCCTAGGTGGCCCTGGACTAATTAAGGTAGTGAAAAACTTTGGTTGGTTGGCTGTCCGGGTTCAGAGCCCAGACTGGCTATGTCGCGTGTGACGTTATCAGGTGCTTAAGTGAAGCCGCCGCACCTGGGGGGGGGGTTGCGTGCCGTGCCCCGACTTCGTATTGAATACCCTGGCATTTGCCTTACAACTGAGTAAAATCACGGAAAACCTCAGTCAGGGGAGGATTGTGCGTGGTATATATATCTGGTTGGGTTTGGAGCGGGGAAGTAGCCGAGCCAATAGAAGTGGCGTGCCCGTGCGGGGCGGTTAGTGGACAGCAGGTATTGAACAACTCACATGGAATAAAGCAATGCGTGCGAGAGATGCCAGCAAGGCCAGACAAATCAAGAAATTCACCCGGCTCCACAAGAAACAACATCCTATCACCAAGAATGAAAAAGAAACAGTGATCAACCTCAGCGATGAAAAACTAGACGATCCAGTGTACTCAATGTTACATAAAGGGCTCAACTTTACAGTGACGTCACGGTCTACACCCATTGAAGATATGCTGACCGGTGTGGAAAAGACAATTCTATCCTTGCCCGTACAGAAGGCTGAAGAAGCCAGACAGGAGACCGTAAGAATTTTAAAAAACTCATCACGACCCAGTGACAACCTAAAAAGAACACAGAGGGCAGCACTGAAGACCCTAAAGGATAACGTGAAACTTACCATCCTACCAGCGGACAAAGGAAACGTTACAGTGGTACTTAACACCTCAGACTACAAACAGAAGATTTCTTCCCTTCTTCAAGACCCAGGTTATAGAAAAATCACCAAGGATCCCACAGATTCATTAGATAGGAAAACCACGGCATTGATGAAAAATCATCAGTAACAGAAGAGACACGCCGACAACTGTGTCCAGCCAGCTCCAGACCACCCAAATTGTACGGACTGCCCAAGGTACACAAAGAAGGCATTCCACTAAGGCCCATTGTGAGCAACATTGGTGCCCCACATATCAACTCTCCAAGCACCTATCAGGATTCTCAACCAATACACAGGAAAAACAGTGCACCATGTGAGAAACTCATTCCACTTCATCAGGACACAGGAATCACTTAAAATTAAACCTGGAGACCTCATGGTCAGCTTTGACGTGGTGTCTCTATTCACCAAAGTCCCAGTGGAAAATTCACTCACACTTCTCAGTCAACATTTTAATGACATCCTGGCACTATACAAACATTTGCTAAAATTCACTTATTTCTGTGTCGACGGCCAATTCCACGAACAAGCGCCCGAGCGCAGCCGAAAGAGCGTCGCCACAGCCAAACCTGCCGCTCCAAAAGCTCAGCGGGCCTGTCCTTCTGCCGAGCAGAAGAACCTTGGCGAGGTGTGGAATCACGTCGTCCGAAGGGGCGTTTCGTCAAGGCTACGACGAACCAACCCAACAACCCAAACCCTAATCCCCATCCTTATAAGGCTACGAAGGCACCCTCAAAGGCCACAGTGACCGCCACCAGGGAGACGGCCAGGCCTAAAAAAAACTTGAGTTCAAACCGTCAGGAGCCCCTCAACGTTCTCCTGGGAAGTCTCAGAAGAAAGCAGCCGCGAGTGCTAAAACCGCGACAGCTAAACCCACAACACCCAGCCTAGTGGTCCCCACCCAAAATCACACCTTCCCACTCGAGGATATCTCCGATCTCCTCGATCACCTTCCTCTCCACGCATGTGTGGAACTGACTCGTCGGCTCCTCACGTCCATCTCATCCCTTCCCACAGGGCAGGTCGCCCTCGCGCTGTCCTAAAGATCGTCATCCTCTTCGTGGCCGAATATGGCAGCACGCCCCAGGAGGACTGAGCGGTGTAAAGCCCTGCGCCTCGCATGCTGGAGTGCGCGGTAGGAAGCCACCGCACAGACAGAACGACAACTGGGGACGGCACAGCCATCTTGATCCGCCGTGGTATAGTCCACCACTCATTGCCCATTCCGGGTCTGACCCACTTGGAAACTACTGCCATCCAAGTCAAATTGGCTGGCTGGCCGGTGTTAAACCTAGCGGCTTATCTTTCCCCTTCCCGAAAACTGATCGGAGCGGACCTGACCGCCTGCTTCGGCGGGGGATTGCCGGGATTAATGGCCGGCGACATCAACGCCAAACATGTGGACTGGAACTCGCGGCTGAACACGAGACGGGGGAAACTCCTACGTGAATATGCCGACGGGAACTCCTGTCTGATCTTTGTACCGGACTCCCCAACCACCAACCCATAAGACCCCTCGGTTACTCCCGAAGTGCTGGACACCGTGATAACCAAGAACCTCTCATTCCCGGTGTATCTGACTTCGTGCTCCGCACATTGCTCGGACCACCTCCTGGTTCTCATTGGCACTTCGTGTCGCTCATCCTTTCTCAACCCACCGGATCGCCCTGACTTCAGGCGCACCGACTAGGCCAGCTTACAAACTCAGTTGGAAGAGCTAATTCCGTTCGATTCGGAATTGCACAACAAGATGGCTATCGACACATGCGTTGGGAACTTCTCCGACGCCGTCCTGAAGGCTCTGGCAGCGTCAACTCCCAAGCGACGCCCGCGGGACGACCCACGGCCCCCGATACCGGCCGGTATTCAGGACGAGATACGCCAGAAGAACCGGTTGCGGAGGCAGTGGCTGATCACCAGGGACCCCGCTCTGAAAGACGAGGTTAACCGCCTGCAGATGTCGGTGACCCGACGGCTCAACGAGTTGAGGAACGACCAGTGGAGCGCCACGCTCGAATCCCTCAATCCCGAGGACCAATAGCTGTGGAGGATGACCAAGCGTGTGATCAGAGTTCCTACTCCATCTCCCTCCTGGTCACCCCATGGGGAATCGCTCTCTCAGACTCTGAGAAATCCGAAGCACTTGCAGAAAATCTGGAGTCTCAGTTTCAGCCGTTTACCGATCCTTCGTTTCCGGCAGATTTTGAGACGGTTGACGTGGCACTGAGGTCTTACTTCTTAAATCCTGCCATTGAACCACAGTTGACCACCGCTGACGAGTTTCAAGAAGCCATCAGGGGTCTCAAGCTCAGCAAGGCTCCGGTCCCGAACGGTTTACCGAACAGGGTATTGAAGCATCTTCCCTAGCGAGCGGTTTCCCTCCTCGACCGTATCATTAACGCGGTTCTCCGAACTCATCACCTTCCTCCAACGTGGAAGCACGCACGAGTGATCTCAATCCTTAAACCGGGGAAGGATCCAGCAATGCCCTCCTCCTATCGGCCCATTAGTCTCTTGGACACGAATGGTAAACTCTTTGAAAAGATACTCCTAGTTAGGATCTTACAGGTAGTAAACGAACGCGGACTGTTGCGGTACGAGAAGTTTGGGTTCTGACCCAAACATAGCACGTCGCTGCAGCTGGCCCGCCTCGTTGAACGTATCACCAGGAATTTCGGTGAATAGAGTCCACACCATCTCATCCTACCTCAAGGACCGGACGTTCGAAGCGTCCTTCCAGACGGCCACGTCATCTCGCCGAGGCATGCGGGCTGGGGTAGCTCAGGGAGGTATAATCACTCCTGTCCTCTTCAGCCTGTATATCAACGACATTCCCCCACACTCGAACCACATTGAGTTTGCCCTCTACGCGGACGACACGGCCATCATAGCCACGTCCCGCAATCCGACGCTGCTTGTCAGCTACCTGGAGTCCTACCTCAACGACCTTTAACGGTGGTTGAGTGACTGGAGAAAAGCCATTAATGTCACTAAGAGCACCGCGATAATCTTCGCGCGTGCCGGACGGCGCTTTATCCTGCCCCGACCACTAACACTGTTCGGGTAACCAATCGAATGGGTCGACACTACTCGTTATCAGGGGTGACTCTAGATACGCGACTCACCTGGTCGCCTAACATCGACCAGGTCAGGAGAAGGACTACCCAAAGGATGGGTATGCTGGGCATCCTACTAAATAGGAAGAGTGATCTATCCGTCAGGAACGGGGTCCTGCTATATAAGCAGCTCATCCGGCCCCTGATGGACTATGCGTGCCCCTCGTTGAGGTCCGTTGCCCGCTCCCATTTCCGGAGGTTACATGTTTTGCAATCCAAGTGTTTTCGCCTCGCTACTTGTGCCCCTTCGTACGTTACTAACAGGCAGATTCACGAGGATCTGGGCGTTCCGCTGTTAGCCGACCACATCAGAGCACTGCCTGAGAGCTTTGACTCAAAGTTAGCTGATATGGGGAACCCTCTAGTACGGCAAATAGGCAGGTACTTAAGCTTTCCGAGGCCTGACCTGGTCGCCTGACGCGAAAGCCAAGGGCGGCAGGGGACAGCATGCCAGTCGAGGCGACAGCTATAGGTGGAAAAGTCGACAAATGAATGGCATTCGGCGTCAAGCAGCTGAGAGCCATTCGGCTACCCTGACTGAGGTTTTCCGTGATTTTCCTCAGGTGTAAGGCAAATGCCAGGGTATTCAATAAAAAGTCGGGGGTCGGCCCGCAATTCCCCCTCCACCCCAGGTGCGGCGGCTTCACCTAAACATCTTGTAATGTCGCATGCGACAGAGCCTGTCTGGGCTGGGAACCCAGACAGCCAAACAGCCAAAGTTTTTCCCTCCCATAGTTAGTCTAAGGCCAACTAGTTCCTAGCCTTTCGCATTATCAGCCAAGGCCCCAGCCTGGCTTCAAAATCGTTAGTGTTAGCAAATCACCCTGTTAGAGTTTAGGAATCTGTTACTGATCCCAGCAATGCGCGTCAAACGCAGGAATGGCTAACAGAGAGGGGGACGTCGAATTGCGTTTCGCGCGATTCTCCGCCCCTAGTTAACACTTTGGCTTGGCTTGGCTTGGCTTGGCTTGGCTTGGCTTGGCTTGGCTTGGCTTGGCTTGGTCCGCTTGCTGGTACACATATTTTGAAACATTCGTCATCTGGCCACATGGGAAAGGAAAACTAACGGACTTTCTTAACCACCTAAATGGGATGCACAACAACATACAATTCACTATGGAAATAGAAGATGATGGACACCTTCCATTTCTGGATATTGACATATACAGGAAGACGGACGGCTCCCCCGGACACATGGTATATAGAAAAACCATCCATACCAACCTCTACCTACACCAAAAATCCCATCACTAACCAGCCAACAAGCACTCAGTCCTCTCATCCCTAGTACATAGAGCAACAGCTCTATGCGACCAAGAATCTCTAGCACCGGAACTCACTTTCCTCACCCAAGTTATTCAACAAAATGGTTACAGCCATCAGCAGATAAAACGAGCCATGAAACCAGCCACAAGAACTAGTAAGACTGAAGACAAACCCATCTCCACAGCATACCTGCCATATACACAAACCACATATGGCAGAATCAGCAGACTGTTGGCTAAATACAACATCAAGGGTGTCGCCATACCACCCAGCAAAATATCCAGCTACATGCCACCGACCAAGCACGTACCGGGATTAAGAACTCCGGGCATATAAAGATCCCCTGTGAATGCGGCAATGTGTACATCGGGCAGAGCGGACGGTCCGTCCAGCTTCGGATAAAAGAGTATGGGCGACATATCAGATTGGATCCACATGACAAATCGGCAGTAGCTGAACACAGCTTCAATGAAGACCACATTATCAAATTGCAAGAAACCAAACTCCTTTCCACAAAAACCGACTACATGTATCGTCTCATCAGAGAAGCAATAGAAATAGAGATGCTTCCTAACAACATGAACAGAGATGGGGGCTTCAATCTCAGCAAATCATGGAACCCACTACGTCATAAACTCAAAGGGAAGTGACAACCCTCCAACACACAACAGTAATCCCAAACTGCACCGCACTTATATACAGCCTACCCGCCACTACCTACTGACCACTAAACTCCCCGCACGGGCACATCACTTCCTATTGGCTCGGCTACTTTACCGCTCCAAACCCAACCAGATATACATATATATATATATATATACCACTCACAATCCTGCCACTGACATACTTCATTCAACTGCCTATGAAGATGGAACCGATAGTGAGTTCCGAAACGTCGGCAATTAGATCTCAGACGCCAAGGAATTACACAAAAAGGAATAAATTACAAGATAGTAATATGCGTAAACAACTATAAAGTACTAAGTGAGCTAATGAAACTAGTAACAAAGACGATACAAGATACAAAAGCACGAGTAAAGACAAAACAATACTACCCTGAAAAGATTTTGACAGGAGTAAAACAGGGTGACCCCCTAACAGCAACTCTATTTTGTATAGTCATAGATGACATCATAAAGCAGCTGGAATTAAGAGGTTATATTTCAACACGACTGAAACAATGCTCAGCTTATGCCGACGACATATTAATCACTTCAAGAACCCAAGAGACATTGATTGACACATTTGGGAAACTGAAGGACATCTCATTACAGTATGGATTAAATGTAAATGAAAATAAAAAAAAATACATTAAGTGCACAAGGAAGGAGAACGTATTGGGTAAACTGCAACCCGGAAACACACTAATTGACCAGGTCAAATCGTTTAGTAATCTTGGATCAATCGTGAATAGAAACAATACGCTGGAAGAGGAAATAAGAGAACGAATTGCCAAGGGAAACAGGGCATTCTATACAAATAGAGCTCTCTTTTAAGCAAGTTAGTGTCCAGGAAATCCATGTTGAAGCTGTATTGGACAGTGATAAGACCAGTTGTGGGATATGGGTGTGAAACATGGGTCCTGAAAGAAAACATAATCCAAAAACTCTCAGTGTTTGAGAGAAAAATATTAAAGAAAATATTCGGACCAACCAAAAAGAAAGATGGAAGTTGGAAAATTAAAACGAATATTGAATTAGATAAGTTAATAAAACAGCCTTAAAAATAAATTATGTTAAAGCCCAATGATTGAGCCTGTATGGGCATATCCATAGAAAACCTGAAACCAGCATGCTGAAGAAAATATATAAATGCAACCACATATAACTCGACCAGTTGGAAGACCCACACATAGATGGAAGGACGATGTTAGGAATGACCTGAGGAAGATGAAGCTCCTTAAATTGACGGAACAAGCCCAGGATTGCCATGAATGGAAGAAAATTGTCGAGAAAGCCAAGACTCTACTTGAGTTGTAGCTCTTACTAAGAATAAGAAGGATGTTATCAGTCTGTATCCCTACATTTGTAAGTACGGCAAGTTCCCCGTGGGCCACCCGAAAGTGTACGTGTGTGCAGACTGTCCATCTGACTGTTTGGATAGGGAGGGGATAATAAAATATAAGGTTCTACCTCCAAGGAACCTGTACCATCCAGTGTTTCCGTATAAAAGCAACTCAAGACTGATGTTCCCGCTGTGTTCTGCTTGTGCCGACATGATGAATCAAGGTAACTGTACACACACTAATGAGAAACGGTGTGTAGTTGTTACATGGGTAGTGGATGAGGTCAGCAAAGCCGTAGAGATGGGTTATGGTTTGATGGACGTGTTGGAATTTGGGGAATATAAAGTAACGTGCTTTGACAGAGGCACTAAATCAGGAGGCCTTTTTCCAGAGTACGTAAACATGTTCCTAAAACTTAAACAAGAATCGTCCGGCTACCCATCCTGGGTTCAGAGTGAGACAAAGACAAATACATCGAGGACTACCGGCGCGCAGAGGAAATTACTTTGGACAAGGCGTCGATTTAAAAACGTGCGGTTCTAAGTACTTTGGCAAAACCAAAAGTAAACTCAATGTAGGGTAAATGGGCACAAAATCAAAACAAGACCCAGACAACACTCGTGACTTTAGTGAAAGAGTTATACGATCTTTCAACAAGTCCGGGTACTGAGGTTACAAACCTCATATTCCCGAACGATGACGTGGTATGGGTATCCTGAAAACCTTCTGAGGATAACATAGCCGCAGGGAAAAATGTTATCTTGGCAGTTGCTGCTTACGTGACGACACGAGATCGACTTAAACTTTACGAGTACCTGAGGGAATTGGGGCAATCTGTCTTGTACTGCGATACAGACAGTGTTATCTTCATTCAAAAAGTAGATGAACCCCCAAAAGTGAAAAAAGGTGATTATCTGGGTCACCTCACAGACGAGTTGGAGGAGTTTGGCTCTGGCTCCTTTATTCAGGAATTTGTTTCAGGTGGCCCAAAGAACTATGCGTTCTCTGTTTTCTGTCCCTGTACTGGAAAACACAACCAAATGTAAGTTGAATTATGAAAATTGAAATTTGTAAACTTTATTACTTTGAGGGATATGATCCTGAAAGACACAACCCCGGTGCATGTACATAATCCCAAGAAAATCAAAAGGAAACACTGTGGTGTCATTGTATCTCAACCAGAAACAAAGGAGTTCAAGGTTGTTTTTAAGAAGCGCCCGCTTATGGACAATTTTGACTCCTTGCCATACGGATATGTTTAATTTAGACCACGCTAAGTGCAATTTATATATTTATTCTAGTCAGGAAAAGTGCAGTGAATAGAGGAGCTCTTGCGCATTTCAGTTCATTTTAGAGTATGACTCTGAAGCTGCAACATCCATTTATATTACTCGTCGCTGGACCGAGCAGTTGTGGCAAATCTACGTTCGTAATTACATTATTGGACTGGAGGGAGCAGCTTTGTGACACGGTGTTTAAAAATATAGTGTGGGGTCATAGTGAAAACAAAGCGCCGCATCACTTCTAAAAACGTTTCATTTGTTAAAGGTGTACCAGACTTTGAAAATCCTGTGAACGTACCTACACTAATAGTGTTGGATGATTTGATAGACTCTGCCTATTCTACAAAAGTGAGCGAATTATTTACCAAAGGTTCGCATCATCGTAACATTACTCTGGTTCTAATTACACAAACTTATTTCACCAAGGTCCATCGTCACGTGATATTTCTCTAAACAACAAGTACATAGTTGTGTTTAAGAACCCGAGAGACAAAGACTCAAATAGTGCACTTGGCACGACAAGTCTATCCAGAAACATTTCCAGTTTTCATAAAACGTACCGGGAAGCTTGTAAAGAACCGCATACTTATTTATTTTTGGATCTAACGTAACGATAACGATTTACTGAGATTCAGAGCAAAGATTTTTCCAGGGGAAACTTGTGAAATTTTCGCACCTGTACAGGGTAATGAACCGGTTAAAATCAAAATCACTTACTTCACGTCCTTAAAGACACTAAACCCAAGCCAGACGCACGTTACTTGCATCTGCAAACGTCGAACTCATAAAAGCTATTGTTGAGTGTGCTATATATAAGCTAAACGGGAATCATAAATTGACTGAAGACGAAAAGGGAAAGCTAAAGAAATATAAAGTCGCTTACGAGCACTGGCAAATCCTAAAATTAGTTTCAAAAGTAAACGTAAATTTTTATTTCAAAAGGGTGGATTTATAGTACCACCAAACGCAAGTGTTTTATCGGTGTTAATAGAATCATTAGTTAATAATAATAATTTGAAATGGCATTGCAACCTATGATTTTAGTTCCTCCAGAACTGTGCGAAAATCGTTCTCAGGAACCTCCACCAGTTAAAAATATACTTAAGAGTAAAGATCATAGTTATAATAAATGGACTCAAGTTCTTTACATAAAGATCCATACTTGAAAACCGAGAAACGAAAACGGGAACCCATCCCTATTCCCATTATAGAAACAAGAAGTACGACACCTAGTTTGAAAACAAAACCTAAACGGAAACATATAATTGGTTCAGTGCCTCTATTTCAAACAGAGATTGAATCAGAAACGGATACGTCACCTGCACATTCAAAGTATATTCATAACGTCTTAACACGTAAAGTATCCCTTGATCCACTTTTGGTGTTTAACAAGATGATACTAACGGGGTTTTTAAAATAGGGCAGTCAAGTTTAAAATATAATGATAAACACGTGTTTGTGGATGGCAAGAGTTACAAGGCAACATAAGGTCTGTGGGAATAACTAACCCAATCACGGCCTGATAAAAACTTGGTCACTCATCAGGACAGAGAGGCATATAAACAAATCCTCTTACAGTCTAACGCGCAGAGAGTAAATTATAGTCTCTCAGACAAGATCAAAGCAAATAAGGGTCTTAAATATACGCGGTTTATTTCACAAGGGTTTAAAAACACAGAGGAAATGCCTTGGGAAACGTTGAATTACTAATAATAATGTTTCTGGTAACATCTATAACGATGCCAAACATGCAGCGGGGTTCGGTTCAGTGGCAAAGTTAGTAAAGGCCAGCAAATGTAAGAAAACTGATGTGGAAGAGTGGCTGTCAAGGTCAAAACACGTACACTGCACAAACCTGTAAGGAAAATGTGCCCGCGTAGTCCTTATACTGTAACAAATATTGATGGTGCTTGGGAAATGTATCATGCAGATTTAAGTTCCCTCTCGAAATACAACGATAGGCACAAATACCTTTAAAATGTTATAGACATATTTTCGCGATATGCTTGGAGCGTGCCTTTAAAAGACAAGACTGGTAGCTCGATCACTACAGTTTTAAAAATTTTATTTCAAAATAGAAAACCGTTTACTATACAATAAGACAAGGGTACTGAATTTGTTAATGCGAGTGTCCTACAGTACCTAAAACGTCAAAGAATAAATTTTCACACGACTCAAGATCCCGACATAAAAGGCGCTGTTATTGAACGAATTAACATATATCTAAAGACCAGAATGTATAAATATTTCACAAAATACAACACATACCGTTACTTGGACGTTATAAATAAACTATAACCGGTTACAACAATTCCGTTCAATCCACAATAGGTATACCTCCGAGCAAAATTAACCCCTCAAACATTTACACTGTATGGCAAAGGATAAATTGTCTCTGGAATAAAATTCCTCAAGGACGCGTGAAATTTAAAGTGGGTGATCTTGTGAGAATAACAAAGGTAAAGATAAAGTTTGCCAAGGTATATGAACAAATCTTTTCAACAGATATATTTCGGGTTGTCAAAGTTATACGGTGCGTGCCCCAACTAGTTTACGAACTGTCAGACTTGCAAGATCGTCCTATCGAAGGCCAGTTTTACAATTACGAGCTTGCCAAAGTCACTGTTTCAAACAAGACAGAGTTCACAATAGATAAAATAGTGAGCATTTGTAACAAGGGTTGTATATAAACAATATTTTCTCAAGTCGAGTGGATACGTCGAGATATTCAACACTTGGCTAAACTCTGCCGATATCAAGAAAATAAAATGGATCATTTTTATGTAACGTTACCCTCAGACCGTTCAGCTCATTATTTTCCGGCCAACACAATCGCTGACTTTAGAACAAAACTAGCTATAACACTCGAGTTGGAATATGATAAATGGGTAGTTTGATTAGTCGAGATATCTTACCCTAAAGGATAAAAGAATCGGTTTTTACACAATACACTGCGCTTGGATTCGGAGGAATTTAAATTTTCTGTAAAGTACTATAAATCTGTTTTTGATCTTCTCACATATATACCCAGATTTTAAGAACCGTCTATAAAAGAAAGCTCTCCGTATATTTTGCAACTACATAAACAAATATGAAGGCCAGATTAAAGAGTAATTTAATTCATGTCGCGGAGAAAATGACGTTATGGTTAACGAAAATTTATTGTCTTATTTTCCTGCGCGTAAGTAGAATGATATTAATCATTTAGCAGAAACAATTACAAACCCTGCTAATTGCCGTTCCTCCACAGTGTACGTTTCCAAAAAAAGACAAGTTTAACTTTGCTCGGCCTGAACTCGTGTACGTTTACAAGGATATTATCAAACCAAATTTGGTTGGAGATTCTTATGTGCGACTTTTAACTTCCTTGCACTTCCCATCGAACACGGGTTACAATAGATTTGACTACCGATTGTAAAAGCCAGTGGAACAGTCGTTTATAGAGTCAATCTCGATTCGTTTAGTTATGAAAACTGGGGAAAATGTGCTGTTTGAAGAAAGTGATATCCCGTGCCTAGTAATATTACACTTTAAAAAGAAGTCCTCAGTGCAATAAATCTCAGTTTGGCAGTTACAATGGATCGATATACACAGAACTACGTTAATCAAGGCGGCGGTGGAGAAATTGGTCCAGTGTATATGGCTAGTTTTAGAATGCAAAGGGGAAACGGTATTGGGTCCTTCTTTAGAGGGTTCTTCCGTTTTGTCAAACTTCTCTTGTAATCAGGGTCAAAGGTTGTGGGAAAAGAAGCCTTAAAAACAAGTTCTAATATAATAAGAGATATTCTTATTAAGGAACCAGAACAACCTGTGGGTAATATTTTCAAAACTCGTTTTAGTGAAGCAAAGGGTAACCTTGAAGTTAAAATTAAAAAGATGACGTGGTCTGGCTTGGGTTTAAAAAGGAAGTGTAAGCCTAAAAAGCCTCAGTCTCAAGGCAAACGTAGGAAGGTGAAGGATATTTTCACAGAGGAGAAAAGAAAGAAGAAGTAATGGAGTGCTTAAAAACGGGTCTGTACATCTTCCTTAAGCGTAGCACACAGACATATGTAGGAAATAGTCACACCGTTACATACAAATCTATTGCGCCGGCAGACAACGCTGCGTAGCTTGAATTTAATTGTTCGGACCATAGTGATTACTACATAGATTTAAATTCTGTGCTTTTAACCTTGCGCATCAAACTTGTCAAGACTGATGGAACGGATATAGAAAGTGCTGAGCCAAACACAGTTGGATGTGTCAACAACTTCCTGCATTCAATGTTTAGTTCGCTCAGATTCTCATTAAATGTTAAGCCAGTTACTCATCACGAGACAAACTACCATTAAAAGGCGTACCTTGAAAAGCTTTTAACTACGGTTTTGATGCATCTGGCACGCATCTAGTATCTAATTTCTGGTACCTCGATTCGCCCGGGGAACTTAAAGACAACAGTGGCTATGCCAAACGATTAAATTATCTTAACAATGGCAAAATTCTAGAAATATATTCAAGACCCCATGCTGACTTGTTCAATTCAGATAAAATGTTAATTAATGGTGTAGACATGAATATTAAGCTTAGACGTGCACCAAAAACTTCTTATGTTTTGGCCCCTTCAGACGACAGCAATGTGCGCATCAAGATTTTAGACGCTACTCTCTTTATCACTCAGGTAGGATTAAAGTTCCCTCTTCTTCTTGCTCACGCTAATGTTTTGGGAATGAAACGCAAAGCACATTATCCTGTTACACACACTCAGATTAAAATTTGTAATGCGAGTTCTGGTGCCGAACAAGTTTCTATCGATAATGTATTCCTCGGGCCAGTTCCAGAACCGATTCTTATTGCATTAGTTAAAAACACTTCATCCATTGTTTCTGCAAGTACGAATCCATTCAACTTTCCCATTACGATATGACAAATGTCGTGTTGTATGTAAACGGTGTTCAGCAACCTCCCGAACCACTGACTATTGATTGCTCTTCACCCTTCGGGGCTACCAGGGCTTATGAAACATTATTTTCAAGTACTGATATTCATCACGATGACCGTGCTCACATGATTGCCTTAGAAATGATCACAAAGGCCTTCTACATATTTGGCTTTGACCTATCACCTGACAGAGAGGCAGACGAAGAGCATATAGGTCTGCCACATCAGGGAAATGTACGCATTGAAGCACGGTTCAAAAAACCGCTACCAGAACCTGTCAATTGCATTTTGTATGATGAATTTCCTTGACAAATCGAAGTTGACAGCTCCAGCAATGTAACTGTAGAATGAATACCATTCAAATCAATAAAGTTTTAACTAAACCTGTAAAGTATTTTCAAGGCGTTTATCCAATAGATCTTTTATCATCCACACTTATAAAGCACTCAATAATTATCATCATTCTCGACAAACAATAAAAGACCGGTTCGCATTGGGTAGCTGTTTGTATTTCCGACTCTGGGTACGCCGAATGTTTTGATTCGTATGGTTTACCGCCCTACAAGCTCGAAAACATGGCATTCCTGCATCGCCACTCAAATTCTTTGACATTCAACCGCCACAGATTACGAGGATTCACTTCCAATGTCTGCGGTCACTACTTTTGCATCTACGCCCTACACAGAGCCAGGGGACGATCCATGACTTCATTCGTTAACACGTTTGTACCTTCTCGCTACACCTGCAATGATAAAAAGGCAGTGCGCATGTTCCGCGCTCAGTTTGGGGAGTGTCCCGATTGCAGCCGGTTGGAGCAGCAGCAGTCGTGCAAAGCGCAGAAATAAATAAAGGTACGTACACTCAACATTATCAGTCTGCAATGTCTCTCTTAGTTATTGAATTCACATTCTTGGAGGGGAGAGATTGTGAAATCGTGGTCAAAGAGATGGCGACTGTCGACTCCCACAGTAACATGGTCTCATCATATGTATCTAAAAGTCCGTACAGTTGGGAGAAAGTGCCATCGTTTAACGCCCAAATCAATCAAGCTGTTAACCACGGGTGCAATTGGAATTATGGCGACATACCATATTCAGAGATAGAAACTGTGCTACATCGCGAGGCATCATTAGCCATTGCAATCTATTGCTTCGGGCCTCAGAACACACAATTAATTAGCGGTCTTCTAGACCTACAGTTATTGATATCACTCAACTAGGATGCCCTCCACTCGCCGAAATAAATCTGCCAGGCATCAGCTGCAGATTTATGTCATAAGTCCAGAAGTGTTTTTGCATTGCAGACATCCTATTCATTAGCACAATGGCTACACTTTTACAATCTTATTCTACAGTATCGAAGATGTCCTACTAAGCGACCATTTCATTAATGTTTTCCAGATGACGGGGTTGCTTCGCCGCACATTCTTCTTCAACAAGTAAGAGAAAAAGTAAGTCTCCATCTACCTGAATGACGACCTCAAACCACAGGTGAAGATCGGAACTTCTTCAGGCCATGTGGTGTTAAATGACTTACAGTGGTTTATTCGGTGACGTTCAAGAGCAATATATCGAAAAATGAAGTGCAGGACTTTGGTGAACCGCATCAAACTCTGTGAGTGTACTGTGGACAGTATATACGCATTACGAGAGAGAACACTCAAGTGTATCTAAGCAAAAAGATTGGTCACAACTCATGGATTTAGCAAGTGCCTGTATAGACAGTCAAGTGATCAAGTTTTGCAGACTCCAAGATGAACTGGTGAAGTTTTGAAATAAGTGTGATGATTTAAAGTGCTTCTGTACACCTCCAAACACAAATGCGATGATTTCAACGCATTGTGTGGCGAACTACCATTGAAAGACCAGTATTGTAAGAAGTAAATGTTTATAAGTGTGTGTGGATAATTGTATTTGTACGCCTATTTAAAAAATTGAATTTTTCATTTCAATAATATATATTGAATTTTAATTGTATTAATAAAAATTGTATTAATAAATTGTATATATTTGTAAATAAAAACTGTTCATTTATTTATTACCCAAATCCTATTTCTTTTGGGGAAAAAAGGTGGTTCAGAAAGTAGGATTCGAACCTATAATCTTTCAGTTATGAGTCTCTAATTCTACCGCTCAGCCATCTCTTTCAAAAAATAACAGTCTGAAACAATATAAAAGGTGGCCAAAGGAGCAGGACGGTCTCGAGAGTATGCACTTTGCTGACAGGTGTATACTAACAAAACTCGGAGAAAAGCCGTCTATCCCTGCTAAGTCCTATACATGCATGTCCTCGTCATAACCTCTGGGCAATGTGTAAGCAGCTAAGTCATATAAGGGCGAAAAGCGAGCGAGTTCCTGACGCTTTATATTTGGGACAGTTTAGCTAAGGGAGACAAACCCGACAGAAAACATCGGCCCTCCAAGATAGCTGGGGGTTGGGCCTAGGACTAACAACCCCACCCTGGAAAAATTTAACCGTTCAGAAACCAATTAAGAGATGTCAGATAGATCAAGGAAGACGACAAAGCAAACGAAATAAGGATAATGATATGGCATTTGCTACTTGGAATGTTAGAATGTTAGAGCTCTGGCTAAGTTAAAAGAGGAATTAAATAAATACAAAATTGGGATAGCTGCATTGCAAGAAATTAGTTGGAGTGGGAGTGAGATCTTCGACTCAGGAGACTATATAATGTGCTACAGCGGTAATAAAGAGAGAAGACAGTTTGGAACAGGCTTCTTAATAAATAGGAAATATAAACACCTCTTAATGTACTTTAACCCAGAATCAGAACGTATATACACCCTGCGATTAAAAGTTGTATTTTTTAACACAACAATAATATGTGTACATGCACAAACAGAGGAGAAAGAAGAAATACAAAAAGATGACTTCTATGAAGATCTAGAAGGAGTGTATAAGAAAACACCTAAACATGACATAAAAATAGTGATGGGAGGTATCAAAGCAAAGGTGGATGACGAACCCGATCTAGACCAAATATAGGGAAATATAGCCTACACAAAGTAACGAATAATAACGGTTGGAGAATGATTGATTTTGCAATAACCAAAAATATGTCAATAACTAGCACTTTATTTCAACATAAAGAATCCACAAAGAAAGATGGAGATCACCAGATGAATATACAGCTAATCAGATAGACCATGTGATGATCGACTCAAGACATGCAAAAGATATATTAGATGTTAAATCTTGTAGAGGAGCAGATTGCGATAGTGACCACTATATGGTAAAAATAAAATATAAACAAAGAATATCAACTATTGGGAAACTAAACACACGAAAAAGCATCAAGTATAATATTGATAAATTAAAGGAAGGAATTAACGCGAAAGAATATAGAAATAAGATTGAAGAATCACTGCAATTACTGCCTAATATTAACCAAAAACAAGTAGAAGACACATGGAAAGATATTAAAC
>Ga0123355_10006469_pt1 | contig 17361 bp, 10 predicted proteins | sample TergutEmb28metaG_3_FD_89872 | JGI IMG/M metagenome (GOLD analysis project Ga0123355, IMG submission 89872) | Embiratermes neotenicus P1 segment gut microbial communities from Petit-Saut dam, French Guiana - Emb289 P1 | ecosystem: Host-associated > Arthropoda: Insects > Digestive system > Gut ...
CAGCCTAATATTATCCACCCATCTACGCCTAGGTCTCCCCAGTGGTCTCTTTTCCTCCGGTTTCCCCACCAAGACCCTATACACCCCCTCTCCTCACCCATACGCGCCACATGCCCAGCCCATTTCATTCTTCTCGATTTTATCGCCCGCACAATGTTGGGTGAGGATTCCAAATCATTTAGCTCTTCCTTATGCAATCTCCTCCATTCCCCCGTTACCTCGTCCCTCGTAGTCCAATATTCTCCTTAACATCATATTTTCAAACACCCTCAGCTTCCTTTCCTCCCTCAATTTCAGCGACCAATTTTCACACCCATACAAAACAACAGGAAAAATTATAGTTCTATTTATTTACGACTCCAACCAGATACGAGAATATATATCACTGATAAAGAAAGGTTTATCTTCCTGGGTTAAAAAGTTGAACCTTACAGACTTTAATCCTTGTTACCAGATGTGACTTTGATTTTATTCATATGCTTTTAACGTATGAAATGTAATAGTTCTTCCATTGCCTGTTGGAAGTATAACAGTGTGAACACATGAGTAGGGACGTTTCTTTCACTGAGGTATTTATCACTGAAGCCGGAAGTTTATTTGTTCTTTTTGACTAACCTGAACGCAACAGCACCATTCGCAACTTCATGGAGGCTTATAATTTAAGAGGCTTTTTTTCCTTCATATTTCCGGAACTAGATATTAATATCACACCAGATTCTACAATCTTCAGTTGTAAGACTGACACTTATATTTTGCTTGCATTAATTCTGTGTTTTAACATGTCACAACTGTCTTAATAACAGTGACGTGCTTTGCTGAATTTCTGCTCAGTTAACTCTTAAGTCTCAATTAAAAACATAAATCCTATGATTAGTAGTAAGGCTCATGAACCCCGTTTCCTATTAAACTTCGGTGACCACGACAAAAATTGAGTTCCTCGCATTTAATTAAATACAGGTACAGCAGTCCCACTACAGGCCTGGACAGGCCCAGAGGGTTCCAGGAAGTTAAGGTTCCCAGATTTCGTAACAACGGCACAGAATGGTGGTAGGTTGTTAGCCTTACGCACCGGCTACCTTTCCCCCAGTAAATACTCCTGGTACTCATTTCTGTTAGAGGCTGAGTCTACCCCAGGGCCATAGTGCGATCAGAAGGACTTTATGTCAATGAAAAATCCACTGACACCAGCTGGAATCGAACCAGCACCTTAACCACTGTGCTACCGCGGCCCCCCATTTAATTAAGTATGTGTTATGAAAATGGAAAGCAACATGCTATGTCATTCGGTACACCCATTGTTTCTATGTAACAGATATATCTTATCTTTACTTGCTACTTCGCTTGACTGATGTTTCAAGGTACACATATAGAAACAAGTGTATTGTGTTTTCCATTACTTTTGAGACAAGCTCCTCATAGTGAGATGTTACATGCCAAGGAACCCTGAGGATGATACGAAGAATTACTCGGATTTTAGAGAAACTGTTTTAGATTTGATACAGAGAATATGCATAAGAATATCCATAAAATTTTCATTTAATAAAAATGAACTCCAATTCTGTGATAGCGTATATGACCTAAATCTCTCCAAGAACTAAGCACAGCTGCTGGGTTTCAGATATCAATGACAATTTTTTCTATAAAAAGAATAAACCCCAAAGTCCTACTTTATTTGTAATCGTGAAGAAGCTGTAGATTGTTTTTTTTTATAAACAGTGATATCTACTGTTCCAAAAGTACAGATAAACTTAGAATGGCACGAGAGCATTAATACAAGCCGGAGTTTTGTAAATTATTCTTCGATTTTGTAAAGTGAATTTTGAAGCAGCTGCTCCTTACAGTTAGGAAAATTTACCGTCAATTTGTTCTAATTATTTTGTATACACGGAAGTCGACTGAAATTGTTAAACTTCTGTTCCAGCTGCATAAATCATAAAAATACTGTGACAACATTTAAGTTTATTTAAAACTTTTACTCCACACGCATCTAAGTTCAGTGATTTCTTTTCTGTTTCTTATAGGGATGGAATATTTTGGCCTGATAGAAAGGCTCCACCTTAAGCACTTTCTTCCTTTGCAAAGGAATATTCCAAGTTATCCACTTGCAGATCCATCGAAAAAATACCCGCCGCTACTTGACATTAATCTTGGACTGATGACAAATTTTGTAAACGCCATGAACGGAAATTGATAAAGTATACAAGAATAAAAGAAAGGATCTTCTTCAGGTGTCATATAAAGAAGATTATGAGTGACAGGAATTTTGAAGAAGTCTGAGCCTAGACTAAGAAAGCAGGATGTGAAGAATTGAAATTATTTGATGATAACTATATGGGCAAACACAAAGTGCCCAACTACAAACAGTTTGCTCAGCAAATGTTTAAAACTGCAGAATAATGCGGCACCATATATCGATGAGAGTAAATTCCTTCCCTATGACTTCTAATTCTATTCAAAACGGCTTGCAGGCATCAAAGACAAACCTGACGAAAGCTGCAGCATTACACTGTGACTTACTACTTTTTGCAGATTATGAGAGGAAAATATCCCCCAATTTGTATGGCAATAAGAGGAAATAATTTAGTAATATTTCTGGACACGTAAATGTAGCTGTATATAGATATTTTTTAATTTTATTTTAGTTTTTTTCTAGATAAACGTGGAAAAAACTTCAAACCCTTACCCAAGCTTTCAGTTTTTAAATATTACACTGAATTTAAAATTTAGGAAATATTTAGTGTCATACCTTCTATTGGAAATAAGTGAATTTAGAACAAACAACATTAATCGACTTCATGAACACTTGAAATTTTATTTCCATTTTGCTCTAAAACGATAAGCTGTTTTTGAAAACTTGAGGGTTGTTTGACCGTGCATCTTCGTCATGAAATAATGTGAACTGCCAACTTGATGCAACAAAGTAATTTTATTGATGTATTCTTAGCTCAACATGTTTCGGGCGCATACGCCCATCGTCAGGAGCAATAGATGTTGAGTTGCAGCATATGGTTTTCTGCACCGAGTTTTTGGATGGGTGGTGGTCTTGAAAGCCGCTGCGTAGGTCGTGTTTACGGTGCGGACGGCACCGTCCGCACCGTAAACAAAATCCACGCAGCTGCTCTCAAGACCACCACCCATCCAAAAGCTCGGTGCAGAAAACCATATGCTGCAACTCAACATCTAGTGCTCCTGACGATGAGCGTATGCGCCCGAAACAATTAGAGCTAAGAATACATCAATAAAATTACTTTGTTGCATCAAGTTGGCAGTTCACATTATTTCACGATATGCTGTGTTTATTTTTTATTGCCAGATTTGGTATCAGTTGGTTAGAACCCGCGGTATAGCAGTATAGCCCACGCCCGTTTCCCGAAAGAGGATCACCTACCAAACTGAGAGCGTCGGGACAACAAAGTTATGAAGGGTGATCGTGTAGATTATATATATATATCACTCCGACAAATTTCAACCCTCAAAGGGCCATCCTCAGGGTGTACAGTTGATGAACCTTTATATGTCTGCTGCGTAACACAGTACACGCTCTTCACTAAGTTGAATTTGTCATCTGCTGAATAACTTTGTTGATCTTGGTCCCGAAATGTATCAACTTCACGCCCTGCGGATGGGCCTTTAATGGTTGAAATATTTCGGAGTGACATACGAGTGTAGTGTTAATAAAATCGTGTTTTAATATTATGTGTGCATTCGTAGTTAATTAATCGATATAATTTACATCTAGCTAGTCGAAGGTATACCTACAGTTTTCTTTGTGAGGCATGCCAAAAGGTCATTACTTTGAAACAGACCAAAGAGGTCAAACCGGTCACCGATAAAAATAACTGACTAACAGCCTACTACCAACTTATTAGTGCCGACATATGAAATGTTAAGAAAGTTTCATGTATGGTCTCCTTGCAATTACCAGATACAATATGAAGGCACCGGGTTGTGCATTAGTTACATTTCAAAGTGAGATATTTAGAGTATATAAAATCTATGTTCCGCTACTTGTGCAGATTTGGTATAATTGTCATCACTGTATCTTGCAGGTCATTGCCCAATTTCTTAAATAGCTATTTGCACCTAATTTCTTTTACGTTTCTTTGGTGATGTGGGTTACAACACCTCGTAGTTTACATAGTGTCGTAAACAAGCAACGTCAATACATTATCTGAGTTACTGGCGATTTCGTGAGATATACCATAAACAGATAAGCCGCTAGACCAGGATATAAATAACGAAAGGCATTACTGGACTAAAATGAGGATTCCGCAGCTGTGATGCTGTTGGCCTGCAGGCCGGACCACGTCAGTCATGCAGATGACGCAGTGCCCAGTACGCCTACTAAGCTCTTCAACAGAATACACCCATCATTTATATCAATTTTCACAGGCGCCCCTGTCTAGGCATCGTACTGCCTTAAAATTTCCCGCCGGGTCAGAAAAGTTACAGAGGATAAACGACAAATGGGACAGGAAACTGTAAACCCTAATAAATGGGATGAAAATATACACACCTGGAATTCCAGTGTGATACAGAGAGAATATTTCAGAAAAAAGAACGGTCATTTTTTACGTAGAGGAGACGTGAAAATACGCGTCGGCTGCTACAGCAACCTGTTTAATCTTGGGCTCTTGTATAAGCATAGAGACCTATACACAGCACAAGCGAAATGAAGCTTACAGGGGCTAACTTATAGGGTCTGATGCTCTTTGTGGAAGCGGAATAGCAAACCATGAATATCAATTAACAATATGCAAACAATAATGAAGAAGCCGACCAAGGCCTAATGAACCAGTGGGAAAGGGCGCCTCACTTACTTTACATTGGCCCAATTTGCGATTTAAAGAGGGAAATAAGACAATCATATTCTATCCCGGTTAGGTTTAATTATTATTGCATATCTGTATGTATGTTACGTGCAAAAGGTATATACGTATAAACCATGCAATGTATTAAATATACGTATAAACATTCTTGCTGGCAGACATTGACAAATTGTAAGAAAATTTCACTTTCACAGAATACGTGTTATTTTTTTCCTAGGAATTCAGTAAAATAAGCAGGCACTTGATGATATACTGAAATTAGTTTAGGCGAGTTTTATTAAGGTAATGGGTAAGTTTTAACATATAGTGGCAAAATGGTAATGGAAAATACGTAGTACAGAATATTGTTCATCGTCAGCCTATTAATGAAGAAATATTTGGAAAACATGAATTAAATTACTAAAATGAACACACATATATACCTAATAAATTTTTAACATAAACGAAAATATGAATATTTTTACGTATACTTTAAGTTTATTACATAACTTGCAACCGATGATTCGATTTCTGAGACAGGAGATGAAATACAATGAGATAATCAGGACCTGTAGTAAAAAGTGGAGAGACAAAAAATATATAGAGAATATGGTTTGGAACACTGGATTGTATAAACCACACAGAAGGCGTGCATTTTTTCATGAATTTTAGAACTGTGAGGAGTGAGGGGGAGAACTGGATTCATCTAGCTTGCAGTGGGTGCTGTGGTTGTGCAAGATGATATGTGAACATAATAACAAGAGGTCTGTTTCCTCAAAAGAAAACAAATGTCTTGACTAGGTGTACTGCTACGGTCATCCGAAGTGGGTTTACGTTCAATGTAGGTAGTATGGAACTGTGATGCGTTTTGAGTACCTAGGTACAAGCCTTGACGATGATGATAATGTGCGTCAGGGTTTGAATTAGGCAACTTGAAATGACAGTATCGGTCACGAATTGTGTAACTGTGGCTTTGGGAAACGTTCTACTTTAAACCGTTTCCCAGAGGAAACCGTATACAAACACGTCTACCTCAAAGCTTTCATTACTACAGATTTCGGTACTGGTCTAGCTGCATTGGTATATGAAGTCACAAGAAAGATAGTTCTAAGAAATGGAAAGTCTAGTAGCTTATTTCCGCATTCTACATAACCAATCAAAACAATAGCTTCGACATTTATGTTGCAATATCTACTTGAAACGGACATTCTGTAAACTTGCAACCATCGCAGAACGCGCAGCAAAAGCGATTTACGAATCGCGACCTGAATTTCAGCTGCTAGAAAAAACTGTTTTACGTTTAGCCTGATGACCACGATGGTTACAAAGAACTTACACGCGCTAAATTTTAAACAGCGTTACTTCAGAATATTAGTCATGTTTATTGTTTAATCCAAATTTAACAAGACAAGCAAAGTAGTAAAAGGTAACATTGTGACGCGTGCGCATATTATTTTTACTTCCTACACCTTATTAACTGATATGATTTTATTCGGGACAGCACTCTTTTAGCCCTTTAATTTCCCCAACAACAGTAATAAAACATGCTGAGGTCTTAATGTAAAGCGCCCGCTAATTTTGCCAGTTTTAACCAAATTTGAATTTTCCGAACTGACTTTCGTATAATTCCCAAAATCAAATATCACCGAAATCCGTCCAGTGGGAGACGCGCTGATAATGCGGACAGGACAGAAACACGGAAGAAGGAAATAACAACTTTATATTATTTCTTTCGAACGGAAAGATTACATGTCGATTTAATGATTCTGGCAACAACAATAAATCATATTTAGGTTGCCTGTAAAGAGCCCGATATTTATGCCCGATATTAACGAAATTTGAATTCTCTCACCAGATTTTATTACATTAACCAATATAAAATTTTACGAAATTCCCCCCCCCCCAATTGTGAGCCCTGCTGATACGTAAGAAAAGACAGACACCGGCGGACATGACGTAATTAATAGGCGCTCTTTGTGACAGGGTGAATGCACTTAAATCTAATGTCAGATTTGAGTTCCTGACAACAATGTTGTTAGAAATTCAGTTCCTCTGGAAAGACATGTCATGTGAACCGGTGAACACTTACAGGCGTTTTAAGGCACCGCGGTCCTTCGTAAACGTCCGTAACTATCTACCAGCCGACATGGCGTAACATCCTAGAAACTAGAGATTTAGTGACTCACGGAACTTGTGCTGACTTCAGATGCTGAGAACAGCGAAGTCGAAGATGAAGACGTGCTATAAGTTTAACCCATTTTTACTCGCGATCCCCTGTATCTCCCTGTACAGAGACATTACAGTGCTTCTCGGAAACTCCGAGCAGTTTTTCACATTCAGACGAGAGACACCGGTAGTGAACATGGTGTGTAACAAATGGCGCGTGAGAAGAAAAAGGCGCTAAAATCGTTGCCACGAGATGAAGCTGACTCAATCGACCGGAAGGTGTGGGTTTCATTGCTTTCAAAAGAAGCTGTTAAATGGTCCAGAATATACTGCCATCAGTTTTTAGTGCGCGTTAGAAATGTCTGTGAGACCGAGCTATTTTTGTCCTTACATGTAGAATTCTCTCACATGACTGGTGTCACGTCCTGTAAGATGACCAATTTCCCTACCAGTGCTTTGCACTTCAACAGACGTCCCGAAGAGGAAATCCAGACGTATGAGTTGAGAAAGCTACTGTGAGCTGTATGTTGTTTTATATTTAGTGTGTGGGGTATGGTGTCGGAATTTTTATTACAATATGTATTTCAGTAACGAACGTTAACAAGATCAGTTAACCCTTTAAACACGGAATTAAATCCCATCTGCCAATTGCTGGCATTATTAGGAGCTCACCCAATTCTCCACGTTAGCAGGATAAGGGTTAATTCCTACTTCTAACATTTGTCACAGGACTAGTATCCAAGGATAATACTCGGTGCCGAGTACTGATTGTGCTCTGACACACTGACCCCACAAAATATTTCACGAGAGCCAGATCCAATTTAGGATCGAAGATAAAAATAGACATTTGAACACAAAAAAGCCAAACCCGAGTAAATTGTAATGAAATAATTTCAGGTCTTTTAAATATAATTTCTAATAATGATAAACATAAAAAAAGCCGAGTATTTACATTAATATTCTCTAAAATACTGATATCTTAAGGCAACATTCCTTATGTGTATACTCAGCATATCTGATGAAGATATGTTCCTAGCACCGAAGTTTCATCAGTTACTGTCAACATACCAGAACCTACAGAAATATCTCACAGGTGACATTGCGAGTTTACATAACGTTACAATGGCTCACTTTTTAAAGTTTAATTTCCAAACGTTACATACGGGTCCTACATTAATTAGTGCTAGTCAATCTCACAACAGGAGTTTGCGCGCCTACCATGCTGCATAATGGATCAATAAATAAAAGAGTACGGAGTCGGTACTTCCTACAATTTCATATTTTTTAACGCCAAATTTCGAAGAAAAAAAAACAGGTTCAAACCTTGAAAGGAAAACACACAGACAGAAGGGTGAGATCATAAACTTATTCCTTCCTTTAAGGATATGAGAGGAAGTTAATATTATCCAAGTTTTTACTTCTTCAGAAACAAGCTACAAAATTATGTTATAAATTTCAAGCTTTTAACCGAGTTAAGACCAGACCAAATTCAGTTCAGAACTCTGTCTTCCCCTCTTCTACCCCAAAACTAATCATTAAAAGACAAAATAAACTGTAACCGTACCTATCTTTTTAGTTGGGTTGAATCATGACGTTGATATTACAAGAACCAAAATATGTGGCGCCTCATAAGTGAACGTTAATAAATATGCACGTTATGTCCAAGGCGAAAGAACTTCTTAACAATATGAACTACATTTCTGTTCTAAACTATGGAGATATCTGGGAAATAATAAAACGGCAGATTGGATAGTGTTAGTTTCAGCATTTTATGCTTATTTATTAACGTATTACTTCGCTAACATGAGCACCACGAATCGTGAAATAAGTAGTAATAATCTTTACAAATCCGGAGTAGAACCAGATACCTTACAAACATAGATCAGGGGTGTTTAAACACGACACAATACCTGTGATAAAATTAAATTATTTCCACGATTATAAAATAAGCAGGATTTGGAATAAGGAACACAAGTAACAAGAGACACACAATTTTTTGTCACACTTGTTGGATCGGCCTTCAGTGCTTATAAGCGCGTTCAAAAGAGCCCCATAAAAACAAAATATATATATTTTTGCGAAATTTAATTAATTTTCACTGGAAAGAGAATAAGGAATGTGACGGGGCTCCGTGAGAAGTAGAAAATATTTCATGACGTTAATACGTCCTGACCGACTAGTGTTGCAATAACTGTACACTTTGTTTTGTTTGTTTGGATGTTCGTGTGAATAATAAGGTCTAGGGTGTAGTCAGAAGCTGTTATGAAGCCCCGCCCAAAAAAGGGTTAGAATTTGATACATAGAATCTATGGAGCTTACAATTGTATTCAACCGCACAGCAAGTGAAGTTCACAATTATTGCAAGCCTCTGCGAAATAACCTTTGACATATTTATGACAACACAATACTGTGTTCTGCTATGCAGACGGTGGCAAATACAGAGGGTGTCTCAAAACATTCTCAGCTACTTCTATGTAATTAATACACTCTACTACAGATAGGTAAAAGACCAGAAATTCTTATACTCTTTTTGCCCACTCTGAACACCTAGGGATAAGTACACGGTGTTATTCGAATGAATTTTAAAACCTTCCAGACCGTATATTGCTCACCCTTCGGTCCATGAGCAATTCGTCGATCAGTTTCCTCTGTCTACAAACATCGCTTGCACAACTGTGGCTTGCATTTATTTTCCCCCAAACCTCTTTCCGTCCTCAAATATTTAATAACATATTTTTCGTACAATATTACATGAGGCTTAATGCATCCAGTGTGTTTCTTCCACCCTGACTACATTTGTACTCTTGAGATTGCGAAGCGTTACGCTTTTACAATAATAAGGGCACAATTACTTAATTATCCAGCTCTTGTCTCACAAACTGTCTGTGTTTGTCAACACATACTTTGCCAAAAAAACAAAGCGTCATGCATTATTCCCTATCATTTGCTCCTAATATCATAGACTGGGGTCTAGATTAGATCCCTTTAGATGTGCCTTCCACTAAATTTCATGGGTGTTTAAATTGGTCCATAAAGTCACTCTAAACATATAAGAAGCATTTTTACCCGAACGGTTCCTATCCATCCTCAAGACTATATGATGTCACAACCCAGACGAAAATGTGTGAATTTGCATTAAGTCTGCATTTGAAATGAAAAGCTTATAAAATGAAAAAGCATTAATGTATTACTTACACTCTTCTCTCCAGTGTTTGTGGCAACAATGCAAAAATATGAACATGCTTGAAAGCAGCCATTACGTTCACAGTTCGGTACGTCCTCCCTGCTCTTTGACCACTCATTACAGGGCAGCTTATTATCAGATTAACAAAGATAATACTAAAGTAAAACAATAGTATACCTACAAAACATTCCACTGTTTGCTGTAAAGTGTGTACTCACATTAACATCCCACTCAATAAAGCAACTGTAGTATACATGCAGAAGAGAGCACATAATCACGGACAATGTGGTTGCAGACCCGCAACATGCAAAACCAAATTGTTTTCTCTCATTTCCATATCGAACACCTTAATGAACAGCAGCTTCGTGTAGAAGTCTACTTTCCTATTGAAAAGACTGCTAGTGCAGCAGACCTTCCTGTTCTTAAAGTTACATTTAAGCCATGTGAAGATATTGATAAATAAACAGTAACAAGCAAATTACCGGCAGAATGGAAAGCTAAATTCGTAAGTTGAAGGTCAGAGATTGTATCCTGGACGAGTTGAAACTAAGTATGATTTAAATTATAATTTTTCACTATTATTCTTATTATTAAAACATAAAGTCTGGTGTTCCATAGGGCTCTATTTTGGTGCCCTTACTATTCAATGTTTTTATTAACAGCATTTGTGATTCTGTGGTAACTCCAAGTGTCTCCTGTTTGCTGACTATTTAAAAATATTCCGTGCCATTAGGAACATTGGGGTCTTTATTTCTTGAATTTCAACATTGACTCCCGTAAAAAGTGGTACTTGAAAAAAGGCATGAAATTCGATAAAGGAAAACTGCGTTTATACCCTTCACTCTCAAAACAAAGAGTATTGTTATATTAATAATCGCCCAACGAGATGCAACACAAAGCAGTCTATTATTCTACAAGTTCACTCTATGTGTTTCGGGTGTCAACCACACCCATCATCAGGAGTACACAAAACTGTATCTCCAATGTGGCCAGGCTAGCTTGGTCACGTTGGAGGGAGGTAACAGCACCAAAAATATGACAAGTACCGGAGGCTGCAATTATAGCTTTGTGTACTCCTGATGATGGGTGTGGTTGACACCCGAAACATGTAGAGTGAATTTGCAGAATAATAAATAGACTGCTTTGTGTTGCATCTCGTTGGACAATTATGAATATAGATCAAAGATGCACGGAACCATAAACATAAAATAAACATAAAATGAACATAAAAGAGTATATCCTTTTGTAATAAATTATGTTTCACTCATATCGCCTGTTCCCATTGTGTCAGAGATCTGGGAGTACATACAGACTCTAAGCTCCATTTCCACAATCATGTTGAACAATGTGTTGTACACGCGTTTAAAATACCAGATCTCACTCGCTACATTCGTCCTCGCTTTTTACCACCGGACCCCTTGTTATTTTGTATTCTGTCCTTGTGCGATCTAAACTCGAATTCGCATCTGTTGCCTGAATTTCCTTGATACCAACTGATTCTTATAAACTGAAAAGAGTTAAAAGTAAATTTGCTGAATTGTGCTATAATAGATGTCTTATTAAATTTGGCCGTAATAAATAAATTGAATTGGACTGTTTCCATCCCGCTGTGAACATATGACAAATTTTATTGAATTAAACCGTCTTTACACAACACAAATGACAGTTGTTTTTCTACAAATGGTTACATCAGCAACATGTTTCGGCCTTGCTTGGCCATCATCAGGCTTACAAAGATTAGTATCAATTAAGGTATATATTATTGCTCTACCGATGGGATCCCATGGTTTACATTGTCTCTATGTCTTATGTTAAAACTAATTATTGGTTAAAATCTGGCTGCGTCAAATTTTAACCAATAATTAGTTTTAATATAAGACATAGAGACAATGTAAACCATGGGATCCCATCGGTAGAGCAATAATATATACCTTAATTGATACTAATCTTTGTAAGCCTGATGATGGCCAAGCAAGGCCGAAACATGCTGCTGATGTAACCAGCTGTAGAAAAACAACTGTCATTTGTGTTCTGTAAAGATGGTTTAATTCAATTAAACTTGGCCGTAATAAATAAGACGATATTTTGACTAGTTTCAACTTACCAATGCTTCAGTCCAGGTGGCCCCGCAAATCGATGGCCTGTTTCTTATTAATGTCTTTTGTAATAAAATCATTTGCCCCTCCATTCACATTACCTTTGATCTGCGTATCTGCACTAATAATTAGAGACCATTAGGTATTTGATGCACTGTGTCTGTCTAGGGCTAGTCCTTCGGCCAGGTATGTGACGGCAGACAATAAGGTCTGCAGGTTAAATGACATCCTTAGTCACAATTACATTTCGCTACAGAAAATAATGAAATCTAAGGCTAGTTCATTACAATAAAAAAATTGATACAAGATGCCAAATGGCCACCTGACGAAAAACCTTTTATCTAAATATGACACTACAAGCATTACCTTCTCAGAAAAAAGATGAAATCTGAAAGACAGGCCTCAGATTGAAAAAAAAAAAATCCGTTTGTCCCAAGACGATATATAAATATCTTGGATTTTCCCGGACATTTTCTTTCAAATTCAATATATTTCTCATGATAGTAATAATAATAAAAAATAATAATAATATCCTTCCTACACATAATCGAGTGTCGCAGCAGAGAGACCAGCACTCTTTGTGTGCATCTGGCATGTCACAGATTTAAACTTTGCAAAGGAGATTCCCTCTCCTGTTTGCGATTTATTGGCTTTCTCCAGCTATTCCAGGGAACAACAGGATGGTTCCTCACACGTTGGTATGGTCACTTCTTTCTACATAATTTCCAAATAATTATTCATAGTCCTGCAATATAACTTCATGTTTTCCAAGCAAAATGGAATTACATAACAGATAATTGACCGAAACAGCATTTACCAGACAAAAAAAAGGGGGAGGGGGAATGTGATTGTGACGAATCCAAAATGAAGCTACTAATTTCTCCGCGCGTTTACTGTAACGCTATTCTGAACGGTCACAATTTGAAATTCTTTGTAAGTCAATAAGGCCTCTGTAAGAGACGACAAAACCGATACTGGTTCTAAACCCTTTTAACATTCCCTTCACGCAACGCCTTGCTTTTACCTCATCTTTCTCCGCAGTGTTACCGACTGTTCTTTGAGCTGATGGAGAGTGGTCGTAAATTCTGTTCGAACCGACTTCTAACCGATGTTAGAAAACAAATTAAGACAACAACTCTCGCAGACGATTCAAGAGTCTGTGAGAGAGAAAGAGGTGGAATTTAACCACACATCTCAGTGGCTCGTCTCCTTTCTTTTACTAAAGTGTTCACAAAAGAATTCTGAAGTAACAGCTCGATGTTTCTCCATGTTCATGAACTGGTTACACTCATGCAGTATTTATATGACAGTCTAGAGGAGGGTCCGACATGACAGAGGATAGGGTAAGGGCACATTTGTAAGGCTGTTTGGCCTCGGGTTCCTCCAAGGACTGAAATAGGTTCAATATTAGAGATCTGTATCACAGTTTTCTAACAATTACAGGTACGAAATCTGAGATTTATAAAATGTTAAATTTTAGATTATGATTCTATGGGTCATGAGGCGGTGTTGTAAAGCATGTTTGGGAGGAAAACATACTTCAAATTTTTCCTCTAAAATGATGGCAGAAAGTGTGCCTGCAAGTTTGTAAATCTCCTCCAAGCCTATAGGGTATTACGTATAATCCCTTAAGAACAGTGGTGTATTAAAATTGGTATCGGTACACCATCATCCCTCTTTTATGTTAATTTATGTCGAACATTCCAAAGTTTCTGACAGCAAACAATTAAAATTAACCGTTCTTAGCACGGTAAACAGTGCTGATTATTGTAAAAGTGATTTGTATGCTTACGCTATGATAAAGGTAACGATCCTCCACACTCTTTGTACTACCTCGTGTGTTCTCGCAAACAGATCGCATCGAGAACAACACATATTAATTGAAAGTGATTATGTGATTAATAGTTTAGGAAATGTGTGTTCTGAATACATGCAGTGTGACTGGTCTTGGTACAATAAAATTGTATTGCGTAAATTAAATTAAAATCGATATAAATTAGATGCTCGAAACAGCAAATAATATGTGTGTAAATACACGTAAGCCAAATTAATGGAAACAATTCTTAAATGCGGTTTACGACAAAAGAGGCACACGCACCTTCAGGCAGTGCTGGCTTCGAGTTATTAAAATTACATGGCTACGTATGGCCCACTTTTCCTTTAGCCCTGAAAATAATGGCTGCATTGTATATATTATATAACATGTTTTAAACGCAAATGGTGACACTGGTCTATCTGCACCGTTATTTCAGCACTAAGCTTCGGTACAGTTGAAAAGTTGGTTCTTATTTTGAACCAAGAAATATCTCATAATGCGTGCGTCTATTCAAGTTTCTCGCATTTGTCTTTTTTGTCTTAATTTCGAAATTCAGGAATCTCTAAAGTTTGTATTTTCGTTAATTTGGGTAATTCGAATTGTGTTAATTTTTCCACTCTTTGTAACTTGGCGTACTGCTGGCTTCTAATTCTTTCTCCACTGTTCAATGAAACATGAATTTAAACATACTTATCACTTCAAGTTATATAACTAAAGTACTGCAATGAACATTGAACTAACTATTGTATAAACTAATAGGGGACCGCGGTAGCACAGTGGTTAAGGTGCTGTACTACAAATCGGAAGGTCGCTGGTTCGATCCCACCTGGTGTCATTGGAATCTTTTATTGACATAAAATCCTTCCGATCGAACTATGGCCCTGGTGTCGACTCAGCCTCTAACAGAAATGAGTACCAGGAGCATTTCCTGGGGGTAAAGGCTGCCGGTGCGTAAGGTTGACAACCTTACCACCATACTGTGCCGTTGTCATGAAATCTGGGAACCTTAACTTCCTGGAACCTTCTGGGCCACTCCAGGCCTCTAACGGGAATGCTTGTTTTATTATATAAACTAATAATTGGAGGCAAGTCAAAAATTCGGAACACAATTTATTGTAACAGATAGACCGACATTAAACATCAACCATATCTGACTGCTAATTTCATCCATTACTATACACAAACTAGAAGCAAAAATACGTAAGAGTCAGACGCAGCTGAAAGCCAGTTAAGTTGTATTATTCCCATAGTAGTAAAATGCACACACGTTACAGGGTACAGAGCGACCGAAATAATACTTTGTACAAGGTTTGAAAGTGACAAAAACACGCGTAAGTCTCTGTGTTTAGTCAGGCTTCATACCTATGTACGATTATATACTATCTATACAACAAGAAGCTATGATAAAGACAACTGCTTGAAAAACGAGATAGTAAACTAGGGTCACAGCAGTTGCGTAAAGTAACTTAAACCATTATAAGAAGAAGCATTTAAAAGTCGGTTCTGAACTGCCAGACACAACACAGCATATCCACAAGTCAGGTAACGCTGTTTTGATAAACTGTCGTTGATTCGAGAAACGGCGCTACTTAGCTTTACAGCCGGCGGTGTGTGCACAGTTACAGATAAAGTAGCACAAGGAGTGAGTTACGTATTTGGTGGTACACTGAATTGGAACGAAACAATGCGGTCCTGACGGTACAGTTTTTTTATCAGTAAGACATCAGTATTCACAAAATGTAACACCTTAACTTACGTTGTCCAGCTACACATATGATTCAGCCCCATTGCTTGTGTTGACACAAACGAGCAACGAAACTTACCTGTAAGGGGAAAGAGAAGCAATATATTAGGACGAATAATGTTTTTAAATTTAAATATTTACTTGCAAATTGCTACTAATTTCTTGTATTTTATATTTACCGAGAAACGTGAATACATTATTATCTTTATAGTTGCTGTTGTGATGATATCATTTGACAGGTTAAATATACTGTTCATATTTTTTATGTTGATAGTATCGTACATTGCCTGTCTTAGTTGAAGAATAAAAGACCAATTTGATGTCACTTGCTATTTTATTTCACTTCTTATGTGCTCAACATGTTTCGGACATTAATGTATCCATCATCAGAAGCTTGCGACTATTCTGTTGAATTACCACATTGGTCTATTGTTCTTGGTTGGAGTTGTATCCATGTTGCTACACGGATACAAACAAAAAATATATTAATGTCCGAAATATGTTGAGCACATAAGAAGTGAAATAAAATAGCAAGTGACCTCAAGTTGGTCTTTTATTCTTCAACTATACTGTTCGTAATCTCCACTGAAGTAATATGTCTATTTTGAAATGTATATTTGAAGATTTCAAACGTTTTCCTGCATAATAAACGAAGTTACAATCGTTCAAATAAATCTACCTTGCAGTCATCGACATGACTGACTAGAATAGTAGACAGGGACGTAAAACATCAAAGAGGAAAAAGGTGAAATTCTTTGAAACAAGACTTTATATGGACATGCACAGAATACATATGCACAAGAAATAAACAATAAAATATGCTATGAATAGATTTATTAAGATTTTAACCTTCTAAGCACAACTTTGTTTAAGTAGTGGATTTTATTAGACCCTGGAAATATTTCGATACTGTGGGTCATTTTTAGGAAGTCCTCTAACAAATAAGAAACGTACCATTTACACTTGTCGCGGCGCGTCAGAGAGTTTACATTGCTGTAAACGACTCAGTGTTTTAAATCGCGATTGGTGTATTGGATATTAAAATATTGTGCTGTTTTATTTAATAAACAAAAATGTTGTGATTATTACAAATATGACAGAAATTACGATTATATTAAGACATTAAAACACTAAACCGATAATTAATTCCTTATGTATATTAGATCGTACATCATTGTGGTAGTTGAAGAATAAGAGACCAACTTGATGTCACCATTTCTTAAGTTTTATTTCACTTCTTCTGTGCTCAACATGTTTCGGACATTAATACATCTATCACCAGGAGCCTGCGACTTTTCTATTGTATCACCACATTGGTTGTGTGTTCTTGTTTCGATGTGTGTTGGAATTTCGGTGTGGCTGGTTGGGGTGGTATTCGTGTGACAGTCTGAAGCTGTATTTCAGCCTACCACAAGGATATCACCCCAACCAGCCACACCGAAATTCCAACACACATCGAAACAAGAACACACAACCAATGTGGTGATACAATAGAAAAGTCGCAGGCTCCTGATGATGGATATATTAATGTCCGAAACATGTTGAGC
>Ga0123355_10006470_pt1 | contig 17361 bp, 17 predicted proteins | sample TergutEmb28metaG_3_FD_89872 | JGI IMG/M metagenome (GOLD analysis project Ga0123355, IMG submission 89872) | Embiratermes neotenicus P1 segment gut microbial communities from Petit-Saut dam, French Guiana - Emb289 P1 | ecosystem: Host-associated > Arthropoda: Insects > Digestive system > Gut ...
AAAAAAAATCATAGAATTGATCCAAAATTTAACCCTTTGAAGGAAAAAAAAAAAAAAAAAAAAAAAAAAAACAAAAAAAAAAAAAAAAAAAAAAAAAAAATCGAAATTTTCTGTGCGTAATGCCGAAAATAAGTAAATACTAGGAGGTTTCCTCACTGGTGTGATCAAGTTATCCTAATAGCAGTTAGTAATGCTAGCATGTGGGCTTATGTCACTGACCAGTAGGTGTCCATATATGTGTAAAGAGATCAGGCACAAGCAGTTCACTAGTAATCTTCTGAAACACAAGAACCCCCTCCCCCAAAAGGATGCATTTATTGCAAATGGATGCTGTAGGAGACCTACATTAACCCCCTAATGGGCAAACAGAAAAATACTGCCCAATTAAATGTACATTCTTTTTGTCCAAAAGGGAAAACGCCGTCCTTCAGTGGACATTTATATTGGTTTAATTGCTGGTGGACAGTTCTTTCCTTGCAACGCTAAAGTGTGGAGTGAAGTGTTCAGGACACAAAAGTAGAGCAAGAAATAAAGACACATACACCTCAATAAAAATTTTTCAATAATTGAGCTAATTATCAGTTCTACTTTATAGGCAACAATAATCATAGATGAGATGACCACTGAATACACACTACTGTTCTGGGGGGGAAGGAAAACAACAACAACAACAACGCACACACACACACACAACAACAAACAAACAAACAAACATGAGGTCCCAGACAAATAAAGGGACAGACCCCATGATTAGTGCAGCAACACTGCTTGTTGTCTCCACTTAGACAAATGACCAAAAGAGTTTTCATAACTTATGACTCATCTGTTGATTCACTATAATCTCTGACCAACTATAGAAGGACTATTTTATCCAGACCAATCAAATGATATGAATATTACTATATTGTATTCACAATATGTATGCTGGTTTTAAATTTGCAGTGCTGGTATCATGATCGGCTTTTTAATCATGTGGGTGTGTGGAATATCCAAACACAGATATTGTCTATTCAGCATTATTACATTATAAATGGTACAAATACTAAGTAACTCCATAAAGCAGAGTCCTTCTTGAGAAGCTAAAAGGTTATCAGCTAGTCAAGAATTTTCCTGCACCTTATGGAGCATAAAGGTTCAGTGCCACAATCACAACAGCTTGCCACAGATCAATCCAGTCCTTGCCCTCCCGTAGCACTTCTTGCAAATCTATTTTAATATAATACTTCCATCTGTATGCCTAGGTCTTCCCTTTCCCTCAGGCATCCTCACTAAATGCCTGTATTCACCTTTCCTGTCTCCCATATGTGGTACATGCCCTGTCCGTATCATTCTTCTCGATTCCATCACTTGTATGAATACTTCTCTTTCTAAAACCTCAAAGTTCAAGATACAAAAACAATAATATTTCTGGTTCTTTTGCATGAAGACAACACAGGCTGCAAGGGCATGAATGCAAACTGATCAAAAAAGAGGCTAAATAAATGTAGGCAATTTGGGCCATTACATAATGAAAAGTCTTATAGTTTACATACGTCACCAAGTAAAGTTAGGAAAGAATTTTAGTCGAGAAACCTATGGGAAAGTAATCACTGAAAGGACTGAGAGAAACATGGGAGGATAATATTAAGATGGATCTTAGGAAGATGGGTTGTGAGAAAGAAGGTGGATAGAAATGATTCAACAATGTGTCCAATGGCATACTTTTGCATCTGGGTTAATGCAGATGGCCACTAATAGAATTGGGAGCTGTGAACCAAAGCAATAAAAGTACAGACAAAGAGTAAGGATGCACACTGTGTGTTGCCTAATACAATCCCTCCCACCCACCTGCAAGACAAACACAGAGACTTGGCTGAAGAAATGCCTAAAGTCTGCATTGGACTAGAAGAACTCCACCTGTGTGAAGAAAGCACCACATCCACACACAAACACAGACTGAACCTGGCACCCTGTGATTGAGAGCTTGGGGGCTCACCCAAAGAATCCTCAGATGCAAGAAGAATTTATTTTCTAACCTCCAAAATATTAATATCACATACGATAAAATTAATCAAGCTAGCAAAAGACAAAACATATAATCAGCAGCAACAACAATTACAATAACAATGACAACGATGATGACGATGACAACAACAACAGCAGCAGCAGCAGCAACAGCAGCAACAACAACAACAACAACAACAACAACAACAACAACAACAACAACAAACAGATGATGGTATTCCAATGTAACTGACCAGCCGTGGGGACACTCTCTTATTCAGCAGGGTCTCCATGTTAGCTGTCAGATACTTGATGCCTCTGTTGTTAATGCCGGGAACTATTTTATGGAATCTTTCATCAATAATGGGATATGGGTCTTCACCATTATTACCGACTTTTGAGTTCACTGTAGACAGAAGGTATTCACCAATTTCACATGTGGCCCATATTTTCTGAAACATAACACAAATAGGACAGTTTAAAACAGCAAAATTGCATAATTATTCTTAGGACAAACTGCAAAACCAGAATGCTTCTTCAATATGGAGAGACTGAAACAATTATATGCATATATCATATATTTCTTATATTAAAGCAAAAGAAATCTGAGAGTGATAACTTGCAAAACTTACCTTATTAAGTTCCTCATCCTCTGGGGTAATTGCATTCCTGCCGCACCTCATGAGACTGAATAATTTAAAATGGAATGCAGTGCACAAGATTCCATGTCCATTCCTGCTGCGCAGTAATGAATTCAACAGGAATGATAAACATGAATAAGCACGGCAGACTGAAGTTTCATCAGTGAAATCAAACACATATACTGCCACTAACTGCAGTGCTGTTTGGACACAAAATTCAGGCACAATTTGCTGACAACATTTCAACACGTGGGATGTACTCTTGAACACTAAAATCAAAGGAAGCAATCAACAACAAGAGGAGTCAAGCACTGGATCAATTCATTAAATACAAATGCTGAGGGTCATCCTATGCAAAGCCTTCTCCAAACTTCCCTCTCCTCCAAAAAGCACTCCGGTATTTCCTTACCCTGTTGTCTATGTCTTTGTATTCCCTCGTGTGGTGTCCCCACATTGTCCTGATTTCCCAAGCAGTTGTTTATTCCACATTTTCATGTTCAAGCTCTCAAAGGAATGTTATTCTTGTAAACCAAATGCCTACACAATGTCCTTGAAATTAACAGTAACACTCATTACCTAGTGGGTTCCATGAGTAACTTGTTACAAGGAGCTTGTGCAAAAATTATAAGATATGTAACAAGATCTAGGAGAATAAGGACATTACATACTTCACCTGAATTGGAAAATGCCACAGAAAAGACAGAATTTGGGAAACCACGATAAAGATAGAGAATAACATTAATCATTTCTTGCTCATGTTCCTCAGTAAGTAGTAACCATCCATGCTGTACTTTTGGAGCATATTAAGACAAAGAATATGCATACCACCTTACAATCATGCTGCATGTATTATCAGTTTGCTATGATCTTCATTACAGGTTTTGAGAGAACAACTGTTACTCAACGTTCATATTTCCCATGCCTCTGACAGTCACTGCAATTAGATGAATATCAAATACACTGACATTGAACAATGAATAATTTTTTGGAATACGTTAGTCCTATCTATTGACTAATCGCTCTGAGATATGTCATTTTGGGTATAATAAGAATCGAACCTCTTGCAACATTTATGAGACTCCACACTTGGTGCCGCTTGTCCTGCACACAAAGGTTCAGTGCATGTAACATAGAGGACTTGACATCCTTATCCTGCTCCAGGCCAGCCAGCACAAAATACGCTATGAATGTGCTAGGTAGACCATATTTCTGTTGTTTCCACTGCATCAGTCTCTCACGCAGCTTCTCTACAAACCTGCGACGAACAAATTCTGATTCATCCTGCAAAAGGAAGTAGGCATAATTCCAGTAGAACTAAATTATAGAGAGATGAATGAGCTTGCGAGACAGCTTTCACATGAGCCATTTCCCTGCTCATCTTCCTCTAGTTTAAAGAATCAGTTTCTTATATAAACAAATTATTAACCCAAGGATGTGTCAGACAAAGAATACATTTAAAATTAAATTGATTTGACAAAGTTTAGTCTTGAGTCTCAAAACAAATTTTACAAAAATCTGTTGAGTATTTCCGGAGATAAAACACAGAAAGAAAGGTATGACTTTCCTAGTCTACATTCAGAAAAAGCATCAAAACAAACTTCCAGGCACAAGTAACATGAGAAGGACATTTCTAACTTCAGGGAAAACTGGATGAAGTTCTGCATCAGAATAGTCACACAGCTGCAGGTTTAGAGATAATACAAATATATGCGAAGTAAAGACAAAAGATTTTCCTGCAATTAAATGCCATTTCACTAAGAAGACTAGAGAATATGAAAGTAAGACTTCACACATTCTACATCTTGGCACTTGATGGTAGTGAGTGGTCAACTTAATGAGTCACCTGCTTTGTGACTAAGCACAGTCCTACCCATTGGAAAGCATGCTACATGATGCATGAGACATAATATTTTGGTGAAGACAGAAGAATATATACCTCAGCCAGGTATTGTACTGACTTAGTATCCATGCTCAATTAAACATTTGATACAATGTTTAGTACACTGATTTACTATTGGAAAATTGTGACAGCAGACTTAAATAAAAAACTTCTGACCTTGACACATCATAGTTATTATAAACACAGTTGAAATCTGACAACTTGTTGATATCACGTTCATGTGGTGCACACAAAAATTCTGGATGGCCTTCTTGTTTCCCAGCTCATAATAATTTCCATTATGCGAGCACAGTAACAGCGTCAGGTTACAAGTGTGGCTTTTAACAAGTACATTGTAACAACTGTTTAACAATGCAGTCAAATTTAAGATGTTGTATTTAGTAATGTTATTCAGTGACAGCAAGTGTCCGTCCGTTAACCCTTCCTTTAGCACATACAATTTATACTTAATGACTGAAGGTGTAGCCTTACATCCTAAGGCTACTTGCAGTTTCTCTTTCTCAGGGTTACATAGCAAAAAGAAAGTGGTGAAAGGTAACACTAAAATTGGGAATTTGCATGACCTTGGCAACCAATATGACTCTCATTAGAGTTCACCCCAGAAAAGATGAGAGTAAAGTGAAATGACTTAAGTGAATCAGCTTGCTGCTACTAATGTCTTACACTGTCTCTCACCCCACCACACAGTCCGTTAAATGAGTTCTAATTTAACTTTAGCAGCTATTTGTGCACATCCTCATCAACACATCAACCACAGTTTCTTTCCCTACTCTCTCTCTAAGCTACAAGAATAGAAAGAGACAGCAGTAGGCATGATAGTGTTAAGAGTATGAAGCATGTATGCATGGCCTGCATAAGAGAAAATCAGAGGCAAAGTAAACAATTTTCACAAACAATAAGGGCCAATCACTACTGCTGTGTGACATATTCTATCATCTCTCGTTATAAAACACTTTGGATGGAAAGTTCAGATGACTAATCAGTCATATATTACACTGTTGGAGGATAGTTATTTATGCACCCTCTTGAAGATGAGGCATCACCACACATTGAGCCGCAGTGCAGAGAGGGTGGGCAGGGTAGGGAAATCTGCCTATGGGTCTGAGAATGGTGTTGTCGATGAAGGAACAAGAATATGGAGAAAACCAGAACTGCAACATGAGTGGAGGTTGGCACAAAATAACAACTTAATTCACAGGTATTGGGTGAACTTCATGGGAGTGGAGGCATGCAGAGGGATGTTTCATCTCTTCTATCATTCAAAGATTCAAAGCTTTCTTTTGTCATGGGAATGCACAGTAGTATTGTCTGTACTACTCAGTGAGTACTAGCGATATCAAAGCAACATCTTCACGTCATGCATACAATAGTGAGCTGTTACATAGTAAGATTTTGAAACTGGAACATGATGTGTGCATCAGCAACAATAACACATTCATATATATGTAACTGCAACCTGTACATTCTTATAGTCCACATGTTTGTTCAATGGTGTACTGACATGATGCCATGTTATGTCATTTCACTCTAATATGTTCGCAATACACTACATAGGAATTCTTGTATTATGCAATCCATATGGTAGGTTTTCATTGTTATTCTGAGTTCTAATTCACTGACATGATTCAATAACAATTTAAGGATTGCGAAATAGTTCATAATTCCTTTATAGAATAATCCCATGTTGTCACTAATAATAATGAAACACCCACAAAAAATATCCTGTTTGATACTGGATGTAATATTTGTGTTGCCATGTGCACATCTGGGAACAACGAGTATCTACTATAATGAAAACTTTTCCCACTAATATGAACTGCGGTTATTACAGACTTTCACTTTGCCTTAAATGTACTAGTAAAAGAGAGCCTAATTTTAGACTGCATAGCACTCCTTGTGCTGCTCACTGACTTACAATCATAAGTGTTGCCATCTTAGAGAAATATATCTTCCTAACTTGTCTTGCATATATATGCGTAACATTACATATCTTGAGGAAGGAACATCCTGCTGTCAGCCGTAAACATGCCTTGGTAGCAGCACTGTAATTGTAAGAACCACAAGAAACATTCTGTATGAGAAGTCATGGATAACAATACGGTCTGGAAGCAAATTGTGACACCAACTTCCTTTCAAAAGGTTCAGCCCATAAGGTGAGAACAGCAAAAAGTATAAATTCATAACGACACAATTTAAAACAAACACTTATGTGCCTTTATTACATTAGCAGATGCCAATGAGAAATATGCCCGATATGACCTGAGAGTTTCATGCTTCCACCATGTGTGTAACAATTGTTAATGAATCAAAAATATTTCACACAAATTTGTAGGTATGTTTAAGATCTATCTGACCACCAAATTTCATATACATAGCTCCAACATTCAAATGATATTGCCATAAAACCAAAAGGATAAACATACATTTCACATGGCTGCAATGTTACTGTAAACTATACAAGAGAATGCATTAACAAATTTGAGTTTTGTTAAAGATTCCTGAGAGGAAAAGCAGCCAGGGTGTGAAGTTGACCTCACACATATCCAACTACTGCCAAAGTTAAGAACATGCAGAATTACACCATTACTCCCTGTGCATGCCTCCATGGCATGCACATGGACTTTACCTGTGCCACTTTCCTAATCTTTACCTTATTAAACAGCTGTCCATAACATGCCAAGCAGGCACTGAGGGGATGGAGAGGTATAGCTCAAACCATACTCAACCTTGGTTCTAAAAGGGGATGGGTGTTCAATGACATGCCCTGGCCACTTTACCCCTTGGAGGGTGACACTATAGACCTTGTACAGAAGGCTGGTAGGGCTTGAGGACTGGTCTGAAAGGTTATTTTATTAAACACATGTAAAACAGGTTTCATATGTGGGGTGTGGATGTCATTCATATCACTATTCATTCATGAATACAGCTTCTGCACAAAAATCCATTTCTGAGAAAGATGACAAATATGAATTTCAATCCATCATGTCTGATTACCTCAGATTGTTAGTGTTCCTAAAGGCACCACCATTTACAATGATCGTGCTAAGAATAGTCAGTGTCCTCTCTGTGGCTCGTGGCTTGCGCAACCTGATGGTCAATCGAGTAAGTGCTTTCAGGGCCATAACCTGCAGTCATACATCAAAATAAAACGTTTCAACATCAAACTGCTGCATCCCTGCACCTATGAATGTGTACTAATATAGTTCTATACATTCTATCCACAAAATACATACAAGTAATGCATAACTGGGAAGTTGCTTCTCTTCAACAATTTGCACGTTACATATGTGAAACAAATGACAGCATTCTATATAATTTAATACAGGGAATACATAAATGTGTAGTGTACTAGACAGTTAAAATATTAATGTATTATATAGAATGGATCAGCTTATAGCTTACTGCTTTCCAGGCTAATTTCATCAATTACAAAAGACCTAAAACTTTCTTTCTCATATGTAACTGTTAGCAGACATGTGGTATGAAAACAAATTCAAGCAGACAGAAAGTACAGCTCCCTGCATTTCTTGGTAGAATAGAACTGACATGTCTGCTAATACTATTATGAGAGAGTTTGGATGAGATGACAAAATAAGTTTTTGCAAATGTACATCCAAACAGCAACAACCACCCCCCCCCAAGTTTTAAAAGGAGACAATCAAGAAAGAGCATGCATTTTATGAGATAATGAGAAGAAACTTTTAAGCTTATTATAACTGATAAAATCCAAATGTAAGATAGTAAAATATGGCCTAAGCTGTCATATATAATATAATAACCTGTAATCAGCATTATACTTCCATGGCTATTCTGAGAAAAATATTTTCTTGAAATGCTATCATAAGGTTTAATACTGCAATGCCATTTCAAAAATCTGTAATTCCTCAAAACATTTTCCTCTATATATTTTTCACAAGAGACCTGCAACATGTTGTTGTGTTATAAAACAAAGTAATTTGTTTTATCAATAAAAGTTATGTTGGACTGGATTACCAGTATTTTGATATTGGTGCAATGTGGACTGTTCAGTTCACTGTATGTGTTGCAAAAGTCAAAATCTAGAAGATCTGAGTATCTGTACTTTATACAATATGTGTCATGAAACTTATTTCTGGAGAGTGAAAAGGACTTGAACCAATATTCTGCTTCAGCAGCTAGGACTGCCTCAGTATCATCACTAAAAGCTACAGATATTTTTTTAAGACAATTCATCCACATTGTATCTTACATAACCAGAATCACAGTAAATTCAGTCCTAAATGATTTTTTGTGTTTATTAGGAAGCTGGGGAGGTTTTGGCAATTTTAATTTAGTGTAATTGGGAATAACATTATTCCATAAACACTCTTAATTAAAATACTTATTAGCAGTGCAACTGGGTATTTTTCTTCTTAGAATCTTGTACTAGTGGATGCTGGCATGACCAGAGTTTACAATTTTAAGATGATTCATCCCCAATGTGTCTTAGGTAACAAGAATCAAAGTACATTCAGTCAAACACAGAGTTTGACTAAATCTACTGTGACTTTTGTAGACATTTTGCTGCCAAGAGGAACCCTGGCTAAAGAACCTTCATTTACAAAGACTAGGTGGTAATGTCAAACTGTGGTGTTCCTCTGCATCCAGGGAAATGTACTTCCAGGTACCACACACTCGAATCCAAGAGAATATCTGCAGACATAATGTACAAAATTCGAGTTCTGTGTATTATAGTTTAGGAGTACATTTCTTGATATTCTGCAAGTCAGTGGGTGTTTTAAACCTACTCTGGCTTTTAAACAGGCTGGGATGGGCACTGAAATTAGTCACAGAGAAGATGGTAATCAAAGTGTTAATGTTAAGAATCATAATTTTCATCCAAGACACCAATTTGACTGTTTTGTTATATGTACAATCAAAGGTTATATAAGAAACATAAACAATGTCTGATTTCTTTTAGGCAAGTTTCAGTTCTACATTTTCCATAACTGACCCTGCACTTCATTTTGTATGGAAGACAGTCCTTTTCATACCACTCAGTTCCATCATCTCTCTCATCTTCCAAGTCTTCAAGTACAAACTTCCAAACCAACTGCAAAGAAATAAAGTAATACAGGCACTAGGCACCATATACAAAATTTTAAGAATACTGACATATGCACAAAAATCTTACAAATGTTTTTAGATATTTCACATGAATATGAAGGTTTTTTAAACCCTAACCCACAATTAAAATGTTTTCTATTACACTGTTACCATACTCAGATTTAAATGGAGTCTGCAACAACACAAAGTGAGCCAGAAAAGCTCCTCTAGCAGGATTTTATAGCATGCAAGAAGCAAGAAATAGGAAAGAGTAAAGTTGTCTCTGTTTATGCCATGACATCATATATGGGGAGTAGAAGTATAGTACATGTAGCATTATTAACCGCTACATTAGGTGGAGGTTAGTGGTTAACTTCAGTCCCTGGCAAATTTACACACAGAAGTAGCAAGCTAGAGTAACAGTGAGCTCATATTAGACAAATATTAACACACAGACTGCTTCTTTCTTAGGTTACTTTATGATCCTGTTTATAGTGCAGAAATATTATAACAATGTATTAGATGCAGTATTATGATGAATGGGGAAATGGTGAGGATTTTAAGGTATTATCCCAGCCCTTAACTGGACAGACTCAAAAGAACATGAAGCAGTCAGTCAGGACAGCAAGGATCAAGTGGAGAGCAAGCAAATCATTCAAACCACATCCTCAATATAAGTGATGGCATAATCACTAAACCAGTCTGATTAGTCACTAATTTCTTACCACTTTAGCACAAATATTACATTGAACAATTTATATAAAACAAATTAAGAACATAAGTGTCCTCTTTGTGTAATAAAACTGAAAATGAACCCATAAATATATTTGATTTGCAAGTTCGAACAAAACTGGAAATACAATACGAAATCATCTTACCTTGTAACACAAACTTGCAATATAAGCAATGCATCTTGTGTCAGTATACTTGGGCAAATGTGTGGCAAATTGGCCAACAGCAACTGCACTAGTCAGACAATGTTCACTGTCTGTGTCAAGTTCTTTCATACATTCCTATAAAAATTACAGCAACAACTAAATATCTGAAGTAAGTGACTTATAATCGGCAATTCATTGTTATGAAACATAGGTGAAAGTTCCCATACTTTGGCCAGGTTTTACAAGAAATAAACAACACAAAAGTAATCAAATTGCTGAATTATGGCCATAATCTTTTGCATATATTCCCATTGCCAAGTTTTGTATTATTTATGAATGTTGAATCACAAAGTGCTTGTTTTATGAATTACGTGGTTGCCAAGCATATCAGTGGCCACTGACTGAATTTGCACTGTCAAAATCTATTACTGTAACATTGCAACAAGATCATAGATGGAAATAATGCGAGAACAAAATAAGTGTGTGCAGCACTTTTCATTGGTGTATGCACACAGAGAATTTTATTTTTTTTAAAGGGCAAACATTTATTGAATACTCAGTCGTAAAGGCCATTATTTTTATTCACCAAACTAAAAAAACTAACACTTTAAAAAACTGTGTGACTAAATTAAAAAGAAATGTCATTTGTTAGACATTAGGGTGTGCCTGGGCACACCTTATGTGCACACATATGGAAAACACTGACTGTCGCAAGCTTAATGGTTAAAAGGAAATAAAGTACCAACATATGGGCTCTGTGAAAGGACATGTGTTAACAACATGTAAAAAAATGATATAGGTTGAGGGAATAGTGTAGATTAATTACTGACCATTTACAGTTTTGCCATGACAAGTCAACATGTACAATATACTGGATACTGCTCATCTTATGAGGTATGTTTGATACACATAAAATATCCAACACTAGAAGCATAATGCTTCTCTTAAACTGACATTTATTCTAGCAGTAATATGCATTAAGTAAAAAACTTCTGAACAAATTCGAACTATAATTCTGTCATACATTTTGTATTGGTATGAAACATCAAATGTTACATTATGGGAAAAACATAACTTACAAGGGTTAAAGATAAATTATTTAGGAAAATATATGGACCTAAGGCAAAGAGAGGATGAGCAGTTTAGGATACTACATAACTCAAAGTGTCCAAGTGTTTTATTCCTGTAGACATTCTAGTTCTGTTAGGCCAGTGGAAGCTAGGAGGCTGTCATATCTCTGAAGACAAAAACGTTCATGAAATTTTTGTCAAAAGACCTCTTGGAGGGAAGAAAATTAATTAGTTATGTGAAGTTACATACTGTCAGGATATTGTATGTGATGACAGGATCATTAATGTGGCTACACAAACAGCGGACTGCTAACTTGACTTGTGCAGGTGTACCAGATGTGGCTAAGTGTTGCCACAACGGGAGAAGTTGGTGACACACAAGTGCAGGAAACACCTCCCCTAAAACACAGGTTATCATCATCTCTTTTTTGTGAACTTAGCACAGAACTCAAACAAAATATATAATTGAGTGTCACATCCCTTCCTCCACATTTCATGTCATAACCAACTGACAGATTTTGGCATGTAATTTTTGTATGGAAAGTAAACATCAAGAGTTGTCAGGCAACAGTAGTTACTGGTCCATTCAAATCACTATCACATTACATTAAGGTAGTGAAAATGATTATCATGCACCTCAAAAACAGCTCATTAATAAAAATAAGAATATGACGTACAAAGAGTATTTAATTAAGATCTATTACTATCTGAAACAGTTTTATATATAGCGTATATTTAAAAAAAATTCAAGGAAAGATTATTACCATTAAACCTCCCCCCCCCCCCCACTTTACTTCACACTACCATTTGGTGACAGTTACTGTACATTATGTGGATCTTCATATTCACTGTTGTGTTCCAAACACACTGTGATGGGCTGCCATGTTCTGTGTGACATAAGCTCAAGTATTTGAGGCATAATAGTGGTGAAAGCCTGTTCCAACAGCTCTGCGCAACTCACCATCATTGCGACAGTGATGCACAGCAACTTGTACCTTGATAATGCCTCTCAAAGATTTTGCAGTGTAGCAAGGTCAGAAATGCATGATGGCCTTGAGAATGGTATGGAAGATGTTTGTGAACCAAGGCCAATCCAGCAGCATAAAAATTATTCATTCAAAATGTCACATACAGTGAGGGCAAAATGTGCAGTAATTCATCAAGCCAGCAGGCACACAGCTTCCATTAGTGCTCTGTTTCTAAGCTGTGGTATTAAACACACTTCTAACATTTCTATGTAAAATGAAGCATTAATAAGTCCATAAAAAAACAGGAGCCAATCACATGAGTTGGTGTCATACCAGCCCACATCACATATGGTGGGTTGCATTCCAACTCCATGTTGAAATGCTGACTGTCCTTAGTCCAAGACACATTTCTGTCATTGGTTCTGCCAAAAACTGCACAATCACTGGTGACATGTATCTTTGATCTGGATGCAGTAGTAGGGAAACTGATGTGCAGTGCATGATATACATCATGGACTTAATATGTCAATGTCTGACAGTTATGTTTGATATTCTGGTGATATGACTTTAAATTCAAGTGTTTAGCTCCCTTGCACTACGCTCAGCAATCTTGCACCACCGATAGACCATGTTGCAATGCTCCACTGCCGAGTATGTCAGTGTACCAAGGACATATGGCTTGCAGATACACATTCTGTATTAACTTAATTAAGAGTACAGTGAGTTCCTGGCCACCCTGTAGATTAAAGATCAAATGACCAATGTATAAAATATTACCATTTACTGAAAGAATTTTAAACTTCATAAGATCTACACAAAATATGAAGTGTACTGGAACTTTGTTCACATATTTAGCTCATCTTACAATTCAGAAAATGCTTTCATTCATGTCATGAGAAATTGGTTCATCTAGGGAACTGAGTGAAGTAAGGAGGATAATTATCCTTTCTACAATCAAATTTAGTATTATAAGTCTACATGGACCATACAGAAAAAAAGTTTGAGGTTATAGACTAGATACAACTTGTTTATGAGAGGATTAAATGGTGTAGTTTTGTTGATATAGAGATGAACTTGCAGGTTCTATAAAAATATGGCATTTCTTGATCAGATGAATGACTACTAACTGTTAAAGGCATAATAGGTGTAGTTCAGTTATAATAAAAAATAATCTGCTTACTCAAGGGCTTAAATGCAGACAGGGCAACAAAACTCTTCATTGCAGGAAGACTGTACTGGAAATTTTGTACTCTAAGGAAAAACAGCAGCTGATTCACTATTGAGTCATCTTCAAATGCTAGACGAGGCATTAAATAAAAATACTCCTGGTAAAAAATAAAAATAACAATATATTACAAATATTTTATACAAAAATATTGTTAGGAAGACAACACTTTGAAGGTTGTGGTGTAAATGGATAACAACAGACAATGATCAGCCTGGTACAGGCTCCAGACTAGCAGTACTGATATCTGTATACAGTTGCCCAGCAAATGTTGCAGATATATACACCAGTCCTAGTGAACCTGCATACTGTAACACAAAATAATGAATGTGGTTGCTGATGCAAATCTATATACAACTGGTTAATATGTTCCACAGAGGAAATGCATACTGTAACATGTCCATGAGAATGGGTGAACTCTCGTGCCAACTAGTTTTATGAAGTTGTAGACTGTCTGAGTTTTGTTCCTCCAGTAGGCCCCACAGGAATGATTAGATCTGGGGACTTTGTCTGCCAGAGGTCTTTTAAAAAAATCAAGCCTCCAAAGAAGCTTTTAATTGTCCTAATGTCTGCAATTGATATGCAACACCTTGCTACAGCATGTCGAAGTGACAAGTAAGTAGATCTTCATCATTCAAGTGGTTTACAATTGCAATAAGAATTCTGAGGTATGTGACTGTGTCCACATTGCAGCCAAAGAAAAGAGACTGATAATTTGGAACCATAACAGAGCAAACTATGTCAGTTTTTGCAGAATTGAATAGTCCCTCATGGACTGCATACAGAATTCCTGACAACCAAAAACATGTGCTGTATAATCTTCAGACTGTTCATGGTTTACCATGAAGTGATTTATGTTTTAATAACTTACACAATCATAGCACAGTCAAATTAAGAATATATTACAACACAGTAAAGGTACAAAGGTAAAGTTCACCCTAGAACAGGCCACGGAAATTTGTTTGAGGGTTATAAGTTAGCTGATGATAAGGTTCACTGGTAGGTTTATGCAGTAATACTGTACCCACATCAAAGACTGTTTTAAAAAGTTGCTCAGAAATTCTCTGAACAAGGGACTTATTATAGGATATTACTCAGTCTGAACAGGTTTATATTAAAATTACATGAGTTGTTAAGAATTAAAGATTCTCTGAAGGCCTGTGACAATGGAAAATTCATTGTACCATAATTCCATTGGACATTGTCCGTCATTTGATGTATATTTGATGTACAGAATGTTTTGATGGTTGACTTTTTTCTTGTCTAAATGAGACTGTTTGAAGCAGGAAAGATTCACTGTTTTATTTTTAAAATAATATACTTTTTAAAAATAATACACCATTATTCAAAAACAGTAAATCTGTCAGTATAATAAAACTCAATCACCTGAAGATGACAGCAGAGCCAACTTTTAACATCGCAGAACTAATGACATGGATGGGTTCAGTATAAACACCAATACCAATTTAAACAGCACAGGTAAGCATAAACAAACAATAGGCAATCAGCAGCCAGGGAAACATACATCAAGAAGTCTGAAGAGTGATTTAGAATTCCGAAAATTGACTGAGTTTCATGCATAGATGATTGACATTCATTCAATGTGCTCTATTCATTGGCATATTTTACCAGCCACAAATTAGGGTAAGGGGCATGGTGGTGCAGTTGGTTGAGGCACTGCACTACAAGCTAGAAGGACGTGGGTTCAATTCCCTATGGTGTCACTGGAATTTTTCATTGACATAATCCTTCTGGCTGCACTATGTCCCTGGGTTGACTCAGCCTCTAACAGAAATGAGTAAAAGGTAAAGTGAACCTGTTACAGGCCCGGTGTAGCCCAAAAGGTGGGTAGAGGCATAGCTCTACTCTTCCATGACCGTGGCACTAGAAGGGGGTTAGTGGTCAGCAGTAAGCCCCAGCCACACTTTACCCCCCAGGAAAGACCCGGTACCCATTTTACAGGAAGCTGGGTGGGCCCCATGGCCAGTCTTGACGGGCCGAAAATCTCGCCCCCACCAGGATTCGATTTGATTCCGGACCGTCCAGCCCAAACAGAAATGAGTACCAGGAATATTTCCTGGGGGGTAAAGGCAGTCGGTGCGTACAGCTGACAACCTTACCACCTTCATGTGCTGATTGCCTTGAAATCTTGGAGCCTCAATCTCCTGAACCCTCAGGGCCTGTCCAGGCCTGTAATGGGATTGCTTTTCCTTCTACAAATTAGGGTAGATTATAAGGATTCTTACTCCCAATAAGTGGCATCAGGGATTCCGTAGTAATCTGTTTGTATTACCTGTATATTTATTGATGAAGAGCAGCTTCATTTAATGAGCCCAACTTGGTAGGCATCTTCTCCTTTTTTTTGTTTGAGGATCAAACCAGTGCCAGTCTCTAAAACACCATGTCCTTAGAATAATGTGTTTTAACAGACAATGGATGAAGTCCAGTTGGTATGCCATAGTATATGAATTAGTGTTAACATATCTTTAAAAGTTTATATGATCTTAAAATACAGTAGGTTAGTCAGAAATGTATCTTTGCATTCATGATATGAATGTGCTCATGTAACTGCTGTCGGCAACAAGCATTCATAACATCGTAATATTCCTGAACTCCCATATGCCAAGGAATGTGGGTACATGTGTTCAGAAAACCTTGTGACAGGCATAATACTCTAGATGTTGCAATCCACATTTTGTGAAGCTGTGGGTAAAGTTGGTACCATATTCTGTTATGGAGTTTGGAATATATACAATTTATTTCTAAAATCAGTTTGTTTGAATCTGAAATAAGACATGGGGTATCCTGGAAGTTAAAAGGTAAAAGTCAAATAGCAATCCATACACATAAAGCCAAACCATGACAGAATATGGGATATGTGTAGATAAAGTTTTACATGTCCCTTGTCAGATTCTGCTTTGCTGTACACAAACGACATGGTAGCAAAGAAAAGGGTTCATGCCCCTCACAAGAATTAAATCCATGGCCAGTCAAATTCTTGGAGATTTTTTAATGAAATACACAAAGAAAAACGTACATGGAGAAGTTCAACTGCTAACTTTCCTGTCATGCTTCCAGCCAGATGTAGGTCCTCTGCTACGTCACTACTAGTGACACAATTTACCACCAACTTGAGCAACTCCTGAAATACAATGACAGCTAAATCAGAAGTGAATCTGAGAAAGAAGTAATAGGTTCACAGGTTACCTAACATTGTATCAATTGCAAGGGATATAGTGTCAAATGAGGAACCACAACCTCTGATTTGTCAGGATAATATACAATCGTAACAACTCAGTGACCTTAAAAAACATATTCTTATGTTTACATATGATGGAAGAAATTAAAGAATGAATAAAGCTAGACATACAAAATCTAGAAGGAGACAGACCACAAGCACTTTACTCTGTTAGGGCAGGTTAGCTCACTCAGGAAACTACTGGAGGGGGGCCGCATGTCTGGAGTTAATTTTCCTACAGGAAGTTATCCTCTTCACCAACAATGCATCCACATTGGCTATGAGGACACATCCAGCTTGCTCCAAAAATGATACCAGAGACTCCTTCCCTAGGGGTAATGCAACCTTAACTCCATTTCTCCATATGCCATGGCATTATGCCTAAGCACACAGT
>Ga0123355_10006471_pt1 | contig 17360 bp, 12 predicted proteins | sample TergutEmb28metaG_3_FD_89872 | JGI IMG/M metagenome (GOLD analysis project Ga0123355, IMG submission 89872) | Embiratermes neotenicus P1 segment gut microbial communities from Petit-Saut dam, French Guiana - Emb289 P1 | ecosystem: Host-associated > Arthropoda: Insects > Digestive system > Gut ...
GAGGTAGCCTTACTGTGATGTAAAGCGGCGTCTTGGAAAGTGGTTGTGTGGGTGCTCCGAAACTGGCTACGTGCTGTGATGTAAAGCGGTGGATTGGAAGGTGGCTATGTGGGTGTTCCCACACAGTATTAGTACTAAAAATTTATGCATATGTGCTTCACACATTATGTGTGATTTAGCAATCAGTCATAGAAAGCACTGAATAGCAGTGGAAAGGAAACTTAAGAAATGGAAAGATTTTATGTCATAAATCACTGTTGCTTGTACTTCCATTGAGCCACTTGGTACTGATGGGTTACAGAGCCCGTGGACAGAATCAGAACCTCAGATGGTGGCTGAGATGCAGGCCAAAGGCAGTGTAAGTTCCAGTGTGTACTGGGTGTATGTCTCTGCAGGAGGAAATTGTATTGTCACTCTCCTAGTGTTTGGAATGTGTATATTAGCACAGCTTGCCATCAGTGGAGGAGATTACTGGATGTTCTACTGGTATGTATGCTAGGGCACTGCAGAGTGGAAGGAACTTACCCTCTTATGGAGGGTGTTTAGAAAGTAATGCCTCCATGGAGGTATCTCGTGCAGTGTTTTGAATTTGAAGCAGAACTCATCCCAACTTGTTTGTTGTTCCTTGAGCTTCAATTTCTTTGGGGTATGGCTTGTTAGACATAATCATAAAATATATAGGTAAAATACAGTAAAATACAACCCATTCAATGCTTTCTATTATTAAGATGCATTCCCACATTGCTCGTTTCAACAACATACCTCGGCTCTAGTTATGAGCCATCCTCAGACTGATCACTTTTTTCATAGCAAGATAAACCGTACAATTAGCAATGCTATTGTTATTGTTCATAGAGTTGCACAACTTCTTCATTGATTACACACAAGCATTTGACTCAGTTTTTAGAGATAAAATAATAAAATGCTTAAATAAATATGAAATACCAAGTAAATTAATTAAACTAATAGCAAGGACATTACAAGATACAAAAGCTTGAGTCAAAGTAAACCACAACTACACAGAAAAGTTTGAAATAACGACAGGAGTGAAACAAGGCAACCCATTATCGGCAACTCTATTTAGTATAGTTATTGACGATATTTTAAAGCCGCTAGAACTGAGAGGTAACACATCAACACATTTAAAACAATGCTCAGTGTATGCTGGTGATATATTAATCACTGCCAGAACTGAACAAACAATGATAGACACCTTTAAAAAACTGAAAAACATTTCATTACCATTTGGTTTAATAGTAAATGAGAACAAAACAAAGTACATGAAGTGTACAAGGAAAGAAACCCAACTGAATAAACTAATTGTGTACAACAAGCATATTGATCAGGTTAGATCATTCAGCTACCTTGGTGCTACTGTGAATGGGAATAACACTCTGGAAGAAGAAATTAGAGAAAGAATTCCTAAAGGGAATAAAGCATTCTATGCAAACAAAACGCTTTTTAAAAGTAACTGGGTGTCCAGGAAATCCTAATTGAAGTTATATTGGTCAGTAATTAGACCAACTGTAGTTTATGGCTGTGAAACATGGGTCCTCAAAGAAAGTGTTGTACAAAAACTGTCTGTGTTTTGGAGGAAAATATTAAGGAAAATATTTGCGCCAACTAAGGAAGCCAAAGGTATTTGGAAAATTAAAACAAATAATTGTTGACCTAATTGGGATGGTATGTATTGGACAACAAACTTCTGAACTACAACTTCTATAGACCTAATACTACATTGCTACGAAAAATAAACCAATGAAGAATCCACAGACATAGTTAAATATAAAATAATTTCCCAATTTCAGTACCCCCACTACTCTCCATGATAATAATGCCCTGCACTTTTATATTCTATATATAATAATATTTAATTTCCACTAAATTACTTCAATACTGTTACACAGTGGCATACATTTTACTTCAATTTTATATATGTTGTATGAGATCTCATAGTTAACAATAACAATAGCATTGCTAATTGTATGGTTCACTTTGCTAAGAAAAAAGTGATCAACCTGAGGATGACTCATAACTAGAGCCAAGGCATGTTGTTGAAAGGAGGAATGTGGGAATGCATCTTAATAATAGAAAACATTGAATGGGTTGTGTTTTACTGTATTTTACGTATATATTTTATGATTCTATACAACACAATGGGGATGTCTCACCTGAAAGTTGTTAGACATGATGTTCTGCATTGTTTTTGGTTCAAAGTGGATGACTTTGTTGTTGAAGGGCATTAACCAGTGAGCAATTATTGAATTTTGATGCACAAAAATGAACTTCCATCAGCATTCACCGGCAATTATTGGAATTTAATGGTAAATATACTGTGAACATACCTACAGTTTGTCATCAGGTGAGCATATAAACAGATAGTTGCAGGAATTTGGACCTGAGTGACTAGCTGTTGTCTGGAAGGCCTGTCACCTCAACTTGTGATTTGAACAGGCAAAAGGTCAACAAGACTTTTTGATGAAAATTTACGAATTTCTCAGAGAGCCATAGTCGAAAAGTTGCATATTGTTTCAGCTGGTGTTAGGGGAATTATTGTGGGTTTGGGTTAAAAATGGTGTGTGCTTCATGGGTGCCATGCCAGCTTATGACTGAAATGAAGTGAACAAGACTGGAAGCATGTCAGTCACTACCCACTGGCTACATAAGTGTGGGTAATTATTTTCTGAACAGCATTGTCACAGGTGTTGTGAGTTGGGTGCATCACTAGGACTGAGAGGTGGAAATCCAGTCACTATCATCATCCTACTGCTCCCAGAAATTAAAAATTTAAGACTCCACTTTCTGCAGGAAAATGCATGCTCACCATTTTCTGAGGCTAGAGAGGCATCATTCACCAGTAGTATATGGTCAAAGGTACGAAACCAACTCCAGGAATTACACAGAGACCCTAAAAAAGTTGAAACAGTCATGTTTGTTGGGGAAAAAAAGTTGTTGATTTTTCAATATGATAACACCAGACCTCACACTAATGCTGCCACTTCAGTGGCGATAGAGGGGATTGGATTTGGAGTTGTTGCAAACCCTCACTGCAGCCTGGATTTGGCACTGCCTGACTTCTGGTTGTTTGAAGGTCTCAAGAAACATCTCACAGAATTTGTTTAATGTGTGATGAAGAAGTTAAAGGGGTTTCAAGAACAGCCTGAAGAGTTTTATAACCATGGGTTGGAAAAACTTGTTCAGTGCTGGTGTTGTATCAAACAAGAGGGAGAGTATGTGAAATTACGAAGTGTAAAAACAAGGTACCCATTCTGAGCTATGTTTTATGTTTTGTTTCACTTTGATACTTTGTTTGGGAGTAAAGATACAAACATGGAGGCATGAGTTTCTGAACGCCCTTTTTCCTGACTAAAAATTTAATATTGTGTTAAATGGTCATCAGCAGTGTTTTGGAGAAAGTTGCAGGTAGTGTGTTTGGTGTGTGCTGATGCTGTTCTGATAGTCAATAAGCATTTTGTATAATGGTATTTGTGTTTTGAATACATATTGCAGATATAGCAATATACTTGTGACATATGCTATGTATTCATGAAATTTTACTGAAATTAATATTCTGCCTGCTTTTGTACCTCCCTCTGTTACAACATTTTTAGAGTCATTATTGTGTTGTGTTGTGTTGTGTTGTGTTGTGTTGTGTTGTGTGTGTGCGTGTGTGTGTGTGTGTGTGTGCGTGTGTGTGTGTGGAGGGGAGGGTGCATGCTAACATAGACAGTTTTTTTTCATGCAAGTTTTCTTTATAATGTGTTAGGTCAACTGTAGAAGAAGAACGTTTGGTTGTGTCTAAAGCCACCAGTATTCAACTCTACAATATGACAGAACCGGTTATGAATGATACTTCTGCATCTCAAAGTGACAGCTTGGCCGACAGCACCACAAGAAACTTAACCCAGTTTAGTTCGCTACCTAGCACAGAGACTTGTATATATGTGTATTCTGGCTTGATGATTTCGATTGTGGTGCTTGTCATATGCAGTGTAATGTGTTTCTTCATGATGTGCATGAGAGCATCTGTAAGTCTGCACAATGCAATGCTGTCTAGCATTACACAAGCCACCATGTGGTTCTTCAATAACAATCCTTCAGGTAATTTTGACAGTATACACAAGATGTAAATTTTAACATAAAAAAATCAAGTACTGGTGAGTTCTCATTCCATTTGGAAGCATAACCTTAATGTTTGACAAGTCACTGTATTGTTACATCTGTGACAGCAGTGATAAACCTTCAGATTTTCTAAGAATAGGGAATTTTTTAACAGCTCAATAATTATTTCTTGATTAGCAGCTGCTCTGTACCAGGAAAGGAGCACGTGAGAGAGAGTGTTAGTGCACTGATGATTGAGTGTGAATTCCTGAGCAGCTGAATGAGATAGTATAGGAGCAAGCAATATACCAAGTCAGAAATTGCTTAATGGAGTGAATGACTCCTTGAATAAATTGATGAAACTTGAAGTTAGTGAGTGAATGAGGGAGCAAGTAAGGGTGGCAGTAGAAAGAAAGGTGCTTGATATTGTAAATCTTCTTAAGGGTTCATTCTGTTTTAAATCCACCCTAGCTTTCATTGTTCTGTGTTTCTTATTGTATGTAAATACTACTATTTTCCAGGACGGATACTGAACCGCTTCTCAAAGGATATGGGAGCAGTAGATGAAATTCTTCCATTTACAATGATGGACTGTATAGAGGTGAGAAAGCCACTGGTGAAATATTAAGAAATTATTATGTAAATTTCATGTGGTTAAAGTTTTTTTTTTTTATTTTGATGAACTGAAACATTATCGGTTGACACTCTCTCTCTCTCTCTCTCTCTTTTTTACTGAACTGCTGGATGAATTCTGGTGGAAATTTTTAGCTGTTCACACTATGATATAGAACACCATCATTATGCGGCGTATTCAAGCCTGTTTAAATTATTAATTTTAGTTTGATGATTAAATTTGGTTTAATGATTGAATATCTTCTGATGAAGTACAGCCAAGTGCATTGTTGCAGACAAAAGTGCAAGAAATTTATGGCTGAAAACTGAGAAAGTATAGCAACATTAACCCTTTGACACCTAACGACCCCTATTGTGGTCGTACCGCACCGCTAACCTCTAAACTTTTCATTTTATATATTTATTCAACAAATACAGGTACTGAATATTTTAAACATGGTATATACTCTCCGTTTTTTTCCTCTTCAAAATGCAGTTTGTTTTATAATTCTAACATATTTGGTTCCTGTTTTAGTCACGTTTTATACACAGGATGTGCTAAAATTTAAAAAAATAATTCCGGCGCCAAAAGGTTAATGCAGAGTGGATACATGAAATGTGTGTGATTTTAACACAGTACTTCTCAAGAAGTGAGGGACATGGGAATAGAAATCATACATATTTATCAAGTTTCTGTGGCCTACATGTAACAGTTCACAGATGTTCAATGAGAATAATGGGGATAGTCTGATAAAAATTGTCTCTATTCAAGTTCAGTCCACACATTTGTAAGCATGGCATGTGTACCCTACTGCAGTAGTTTGTATTCGCTTAGCAAGTTCTGGCTTTGTGAGTGACAGTGGTGGGACTTAGTAGAATTCTTTATGTATGCCCAGGAAAAGAAGTCAAGTGGTGTAATGTACTGGGAAAAAGTGGCCAAACAATAGGGTTACCACTGCCAGTCCATTTCTGTGGCAACACTGTATCCAAGAAGTCCCAAATTGCAATTTAAAATACTGAAGGCATTCCATCTTGCTGAATAGTGTGTCATTAATCCCCTTCTTCCAAAATCAGCATGAGGAATTCTTCCAACATGTGTAAATATAGTGTGTGCAGCAAAAAGGAAGCCTGGAACACTCTTTGTTTCAAGAGAGCATGATGGTCATTGATTGTGAGAGTGTCGTTTGTACTTCCAGTTTCTGCATGTGAATGGGTGCTCCCCTGTGTTCGAATGTTATATCTGTCAACTTGTCTGGAGAGATGACAGTGGCTTTGTCACTGAGCACATTTGCTGTAAAAGGTTTGTTGTCTTTCAGTTGTGAAAGAATGTTGCAGCAAAATGTATAGTGAACTTTGTCTTTACTTGTTATAATGGTGCAGAAGTTGGTATTTATACCTTCTAAATCTGAAACATTTTGTGTGCTGATAAGCTGTGGCATGCTTAATTGTCAGGCATGTTTTCTTGTCAATTTTCTTGGACTTCATACAAAGGCTGCTTGAACATTGTGCACTTAGCTTAAGTGGCTGTCTCTTTACTGGAGATATTGTCAGAAACTATCTTGTTACAATTATTGCACTGTTGTGTTCATTAATTCTTTTATTGTCCTACAGATAGGATTATCACTCTTGGGAATTGTTATTGTGGTGGCTGTTGTAAATTACTGGTTATTGATACCAGCAGCAGTGATGTTTTCTTTGTTCTACATACTGCGAGTATATTTTGTGGCCACATCACGAAGTATCAAGAGACTGGAAGCAATCAGTAAGTTTGTATACTTGTTGATTTAAAATTACTAAACTCTTTTTCTTAGACGTAGCCTATTGTATTCATTCTTGTTATTAAAATTTTCATGTTATGCTTCTATCATTTTGGAGCAATAAGAAATGAAAAGACTGTTTGTGTCTGCAAATCTTAGCTCTGAAACTCTTGAACCAGTTATCATACAGTTTGGGACTGGCTGTCTAAAGTAAAAGTTATCTGGTATATTCATTTTTGTTTTCTGTTTTACATAACATTGTTTTACAGGAGAATTAAACTGAACTACTGATTTTTTTTTTTAAATGGCTCATTGTGAAAATTGGAAGAACATGACATGAAGTGTAAATCTCATTAAAATCTACCTTCATTGTTTGAAATGTTTATAAATACTGCTGTTAAAGGAGTAAGTACACGAAAAAATAATGTATGCTCTGAGTAGTGTGTAGTCTGTAATGGGATAGCTTTGCAGCATTAGATTTCTGCATGCTATAAATGCACATGGCCAGTGAGACATTAAAAATAAAAAGAGAACACATTTGGTGAATGTATTACTTTTGAGTATGCCATTTGATTCTCATTACAGTTACTAACATGTAATATAACTTCTCACTAAGAGATCACAGTTTGCACAATTTGTGTGTTGCTTTCTCATGTTACTACTTTTTGTAATACATATATTTTGGAGCCCATTGGTTACTTTATGTACCACCAGGTTGAATATCCAAAAATTGTGTGTTCTGCCTACTCTATGTATTTATGTGTTTTGTATGGATCTCAGGACAAATGATTATTTTCATAAATGCATTAACTGATTGGTTTTTTATAACTCTGACATATAGTGTTTATTGTGTGATATGAACAGAATCTTTAAATATAATTCAGGCTAATCATTGTCTTAGAGGGTTAAAGAGATGTTTGTGACAAATTTAGAAATAATTAAGTAATTTTATTTCTCATGTTGACAGCTAGGAGTCCTGTGTTTGCACACCTCAGTGTATCATTGCAAGGTCTAACCACAATTCGAGCTCTTGGTGCACAGGCGATGCTGGAGAAAGAATTTGATGATCATCAGGTGAGTTCTGCAGTGTAAAAGTCTAGGACCTCTCTGAGACCTGGTTTCACATATCTTCCAATTTAACAGTTATATCATGCACTTTGCAGTAAGGTGATGGCTGCTGTGATGTACATGTATTTTGTGATGCATTGAGGTCTTAAATAGGTTAGTTTGTGTTATTTCCTGGAGGTACTAAAGAAATGCAGTATCTGTGGTTTTGGCTTTCATACAGCTTTCTATCAGTGCATTTACAGGTGAGAGAGTTGTATGGATGAAATTTTTGGATACACAGTTGTTACGTATTAATGCCACTATTTGCCTCATTGGATCAGGAAACCTAATTACAGTTCAAAAAAAGGGCTACCTTTAAAAAAGAACACTTTAATAAGGATCAGATTTTCAGTTAGTCTCATCACTTATGTGAGTTTGCAAGTGATGAAAATGTAGTTCTTCCCTGTTGTAATATATTTGTGTATTCTCTTTTCTTTGCTGTTCTTTTATAAATTAAATGGTCTTGTCCCTTGCCCAGTGGAGAAGCATACTAAAGGCAGGTCTCATTTTGTGCCAGAGTTATGTTCTTGAAAAACATCATACAAATCAAAAAGAAATTTCCCTTTTAAAACAGTGTATTTCCTAGGGATTAAGGGGATTGACAACCTCATCCTGTTTAGTGTATGAATATACCACTAGTGGACATACAGACCTGTAGATTACATATGTGCTGTATATGGAGTATGTATACATTTCTATATGTGGGCCGGGTAGCTCAGTCGGTATAGCGACTGACTACGGGCTGGATGGTCCGGGATCGAATCCCGGTGGGGACGAGATTTTCCGCCAGTCCAGACAGGCCCTGGGGCCCACCCAGCCTCCTGTAAAATGGGTACTGGGTCTTTCCCGGGGGTAAAGTGTGGCTGGGGCATGCTGCTGACCACTCACGCCCTTCTAGTGCCACAGTCATGGAAGAGTAGAGCTATACCTCTACCCACCCTCTGGGCCACACCGGGCCTGTAACGGGATCACTTTACCTTTTTTTTAATACATTTCTATACAGTATAGATACATATATACACAATATATTTATTTCTAATGCAATAAAAATGTAAGAGACTTACTTCCATAATTTTTATATGATTTATTCTAATAAGACTGTCATAGTCTTATTACACAAACCCTTCAGTTCCTGACCTAGCACGTTCTGTATTTATATCAGCAATATCATGAATTGTACGTATGCTAGCATGAGCAAATATTGTGTTACAGCATATGGCAACAATTCGTTCACCTGTTTCAAGATGGTTTATTACATCTAATTTCTGTTGAATAGTGATTGGATTTTGCCGATTTTTCACTTGGATTGCACTAGGTGATGTAGATTTATGCCTCTCACTTATTTTGGTAACAAAAACAAATGCTGTTGCAGGGGGCACTACATCTACCACACTATTATATCACCAATGTAATCAGTGCATACATGTGACAGATGGCATGTGGTGACAAAAGCCAATGCTGTTGAAAGGATAACTACATCAGCCACATGATTATATCAACATAATCAATCCGCACACTTGACGAATGGTGTGGCAGTGATGTCAGTTTCTGATAGTCTGCAATACAAGCAAGTGTGGCTGTGGTTCTTCTATGCCAAATTGCGTTAAACCAAAAATTATGGTGTAAATTAAAAGAGTGATGTAAATTTTTGAGTCATGTTGAAGTGAAATTGTACAAAAAAAATCGTGTAAATGAGACCTGCCTCTGCCAATCTGAATATATAAATTGTACCTCAAAATTATTTAACTCTGAAACTATCATTACAGAAACAAATAGATCTTCAAATCATACTAGGAAGATCCCAGCAACAAGATCCAATGATTTTTTATAGGAAAATTAAGTGTTAAAAATTCTGATGTGTTGAATAGTAAATCATTTGTTCTAACACAACCTTCAGAAAGTACCAATCATTCGTTCTTTAAATGGGACCTCATGATTTTTCACCAAAATATTAGAGGCATAAGTAACAAAACTGATGAATTTGTAAATACTGTAGTGACTAATCCACCACATGTACTTTGTTTTACAGAACATCACTTAAAAACCCATCAACTTGATATCCTCCTCCAAAAGTTACAAACTTAGTGATAATTTTTGTAGGAAAATATACAGAAATGGTGGGGTCTGTATGTATATTCTTGAACTTTTTCAGTTCTCTAATATAAATGTGCACAATTTCTGTAAGGAAAAAGACTTAGAAGCTTGTCTTATTAAATTATATCTGCCACACTGTGCTATTGGCATAGTAAACATATAAAGATCCCCATCAGGAAATTTTGAACATTTTCTAAATAATTTGGAAACCCTTCTTAATTCCATATCAAGTAATTCTATGGAATGATTTATTTGTGGGGACTTTAATATAATTTTTTTGAATAATAATACTCACAAGCAACGTCTAAATTCTCTTATGGCCACTTATGGTCTGTACGGTACAGTGCAATTTCCTACCAGAATTTGTAATAACCCTGTATCAACAATTGACAGTATTTTCATAAACATAGTTAAATACAATAATTTTATTGTTTACTCTTTGGTTAATGGTATGTCTGTCCATGATGCCCAGATTATTGTTCTACATGATATTACTATATCAAATGGTAATAATTACTTTCACTTCACTAGGAACTTAAATAAATCATCTGTCTTAGACTTCAACTTTAAATTAACCTATGAGTCTTGGGATAATGTATTTTCATATGATGATGTGAATTTAAGTTTCAAAAATTTCTTGAATACATATTTAAAAATATTTTACTCCAGTTTTCCCATTAAGAAAATTCATTACACATCACATACTAAGGCATGGTTAACACAAGGAATAAAGATCTCGTGTATAAATAAAAGAAAGGTTTTTTTAATCTCCAGAAATAGCAATGATCATGAAATAAAAAATCATTACAAAAAGTACTGTATAGTACTAGCAGATGGGGGACCGTGGTAGCACAATGGTTAAGGTGCTGTGTTACAAATCGGAAGGTCGCTGGTTCGATCCCAGCTAGTGTCAGTGGAATTTTTCACTGACATAAAATCCTTCCGATAGCACTATGTCCTTGGGGTCGACTCAGCCTCTAACAGAAAGGAGTACCAGGAGCATTTCCTGGGGGTAAAAGTGGCTGGTGCCTAAGACTGACAACCTTACCACCATCCTGTGCTGTTGTCATGAAATCTGGGAACCTTAACTTCTTGGAACCTTCTGGGCCACTCCAGGCCTGTAACAGGACTGATTTACCTTTACCTTTACTAGCAGATGTGATTAAGCTTGCTAAAAAATCCACTATAACAACTTATTAGTAAATTCCTCTAACAATACAAAAACCACATGGAGCATCATTAACGAAAACATAAGTAAAAAACCTTGGAGAAACGACACATCATTTATAAATATAAACGGTACAATAACACATAATAGCCAAGTTATAGCAAACACTTTTAATACTTACTTTTCAACAGTAGATCAACATATTCATACTGGAAATTCTAAAAACTTAAATTCCTTAATTAGTAAAAATAATCCCCTAAATTATTTATATGATGTATTTAAACAACAGTTTTCATCTATCAAACTTAAATTTGTATCCCTTAAGGAAACTGAAGATGTAGTTAGTTCTCTTAAAACAAAAGATTCTCATGGTTATGATAGGATTTCCATAAAAATCCTAAAACAAAGTATTCCATATATCTTATCACCTTTAACTTATATATGTAACTTGATGATATCCACAGGTATATTTCCTACTGGATTAAAATCTATGGAAATAAAACCTCTTTATAAAAAGGGGGAAATGGCAAATATTTCTAAATATAGACCCATTTCCTTGCTGACTTCTTTTTCGAAAACTTTTGAAAAGATTATTTTCGCTAGACTAACTCACCATCTCAACTACAACCATGTTTTGGTTGAAGGGCAGTTTGGTTTTAGAACTAAATCATCTACAGACTTAGCTTTCTATAAACTAATAAATGATATACTTACGTCACTAAACAATAAATTTTTAGTTGGAGGCGTTTTTTGTGATTTACAAAAGGCTTTTGATTGTGTTGATCATGACCTGTTACTGTCAAAAATCCTTTGGTATGGTATCTCAGGTAAAGGATACAATCTAATTCAATCTTATTTGAAAAATAGATATCAAAGAGTAGTTATAGCTAATAAATCTAGGCAATGGGAATAGCTAATAAATCTAGGTAATGGAAACCTATTAGATATGGCATTCCCCAAGGCTCCATCCTTGGTCCCTTGTTCTTTTTATTGTATATAAATGATCTTCTAGAAACCATGGCGATTTCAACTAAACCAGTTCTTTTTGCAGATGACACAAGCATGATTATTACAAAATCCGACCCCATGGAGTTTACCAGTACCATAAATAGAAATATTATAAAAATAACTAGATGGTTCAAAAGTAACTCCCTGTCATTAAATACTGATAAAACCCACTTCCTTCAGTTTCATACAAAAATTAATCAAAATTATGACATTCAAATCTCCTATGAAAATAAACAAATCACAAAGGCTCAAAATATAAAATTTCTTGGAATAATGATAGGCTCAAGTTTATCATGGAAACAACATATTGATGATATAATACCCAAACTTAATAAGGCATGCTTTGCAAAAAGATCAATAAAACTTTTCATGTCACTAGAAGCAATGAGATCAATTTATTTTTCTTATTTTCACTCTATCCTATCTTGCAGAGATTATATTCTGGGGTAATTCAGTACATAGCACATACATCTTTAAAATAAAAAAAAAAAAAGAACCATTAGAGTTATCACAATTTCTAGGATAAGAGACTTGTTTCTTGATTTGTTTAAATAACTGCAGATCCTGCCTTTTAATTCTCAGTACATTTATTCCTTACTCATGTTTGTAGTTAAAAATACAGATTTATTTAAATTAAACTCTGATATTCATAAAATTAGCACAAGATATAATCATGATTTCCATTTGCCCTCGTCACAACCAGAGTTATTTAAAAAATGAGTTTTTTGTTCAGGAATTAAAATGTACATCCACCTTTCATTGACTCTCAAGGAGATGTCATATGATGTCAAACGATTTAGACAAGCCTTGCAAAGATTTATTCAATCAAACTCCTTTTATTCTTTGGAAGAGTATTTTGACTCTAACTGGAAATGAGTGATGCTCTGTTTGTTGTAAATCATATCTCATTCTTCGTAAAATGATGTGCTGAGTTAAACACTTCAGATTTTGGTCCTTTATCTTGTAAATGTATTAAGTCTTCTTATTATATATTATTCCTTTATTGACAAAATTTTTTTTCTTTTATTGTTATTAATATGACTACTTCCATATCTTGTAAAAAGATTTACAGAAAAAATAAGTGACATGAACATATATTTTAATAGTAGTTTGTATTTTCATTTTTAAAATGTATTCCCCTTGTAGTGAAAGGAGATTAAGTCCAATCATAGTTATTTTAATAGAAAGAGTATAGGATTATTTCACACTATTTTTTTTTAATTTCGTGTCACATCTGCCTCAGATGCAGGTGCATTATGAATATTGACTGTGTAATAGTTTATCCTGCTTACTGTTTTGTGGTGACAGGACTTACACTCATCAGCCTGGTTTATGTTCCTCGCAACTTCCAGGGCATTTTCTGTGTGGCTTGACAGTACTTGCCTGTTGTACATAACCTTTGTTACCTTCAGCTTCCTCATTATGGGTGGAGGTGAGTGGAGCACTATACTATATATTGTAAGAATATTATGTTATGAAGCATATGTAGCTGCTTTTTAGGTAAGAAGCACCGATTAGCTTCATCGTGTCTGTCCAACCGTCTGTCTGCCTGTATCAGCACAGCTCCCAGTGGACAGCTTTCCGTAAAATTCATTACTGGGGAACGTTATGAAAGTCAGTCAAGAAAATCAAAATTTGGGTAAAATCAGGTGAAAATATCAGTCACTTTACATGAACACTTAAGTATGTTATAGTGTTGCCAGCACATTCTTCAAGTGAAATGGTATCAGGCTGTTAGGATAGCTGAGGAGGTATAAACATTATGCAAATATGGCACAATGTTATGTTAGAAGTACCTTTAAGCAACCCTATTACAGGCCTGGACAAGCCCAGTGGGTTCCAGGAGGCTGTGGCTCCCAGATTTCAAGACAATCGGCACATGAAGGTGGTAAGGTTGTCAGCCCACTGCACCGGCCGTCTTTACCCCCCAGGAAATATTCCTGGTACTCATTTATGTTAGAGACTAAGGCGACCCCAGGGCCATAGTGCAGCCAGAAGAATTATGTCAATAAAAAATTCCAGTGACACCATCAGGAATCAAACCTGCGACCTTCCAGCTTGTAGGGTGGTGCCTCAACCAACTGTGCCACCGTGTACCCCTTACAAGTACCTTGCCTATTTTATATTTTTATTTGACAACTGTGATTCAAAATCATTCAGTATTTAATGTGTATTTAGTTTTTTGTAATGCCAGAGGATTTTGAAAACCAACTGTAGAAGTGATTTAACTGTTCTTGACTGGCTTATCTCAGTTAAAATAATTGCATAATTTATGTTCTGTGCTAGCCAGGAATATTGAAGCATAGTGGTGAGTTTTACTATGAGTTATCCACTGTGTGGGGTAGCTGCCGTTTTAACATCTGCATCTCCAAAATATTGAATGGTATTTAATGTGACCTTGTACTTTATTTCTTTAGTCTGAGCCACTTCAGTTTCTGTGAGTGTGTGTGTGTGTGTGTGTGTGTGTGGGGGGGGGGGGCTGTAGATAATATCCCGTGCAAAGATATGTGTTTTTGTGAAGTAGAGTTCAGTGAAAATTTCCCCTGATATCTTGCTTATCACATTTACAGTTCAAGAACTAGTCTTTGCCTTGTCAAATTTGTAACTCTGTCTCACTTGATACATACACTGATATTTGAGCAGGTGTAGTGGTCTTGTTCTTGTCATTAATAATTTGAGTATTTCTTCAAGATTCTATGCTCCTTAACCTCTGTAATGCATTAAAATTACAAGAGTTTGTTGTTTTGTAAATGATTGTGTATTTTTCAGGTACTGATGTAATCCTTACCACCTTATTTTTCATTGCATGCTATCTCAGCTTTTTTTCAGTCCTCTCAGTAGTATTAATAACCAACCGACTCAGTGGAGCAGAGTACTTCTTGAGATGCTAACAATTCCTCAGCTGGTCAAGAAATTCCCCAAATTTTATGCATCCTGAAGGTTTATTACTGTGTTTACAAGAACCAGCCACCTGTCCCTGTCCTGAGTCAGATCAATGCAGTCCATGCCTCCCTGTCCTATTTCTTGAAGATCCATTTTAATATTATCCTCCAATCTATGCCAAGGCCTCCTAAGCGGTGTATTTCCCTTATTTTTCCCACCAGTAATCTATATGCACCTCATCTGTCCACAGTATGTGCCAGTGGCATTAATGGCGAGAAACATTTCCTGTGTGGCATTGCAGGCTTTTAATGGTTTCCTGGAATAAGCCTTGAATCTACATTAACCATGTCATATTTCTTCCCAAGCATTAAACTTGTGGACTGATGTAACATAATAATCATGAGAGTAGGATTAAATTTATTTTATGATAATCTTTGTAGGTTTGTGTTCTGTAATTAATGTTATGCTTGTAGATCGGTATGGAGGAGATGTGGGACTTGCTATTACCCAAGCAGTTGGACTAACGGGACTTATACAGTGGGGTATACGGCAGTCAGCAGAATTGGAGAACCAGATGACTTCAGTAGAGCGTCTGTTGGAGTATACTACTCTTGACAAGGAGCCTTCTTTGCAGTCTCCTCGAGGTCATTGTACATATATAATTTGCACTTGCGTGTACCTGATAAAATATATAATTAAATGTGGAATCAAATAGGAGGTTGTTTTGTTCAACACAACACATATATTAAATATATATAGGCAACATGTTTCAGTTTTTTCTGAAAGTCAGCATCAAACCAAATATAAAATGTGTACAGTGGTACTCAATTCAGATATATATATATATATATATATATATGTGTGTGTGTGTGTGTGTGTGTATATATATGCTTGTTTTATGCCAAAGGAATGAATAAAAATGTAAAAATGTTGGAACATGGGAACATGTCAACATTTTTTTGAAGCATTGCTCTTAGATTTGATTGTTACTGGGAGTAAGTTGTAGTTTTTTGAGTATAAAGTACAGTCAAGGTGTCAAAGTTCTTCATGGTGCTAAGCATCATATCCTTGACTGAAAGAAATTGAGATCCAAAAATCGAAAATCAAAAGCAGTGTTATAATCATTTTTTATTCAAGTTGAATAATTCGCAAGAAGTTTGTTCCAGAAGGAAGAATCATAAATGTCCAATTTTATTTTGAAGTGACAGATTGATTATTGCAAAAAATTCGACAGGTCAGAGAGACTGTTTGAAGAAAGGAATGATGTTCAATATTAATTTTTCAAAGATTTATTTCACAAAATGGGGTTGTAGAGATAAGCTCCCCTTCCCACCATTTCACCAGATTTGGTTATGGCTGACTTCATTTACCTCTCAATTGTTAAAAATGAAACTCAGGGAGAAATGATTCATACCATCCGCAACAGTGTGAATGACCACCTCAAGGAAATAACTTTGAAGGATTCCAAGAATGCTGTCAGCAATTAAAGGAGAGATATAACATGTCTTTAGTGTCCCATGGGGATTATTGTGGATGATTTCCATAATAACTTCTTTTTTCTTGAACATTTTTTTTGGTGATTTATGTCTCATTGCTTTTCAGACATGCTGTATATATAGGTATTGTGTGGGAGTCCCTTTATTTTGGCAGTTGCAAACATGGTGATGAAAACTTGAATGTATTAATTTTCTGAAAAGGTCACTAAATAGTGTATTTGCTACTGGATGGAATATTTAGATTAAAATATGTGAAGTACAGTAGACTTCATATACTTCTGAGTATATATATTTTCCAGTATGGTAGTATTCTGATAGGTGTTGATCTTGCATTGCAGGTAGGAGGCTCAAAGATGTTTGGCCTTCACAGGGTGCAATAATTTTTGATCAAGTTTTTCTTACTTACTCCAAGAATGAGCCACCTGTCTTGAAGAATATCACATTTGCTGTCAAACCAGCTGAAAAGGTGACATCTTTAATTAGTATGTTAATTAAAGAGAACTGTAAAGAAAATTTACGTCATAAGCTTGTTGTACTGCTTAACACATACTGAAATAAGAAATGGTATGAAATAATCCTTTATCAGTTATTCCTCCTATCAACTTCTTTGCTGTCCTTTTGGCTCTACATTGAGGCTTGAAAGTAATATTTAAATCCTTAGGGTAGGTTACTAGCCTACCACTAGGTAGTCCAGTGGTGGGGTTGCCACCTTTCAGCCTCTGGATGTGCATGTTCTGAAGCATTTCCTCTGCAGATGATGGAACAAATCTATCAAGGCCTAACTCATGATGGATGATGATGATGATGACGATGACAACAATGATGATGACGACTGGCTTCTTTTTTGATTAGCCTGCAGCAGGTTTTTACTTTCCATGAGGAAAAACAGAATGCATTCACAGCATGTCAGTCATGTTAGTGTTGGCAGATTGTGCTCATTTCTTCTGGAAGTCCTTGTGTTGTGTACCTAGAAAGAACTAGTATTGTGATTTGAAATTAAGTGAATAAATGAAGCAGTCGCGGACAGCCGACGAGGGGTGGTCCTCCAGCTTGGGGGTTGGGCGAGGTGCTAACAACCCCTCCCTGTTAAAAACAAAGTTCAGAAACACTCACATGCGAGATGATTCCTCTGGA
>Ga0123355_10006472_pt1 | contig 17359 bp, 13 predicted proteins | sample TergutEmb28metaG_3_FD_89872 | JGI IMG/M metagenome (GOLD analysis project Ga0123355, IMG submission 89872) | Embiratermes neotenicus P1 segment gut microbial communities from Petit-Saut dam, French Guiana - Emb289 P1 | ecosystem: Host-associated > Arthropoda: Insects > Digestive system > Gut ...
CACTGTCACAGTACAAACCATATACACGTACCAATGTCAAAGTACAAACAATGTACAAGTATTACTGACGCAACACAATATATGTACACGTACCGCTGTCACAGTACAAACCATGTACACTTACCACTGTCACAGTACAAACCATGTACAAGTACCACTGTCACATTACAAACCATGTACACTTACCACTGTCACAGTACAAACCATGTACACTTACGACTGTCACAGTACAAACCATGTACAAGTACCACTGTCACATTACAAACCATGTACACGTACCACTGTCACAGTACAAACCATGTGCATTTACCGCTGTCACAACACAACAAATACGAATACCTCTGTCACACTATAAACCCTATAAGCCCACTATAAAATGCTGCAACTATTAATTCCTAATTTCAGCATATTGGTCTTCCAGAACATTTCGTCATTTGGCAGTTTTCAGTCAAACCTGCCAACCATCAAAGCAACGTCAAATTTCGAGTTTTATCTTTTTCTATTTTTACTTGATTATACGACAGACGAGATTTTGTATTGGAACATCGAAATAATTTCTTACCGTATATTTTAAATATGCTTTTTCTCTATATTTCAACACAGTAGCGACAATTTTAATAGCAAATTTAACCGTTCTATTTTGCAGTTACTAAAAAATTCTTAAAGTCTTCGTTTAAACCAGGGAACCGTCCGCGTATTATCATTGTTTCAGGCACCACTTTTAAAAAGAACTAATAAAATTACGTCCTTCCTATAACTGTGACAGTCAGTAAACACGTCCTAGACAGAAGAGTTAGCTTGAATTTCAATAAACTGTCTGTCATGTGACTCTGTGGTAAATACATCATATACAGGAATGTGGTCACATTCGGAGCAATACACCATGTCATGTAATTAGTTACGGCACGGGCATGAAAATTTGCTGATGCAGGGAAAATTAACGTATGTGGTCTCTATATGCAAACCAATGATATGAACTCACCTAAAATGTCGGACTGTGGCAGCCATTTGCCCACCTTCAAGTTGCTCGGCTGTCCCGGTAACGAGTCGGTCTCCCATTTCCACAGAACTCTCTGCTTCAGTTTGGAGAACGCATCGAGGAACGCCTTCCTAGTTGCGTTTTTAAAATTAGAGCTTCGTAAATTAGATCCCATGCTGAAGTAAATCACACCGTCTGGTGATTCGTCAATAAAGTTTTGAAGTTCCTGTAAGAAACCATTTTATATATTCTTAGTTTTCATGAATCATGGCGGGAAGAATTTTCATTAAATCCTTCCGAACCTAATGGGGCAAAGAAATAATAATTCTACGGACATTAGGATAATTTACTTACTATTCACGAAGTATAATTCAACCACCTAATTCAAACTGCGGAACACATTATTTATTACAACAGTACAGTAACTGAGCAGAATAACACAAATTGTCTGAATAACATCTTATGTTTATTGGACCGTGCATCGTCGTGATGTCACTTACTATTTTATTTCACTTGTTATGTGCTCAACATATTTCGGACATTAATATATCCATCATCAGGGGGGTGCGACTATTCTGTTGAATTACCACATTGGTCGTATTGTTCTTGGTTCGATGTGTGTTGGAGTTTCGGTGTGGTTGGGTTTGGAGTGGTATCCGTGCTGCAGGCTGAAGCCTGCAACAATGATACCACTCCAACCCAACCAAACCGAAACTCCAACACACATCGAACCAAGAACAATACGACGAATGTGGTAATTCAACAGAATAGTAGCAACCTCCTTATGATGGATATATTAATGTCCGAAATATGTTAAGCACATAAGAGTGAATTAAAATAGTGACATTTAGTTGGTCTTTTATTCTTCAACTGTCTGAATAACAATTCGTGACATAGGCTAGTGATTACAACGCGTGTCCTTGATCTATGCTAGTAACATCTTCCATCAGATACATATATCTAGTTCACTTCTTCCTAGCAAAGATTATGGTGTCCATATTATGGTCACTTTAATGGAAATGATTAAAATAATGAGACAACAAATATTACATTTCGGAGCCTCTAACTCTAACTCTAACGAGTGATTGGGAACGAATGATGTGATTTTTTGAACTGGAAGGTTTGACCTGAAACTTTGAGTGCACCACTTTTCGGTCACAGATATATATATAATACAACCACCCAGGACTTTTTTAATGCAGAACAGCTTAGTTACACCAATAACTAGGTAATAGCCCAATGTGTAGGGAATGTGGTAACGGGAGGAGACCTCAGTCCACATTTTATATGAGTGTGAGGTCCTGGTCTCACTCAGGCACACTTACCTGGGTTCCTCCTTTTTGGAACCAGAAGATATTAAGAAACTAGGTGTGGGGCCATCTGGGGCTTCGGCAACGGAACGGGGTTCCTTTAACCTAGTATAGAATGTGGGGTACAAAGGGCCTGTCTTAAGGCCCAGGAGCATCGGGCCCATAAGGGCTCGAACCCACATATCCCTATTCATATCTCTATCTATCTACGCCAATAAAATTTCGCACACAGATCTCTAGAGTGTAGTCAATGCGGCAGTTATATATAGACAAACTACCAGATTTAGAGGAAATAGGCTGTTCGCGATTTTATAATCAACTGCTGAGGTTTCCTTCCGTTTCTACAAACGTAGAGTTAGATTTGTTTTCAGTGAGAGTTATCATTTATTGTTCTGAGCAGAATTACTTGTTAGATGCTCCGATAATGACAATTTAAAATTTTCATTAGCGCATCGGTAGGAGAGTAAGAAGCAATTTCGAGATTATAACGGGTGTAATGTTTACGGGATTATTAAGCAATTATTGACGACTCACACAAACACAACAATGCCAGCAGAGAAACACAATACACATGTATTGTGTGACTATGAATCTGAACACAAAGAAAGATGAAGATCGGAAAATCATACACGTGTACTACGAAGATTCGAGTTTGCCAATTAAGCTAGAAACAAGCAATTTTGAGAAGATTTCGACAGGAAAAATTTCGGGATCATCAAAATTATATTTATTTTTCAGTTACGTGTTCTACGAACAAAAATAAGTTAAAGGTTTATATGAAGAGTGTATTTTATAGAGCAACAGTTTATCAACTACCATCCAAAACCTCACTATAAAAGCGTACCTGAAAATAATATTTTAAAAACACGTAAACCTATGCAAAATAATTTCCTCTGCCTCTTTGGACAAAATTAGGTGCTTTCTTACAGCCTCACAGGTGAAATCTGAACGCAATTTTCAAAGCAATTAGATAATTTAAGCATGCATACTTACATGGTTTTGTACCGGGTAGCTCAGTCGGTATAGCGACTGACTACGGGCTGGACGGTTCGGGATCGAATCCCGATGGAGACGAGATTTTTCGCCCGTCCAAACCGGCCCTGGGGCCCGCCCAGCTTCCTCTAAAATGGGTACCGTGTTTTTCCCCGGGAGTAAAGTGCGGCCGGGGCGTGCCGCTGACCACTCACCCCTTCTAGTATCGCGGTCATGGAAGAGTAGAGCTATACCTCCACCCACCCTCTGGGCCACACCGGGCCTGTAACGGGAACACTTTACCTTTTACTTACATGGTTTAACTTTTTCGGTGGAGTGATGTGGATTCCTCCAATCTCCACAGTGTTGGGCAAGAGAGGTCTGGGGTAACCAATGCTGAAGTGCTGGTTAATCATCAATAAGGCCGTGGATTTATCCAAAACCGAAATTGGAGGAATGTTGCTGGAGTTGAAATGTTTCCTTAAAATGGCGTCATGTTGAGGTAAGACATAAAATATTCTTCCAAGTTTTATGTATAATTCTGACAGACCGTTAAACATTCTCTGCCAGAAATTCATTTTCTCATTAAAGTGAAGGAATACTTGGGGTATATATGCGTAGGGACTTGGATTGCCAACCCATTCGTCCATCCACTTAGTTCCACCAATCGAACACATCTTGATAATAGGTGTATCTAAGATATAGGAGATGCCAAACACGCAATCATACACGAAGGCACTGGTGATAATAACATCAAATTTTTGACCTTTGCAGTTGATAAGTTTCTGAAACGCTTCATCTTGAACGAATAACTCGCACAGTTTGATGCCGAGATTCCAATAAAATTGCAATTGCTGGTGGAACCAATACCTTTCCAAGTTCAACATGTCCGAAGTACCTGAAAATAAGTTTTTTTTTTATAAAGGAGAAATAAATATAATACTAAGTGACATCTAGTTGGTTTCTTAATCCACACTGGACTACAATGCATGGTCAATAACACATCAAATTTAATTTAAAAACCCTTAATATTCCCGTATTTTAAAATATATTTTACAATTTCCAGCGGTAACTCTGTCTAATGTGCTCTTCTACAAATCGGAAGGTCGCTAGTTCGATCCCAGCTAGTGTCATCGGAATTTTGCATTGACATAAAATCCTTCCGATCGCACTATGACCCTGGAGTCGACTCAGCCTCTAACAGAAATGAGTACCAGGAGCATTTCCTGGGGGTAAAGGCGGCCGGTGCGTAAGGCTGACAACCTTACCAACATCCTGTGCCGTTGTCATGAAATCTGGGAACCTTAACTTCCTGGAACCCTCTGGGACACTCTAGGCCTGTAACGGGACTGCTTTACTTTCACCTTTACCTAACTCTGTTTAATAATTTGACAACACTGTATTAAAAACACCATTAGAAGCTGTGTGTTGTGCTCACCAGAAATTTGTCGCAGTTCGTTGTATGACAGTTTAAATTCGACATCTGTATAGTTTTGGATCGGAGATTTTTCGGGGAATGGGCTGAAGACTGTCACTTGATGTCCTCTGCGAGCGAGTTCCTTCATCAGTACTGAGTGTACTGCCATGTGACTCTTAGATGGCATGGGGAAAATTCCCAAGATATTTGCTCCGTCAGTGGCGCGGAGACATGACATCAAGGTTATGAGAACAACCGTCTTCGAAAATAACATCGCCATCTTTTATAATGGTCATCCAACTGGCACCTCCCTGCGGTTATAGAAAAGTGTTGTCGTTAAAAAGAGACGTAATTGTCAAAGGACGAAGATATATTAATATGAGCAAATTTATTTTTTTCCAAATATCTGTGTTAATTCAAATACTGTTAGGAGATACAAGTTGTCATATGTGTTAAAATATGCCACAGAACACACGATGATATCTGTTACAGTATTAAAAAATAAGCCACAATTTCTAAACGTGTAAGCAATAATAAATTGAAATTTGCCGTTTTCAAACACGATATAAATATTTAATAATCGGGCGCCAAGCTGATAACATTAATGCTGTTATCGTCTACATTGCGACGCTGAGTAGTGTGACTGGTTGGTAGGTACATATGAACTTGCGTTTTCTGCCTGAGATTACGTTACTGAAGAAAATACCGTTACCACGCTGGGAGGGACAAACTTTGCGAAGGAGAAAGGAGACATTGTTTGGTAGGTGCCTACGGCTTCAGTGTTATTCTGATATTAAATGGCTTATCCGACACCTCAAATGGCGTAAAGCAGCAGGGACTTCGGGGTTAAGAACACAGTACTGAAAACCCAGAGAGGCTAAACTTTAAATTTATTGTCGAAATATTTAAGCCGTCATCAGAACCAGATTATTCTCCCGCTGAATGCAGAGGGGCTAACCTTAACGGCTCCGCACCAAAATGTAAATAAGGACGATTTCCCTCTAAAGAAAAGATTAAGGAACGTATTGAACTTCCTGGATAAATCATAGGGAAATGTTATTTCTAAATTAAATTTCCTTCTTCGCGTGCTTGAAGGTGTACAGATGGCAAGTGTAACTTAAAACAAAGACATTGCAAAACTAATATATTGTTAAGAAATATAGAATACTGGGCTTCACTTTAGTATTGTGAAGCCACTTTGGTTTCTTTTCTGGATATCAAAAGAGATTTTGGTGTTTGTCCATCACAGATCAGTATAGAGAACCCACACCATAAACAAACAAACTAACTAACTAACTCCATGGAGCAGACTCCTTCCTGCGAAGCTAACACGTCCTAAGCTTGTAAAGAAATTTTCCATATTTTATGGAACCCGAACGTTTATTACCCCATTTACAACAGCCCTCCACCTGTCCCTATCCTGAGCCAGCTCAATCTAGTTCATGCTACCGAAATTCGCTTCTTGAAGATCTATTTTTGTATTATATTCCCACCCACGCCTGGGGTTTCCAAGTTGTCTCCTGTTGTCAGGTATCAACAGAAAAGCCTGAATATTCCTCTCCTAGATCCTATGTGTGCTACATGCCCCGCCCCTCTCATTCTTTTTGATTTGGTAGGTGAATAATATTTGATGAGGAATGTAGTTCATAGAGATTCTCATTATGTAATCTTTTCCACAATTTGTTACCTTTTCCCTCTTAGGTCCAAATATTCTCCTCAGCACCCCATTCTCGAACATCATCAGCTTACGTTCCTCTATTGATGTTAGAGACCAAATTCCACACCCATACAAAATAGCAGACAAAATTACAATTTTGGATATCTTATACCTCATATTTTTTAATATAAACCTGCAAGACAAACTTTTCTGCACCATACAATAGTAAACATTCAATAACTTCAGTCTGCAGTGAATTTCTTCATGAATGCTATTTTTATTTTTGAGGGCAGTTCACAAATATTCAAATTTTTCCACCCTCTCAACGGATTTATTATTTGTCTTCATTTTCTGATATTTTTCTGCGTTCTGGCCTCGAGACATGACCATGTACTTTGGCTTCTCAGCATTTACTTCTAGAACATCTCCCTGCTTGTGACTATTAAATCTTTTGTATTTTTGTCTTAGGTATTATGCTTCCATCCAGTACACCAACATCATCGGCTTGAACCACATGCTGATGTGTACCATTTAATTTCAACCTCTTCTGGTTCACCTGATTCCTCCTATGGCATATTCTAACGAAAAGTTGAAAGTAATCGAGACAGAGCATCTCCTATTTTAAACCCATTCTTAATAGGAAACACGTCAAACCAATGATTGCCTACCCGGCCTCTGCTATGAGTTTCATTTGGACACATTCCTATTAGCCTTCCTAGATTCATAAGGATATCAAACTCGATGAGAATATGAAATAAAACCTCCCTCTTAATCCAATCTTAAGTTTCTCGAAAGTTTATTGGTAGCTGATGGACTGCCTCATTTTATTCTCAATTTTTTATCAAGTAATTGACGAATGCAGAATATATGATCAGTAGTTGACCTGGACCTGTTGAGAGTAAATACATATTGATGATCTCCAATGATTTCCTCTGCAGGTGGAATTAATCTTGACAGCAGAATGTTGGATGGAATTTTAATAATAATAATAATAATAATAATAAACTGCAATTGGGTTGTCACCCGATGGCAGTGGTTATTTTACATGCATACAAAATATGAAATTGTTTACAAAATATGAAATTTTGTATTTGAAAAAAATGATATGCCTCTATAATTACTACAAATTTTATCACCCATCTTAGAGATAGGTACAATGATTGACCCTTCCAATGCTCAGAAAATTCCTCCTTATGCCAAATAGAAATAATAGGAATTAATTGTGCTGCTTATTGCTTTAATCAGTTCTGCTGGAATTGGTCATTACCTGGTGACTAATGTCTTTTAACTTTTCAACAGGCTTCTCAGCCTCAAACGCACTGGGCTCAGTGGCTCTGCTCTGTGTATTTCTTTCTGTCTAACATCATTAACACCACGTACCTTCAATATCTGTGAGAAATATTTCCATCGCCTAAACAAATAATGTGGGAGTCTGTGAGCAAGTCACCCTTCTCAATTTCACACTGTTAGTTCTAGGACGATAATCGTTCTTAAATTAATAGATGTCCTGACACAATTCTCTGATATTATTATTCTTATTATTTGTTCCATGTTCATTAATTTTAGCAGTCAGATATTCCTTCTTTTTTCCTGAAATGTTTCCTAACTTCTTGACTTACACTGTTCAGATTACCTACATTTCTCTGGTTTGGCTCCTGTAACCACAGCATTTTAGTCTGCTTCCTTTGATCCAAAAATTTAAACATTCTTCACCAAACCTTGGTTTATGCAGTTCCATTCATACAGAAATAGACTTTCTTTAACTGAGGTTTTGATGCACTCTTTGGTGTTTTTCCCAACTCCGTTTATGTTCTCGTAACCAATTAAGTTCTCGAAAGCTGTAAACATGTTTGAGATCTTAAACTGATATTGTTTACTAATTTGAAACGCACTTAGCTTTTTGAGATTGAATCTCTCCACATCAATCTTCTGCTTTCCTTTTTCACTTCCCAAAGTCTTTCCTTAGCTTTTGCAACAACCAGATAATGCTCAGTAACAGAGTCAGGCCCCTAAAATTCCTTACATCGAGTATACATGATTGCCATCACCTGTCCATCGTTAGTTGATCAACCTTCCCATCAGGAGAGATGCAGGTGTAATTACGAAAGTTCCGGTCCTCGAATATGGTCCTCGTAACAAATATGTTTATTGATGTGACGAAGTTTACAGTTCTAAAACCATTATCATTATTATGCTCAGGTTAACTCTCATTCCCAATTGTCGGTTTGAAAGTATCCCACTTCCCACTTTTGCATTAAAGTCTTCTAATGTTTTTTTATTTGGTGCTTAGGAAGTGACCTAACACCTTCTAATGCGTCGTAAAAAGTGCCCTTTTCATCATGACTTCTCCCCTCAGTTTGTACATGTGCATTCAGAATAATGAAACTACACCAGCGATCTCTCAGCACTCAAGTTTATGACAGCCAATCGCAAAAAACCACAGTTTCGTAGTAGCTGGTACTAATCCCCTCCTCTTACACTGCCTGCCTTTTCCCACCTAAAATACTGTACAACCCCTTCATCTAATCGATTCCTCGAAAATTCCCTGGCCACTGTCGTAAGCGACCCTGGCCTATCAAAGCTTCACACATTGCACTTGCCAAATCTTCTCTCTGTTTTATATTTTTTATATCGAAACAAAGGTTACGTCCAAGTACGAGGACTTGAAAATCGTTTAGTGACACCCTAAGTTGTCACAGCAAGGAGTAGTCAGCAGTCAGCAGTCAGCAGTCAGTAGTCAGCACCTCGCCCATCAAGCTGCAATACCACAACTTTTCGGCCGTCCGCAACTGCTTTTTCAACTTATTCGCGGAAATTTTCCATATCTGCAGGTCGTGCCTATAAAGCCTATAAAGCCTACAGAACCAAAATTCCCTGCCATCAACTAAGGTACATGAAATCAAATCTTTAACTTCAATATCGTAATTTTTGTACGAAATGGGAGTTTTTATTTTTTATTTTTTTAAGTTTCACAACGTTTTGTGTTTCAGCTGATAATTACGCAGTTACAGTCAGCACAAACTAAGTGTAATGTATTTAGGTAGGTTTCACCCTTTTTACATGCCACGAAGGCCCTTAGGGTGAGTAGAGGTATAGCTCTGCTCTTTCTAGGACCTCAGCACTAGATGGGGGTGGGAGGGTCAGCCCCACTCCCCAGCCGCCTCTACCCAAGGAAAAGACCCGGTACCCATTGTACAGGAGGCTGGGTGTGGCCCAGGACCGGTACGGACAGGTGCGGAAAATCTCGCCCCCACCGGGATTCGATCCCCGGACCGTCCAGCCCGTAGCCAGTCGCTATACCGACTACGGTACCCGGCCCAGTGTAATGTATTTCATTACTGCAAAATATTTCGAGCTTACAGAAGGTCGTCTTTAGACACTGCAAATTGTATAAAATGTAATACGGAACACATAAATTGCTACAATTTTATGTATTATGTATTCCCATTTGTAATTTATACATAAAATACATAATACATAAAATTTTTACGTATGTATTATATACTCCCTTTTATATTTTATACAATTTGCAGTGCCTGATGATGTCCTACTGTAATGTCGAATTATGTGGCACTAATAAAATGTACTATGCTTAGTTTGTGTTGACTGTCAAGTGGAAGTACCTTCTCAAACCCGTGTTCAATCAGAACAGCAGTTCCCCAGGCCATTTTACTCTGAGCTGCGTTACTTTTTTTATTATTGATAATCTATCCATGCTAAAGACCAAAAAGTGACAGCATATATTATGACGAGATTTGTTGGTTCTAGATCCGGCGGCTGAAATTTGGAGACTGGCATGTTATAAAGAGCAGTACGTTTACTGGCATGTTATAAAGAGCTGTATGTTTACTAACAAACGCTTCGTTCTCAACCTAGACGAATGCTTACCATTCAGACTGCTGAAAAGTTTAATAAAATCTTAGAAAGGAAAATCGAAGCAGTAAGATTTGACATGGAATACTCATTTATAGGACTCGTAGTTCCTATCTTTAAATTAGGAAATATGCAGATGGAAACTAATCTGACGTGTATTAAATAGACCCTCCACCAGACATTCAACATATCAAAGTCCTCTCTGTGGTCCACACTGAGAGCGTCGCGAGGGCCTGACGTTTTGCAGCGAAGACGCTTATTAAGAAAAATTTTAAATTTAAGCGCTCAAGACATGAATAAGTTTGCCCGTGGTGACCCCAAATAATATCCTACAAAACATAAGAGAAATATCATTAATAATAAATCACATTAATTCTTTAGCTTCCACAGTACACCGAAAATATCCTCGTATATACGTTGACGATTACAGAGTTCAGACTTTGCGATCCTATCCAAAATAATTATCAGCTTCCTCCTTCCATTACATGAAATGTAAACACGTTTAATAATAAAAGAAACGCATTCACAAATAACCAGTGCAAATAAATATGATAACGTGCAGTTGGTACACTAAATGCAAGTTGCACTGAAATGTTTGTGGTGTGGCTCCCACCATTTTCACCTTCAACATTTCACACGAAATACAGCCCTCTGAAAGTTATCAACATTTTTGTAACACCGTCTTTTAATTCAAATTTCAACACAAAATTCTCAAATTTTTCCCCCTCCTACACATTACAATATTCCACTCCCCCCACCCCACCTTACCTACTTCACTTCATAACTCTCTACCTTACCTTCAGCAGGATGATGGGGTACAACCTTTCAAGTTACAGGACAGTACTTTTCCTGTTTCCCCCAACAGCATTAAATGTAGTGTCTTTCACAAATATCCCTCCTTTATCTTGTTCTTGTTCATTCGTCTTACAGGGTGTTGATATGAGGCTGAGGTCTTTTAGAAAACCTCGTAGCGGTTTCCACGTACGTGTGTTTTGACAGAAGATATCAGCGTCTATATACAGCGAAGACGAAAAGGAACTTGACGAGGAAGTACCCAGAGGGAACGCAGTTACTTATAATGAGAATGTTAATTATCTTTGTCTTCAGGAAGTTTGATATGACCCCAAGAAACCGTGTAAAATCCTGTTCCTTGCTAAGCAGAGCGAAACGGAAATTTTTTATCGCCCTACAACGACATTTTCATGAAGGCGATCAGCATGATGGAAAGTTAAGTTCACGACAGTGTTTATACTATATTTTTTATACATTCTTCTTTTGTTAGGAAACAAATGCACAATATTTGATGTAAACGCTCTTCTCCTTCAAATATTGTGCGTTTATTGCTTATTAAAAGAAAAAACTAAATTCATGTTTATTCGTCGTCAAAACAGTATTTGTGACGCCACATAAATAGGGATTTTTTTTAAAAATCAAGAAATCGGATACTTAATAAAGTGAAGGTTGCGGGGGGGGGGTTCGGAATTTTGAGCCCGTTATACACTGATAATAGAGAATAATTTATTAAAGTTACTACAAAGAAAAAAACCCAGGAAAGAAATTTGTGTCTTACAGACACAAATATTAAACAATAAGAGGAGTAGTATTCAGGGGGAGTCGAAGATAAAATTAAAATAAATTTGTACTGTCTTAGGTGATAATGTCCGACTGTGTATTTACCACATAAAAGTTTCTTTTTATTATCTTACAAACACAAATATATAGACATTTTATATTTGGTTCATTTAATACTGCTACATGTTCCGGCTGTCCAGTTCAACCGTCATCAGATAGTAGTATTGTATAAACCAAACGTACAATATCTGTACAGTTGTGTTTGTCGGGTAACAAGAAATAGCATTAAATTTGTATTAAAAGCACACAAAGAGATAAGCAATGTGCTTAATTTGAGGGAGAGTGCAGTCTGTTGTTATTGGGTGTGCTTTTGAAGCTTTATATACAGATTTCAGGGTGAAAGTCAATAAAATAATAATATCAAAGAGCCACTGAATAGCGAGTAGGGAAAAGTTCATTTATGCAATTTGCTAACAGGCAATGGAATTTCCAAATAGAATTCTTGAATTTGTAGCATCAAAGGTACACATTTAACTCAAGTAGAGGAGCTTCCGAAATACGGGTTTAAAACTAACATTTCGTTCAGAACACTCCTTTACTTACTTGCTTACTTACTTAATTACTTCATTGATTACTTACTTCTTGAGAAGCTAACAGATTCTCATCTAGTCAAGAAATTCCCAGCATTTTATTGAAACCGAAGGTTCATTACAGGTTCTAAAAGTACATGCCACCTGTCTCTATCCTGAGCCAGATCAATCCCGTCCATGCCCCATCCTACTACCTGAAGATCCAGCTTAATATTATCCTCCGATCTAAACCTGGGTCTTCCAAGTGGTCTCTTTCCTTCAGATTTCCCCACCACAACTCTGTATATACCTCTCCTCTTTCCATACGTGCTACATGTCCCGCCCATCTAATTCTTCTCGATTTTATCACCCGAACAATATTTGGTGAGGATTACAGATTACTAAGCTCATCATTATGCAGTTTTCGCCATTCTCTTGTTACTCTTTGCTTACAGCTTTGTTAAATTTTCTTTCCCAAAATGAAAATAAAATCAACGTAAATTTGATGTGTGGTTGACCGTGCGTCGTAGTTCAATGTGGAATAAGAAACCAACTAGATGTCACTTGGTATTATATTTATTTCTCCTTTATAATTTTCTCTTTATAAGTTGCTCAACATGTTTCTGGCCACCTTGTGCCCATCCTCAGGCGCTGACGACGGGCACAAGGTGGCCCGAAACATGTTGAGCAACTTATAAAGAGCAACTTAAAATCACACTACTTTTTATCGTTTGTGTAACGTAATGCGCTTTTGTTACAATTTTTACTCATAATCTATTCCTACTCATTATTGCAAGCAATGTGGGATTACGTGAGGCGTGAGAAGCTGGAGACTGAATTAAGAAAATATTATCTGCTGAAGGTTGTTTCTTATATCTCCGTAATTATTCTATGTTCTTCCATTGAACATCTATCGTTAAATAAAATTTAGTAGTTGTACTGCAGAAAGACAACACGCGGCTTGCCGTAACTATAAGCGTGTGGCTCAAGAGCCGCTTCGAAAACACGTGACCTCTGCACACCATAAGAAAAAACGTTAGTTATTCTGCAGTGTGGAAAACTTTACAGGTCTAATTAAATTTAGTGAAAGATACGTACGTGTTTGTTCCTTATATTGCTTGGGAATGTCGTGTGCAGTACAATTAACTTACGTGTATTTGACTGTGAAAGAAGGATAAATTGTGGAGAGATCAAATTCCTGACTTCTAATTGCATGTTTCATATTCCAGTAATCATTAGGTTAACGATATTAAAGTTTTACTTTTATAGATCTTAAGTTTCCTCATAAAGGTAAAGGTAAAGTGATCCCGTTATAGTCCCGGTGTGGCCCAGAGGGTGGGTAGAGGTATAGCTCTACTCTTCTATGACCACGGCACTAGAAGAGGGTGAGTGGTCAGCAGCACGCCCCGGCCGAACTTTACCCTCGGGGAAGACCCGGTACCCATTTTACAGGAGGCTGGGTGGGCCCAAGGGTCGGTCTGGACGGGCGGAAAATCTCGTCCCTACAGGGAATTTTTTTTTTTTGGTTCTAGTGAAGACACAGTCTATTACAAGATTACAGGTTTTTAACGTTCTTTCATATCTTTGCACACAGTTGTAGTGCTCGTATTTTACATCATGCGCACTAATTGTTCGTAAAACACCATCATTATCAAGCACCCCATTGTCATCATCAATTTCTAACCACGTCTACAGCGCCATGCTTCCCTAACTCTTTAAGTTAACACAAAGTCCATCATCATTGGAGGTGATTTTTCCCCCGCTTCCAGGACCGTGAGATAGTTTCCGACAAGTTCTGTCCCTTTTTTGACGCATAAGTTACCATCTAGATCTTTTCAGAAAGTGTATGTAGTCTTGCAGAGTCAGGTTCGTTTGTTGTTGAAGTCGGAATAAGATTACGTTCGCTAGTGTCCATAGTATTGCTCAATGCCCCTTGGAAGGCCATCTGTGGAATTGAGGGTGTGTTATCCAGTCATCTGGTATCCGATTCGGAGTCTTCCATAACATCCTTGCTATTAGGGTCTTTGACTATTCCCATATCATTCTTCCTTCACCACAGACCAGTAGACTGTGCTCTAGTGTATCCTTCGATGCACATTGTCGGACCATGTTAATGTGGTGAAGACGCTCATTCGTAGGATTTATTTCATGGATGACTCGATACCATACATTTCTCGTGGTTTCCGGTACTGGTGCTTCTTTCAAGTTCTTCCACGTTTGAACCCAGTCTATGTTTGGCCATTGTTTTTCTACCCGCTTTTCCGGGCGGCCCGCCGCCGCCTGTGTACTTGTGAGGTGTAATGTGTATAGGCGCCTCTTATAGGATTTCGGAGACTCTGAGCTTCCTCTTGGGGTCGTATATGATGATTCCATATCATATAGATGGAGATATTCTAACTTTTTTGGGATTCTCTTTACATATGAGGGGTTATTCGTCTTTCCATGCAGTCCCAACTTTTTTATCCACTCGGCCGTGGAGGTGCCTTTCCTCATTCCTTATCCTTCCATTCTGAAGATAAATAAAGCTAGACATTTTGCCACTATGTTTATCAGTCCCCATCCTCCAGCTTATTTTGGTCTTTGAAGGGTGGTTAATGGGACTCGGAAGATTTCCCCTTTCCATATAAACCATGATATGGTTGTGTTCGGTTGTCGTACTGTGTCGTTAGGGGGCGGGTATATTTGTGTCATGACCCATGCTCGCGCCAGGAGATAGTCATTTGTGTATCGTATTCTTTATTCTAAGTTCAGTGCTCTGCGGTATGCATCTTGCGCTTGTGCACGGACATTCGCGGTCAGTTCCGCCCAGCACTTATTCGCCGATTCCTTTGTATTGTTCGTCAAGTTGAAACCTAGTATCTTTATTTCATCACGATATTGGATGTCCATAATGGGCATCGATATATCCCGTGATCCAAGTGTGATTGCGCCTGATTTGTGGCTATTGATTCGTGCAACGGTAGCTTTTTCATAGTCATGTAGAGCCTCTTGAATGATGTCTATATCTTGCGGTCTCGTGACGATGATGGTTATGTCGTCCGCATACGCAATTACCGTCGTTCTGGCACCATGTGATCCTAGTTCGAGTCCTTGCAGCTTCTTTATCAAGGTTAAATGGTAGGAGGTTGATACATAAAGCGAATAGTAGCACGCTTAATGGACAACCCTGTCTCACTCCACTATGTTTATATATCTTCTTGGATTGATTGCCATTTATTGTTAGCGTTGAAGTTGCATTAGCATATATCTTTTGTAATCGCTTGCAGAATCGTTCACTAATCCCGTAAACCTTCAGTATCAAGAACAGGAAGAAATGTGACATTCTGTCAAAAGCTTCTTTGAAATCAATTGTTAGTACGCATGTCGGTCTATTTGTCTCTTCAGCATAAGCTATTATGTCTCTTACTGACACAATTGCTTCAAAGATTTTGCTTCCTACCCTTCCAGAATATTGATTTCGGTGCAGAATGCCTTTCATCCGAGGGCGTAATCGGTGTGCTATGATGTGAGTGAGCAGTGTGTAATCTGCACTCAAAAGGGTGAGTGGTCTATAATATTCCGGGCTTACTGGGTCAACTTTGTTTGGAAGACATACAATGGTTCCACGTTTCTGGGCGTCCGACACCATTCCTTCCATATACATACGGTTTATTACGTAGAACATGTCTTGTTTGATGACATCCCACATTCGATTGAAGAATTCATGACATCCCGTCTTGACCGGGTGATTTGTGTTGTTTCCCTTTCTTTACTGCTTCTAACAGATCTTCCATTCTGTTAGTATTTTCTAATTCTGTGATCGCAGATTCAGGTATCTTCAGTAGTCCGCAGGATACCATTTTCCAGAGGCTCATTACGTCAATCTGTATTTGCTTGTGTTTTGTCGCTAGAAAAATCGGTAAAAATCGCATTATTTCTTCTTAATCAGTCTGCAATAGTCCATTTTCGCCGATTGCATGCTTGATCGTGCGCGCCATTTGACGTTTCCGCGATCTTATATATTGGTAAGTGGTTACATCTTCACCGTGTATTCTGTCTTTTTCTGTCATGTCCATCAGAAGGCCTCTCGTGTACCTTCTGTTGAGCCGTAGGATTTTTTCTTTCATTCGTCGTAACGTGCGTGCTGTATTCTCTGTCGTGGTAGAGTTCCGTATCGCTTGGAAGATCGCAACATAGTAAAAGTCCTCCAGGTCTTTCCTGTCTCGGTTGCGTGCAGCTCCTTCACATTGGAATGACCGTCTTAACATATTCTTGACGTATTTATCCCACCATAACACTTTGTTGGGACAGGAGTTCACGACCTTCTTCCATTTGCTCCTTAAGACCATTATTGTATCACGGAATGTGGTCTCCTCGAGAAGAGTAATATTCATTCTCCATATCGTTGATCTACGCAACGTACACTGCGATGCACAGGTCATGCGTGCAATTTCAACGAAGTGGTCAGAAAAGGCGGCTGCAATCTTTTCTGCTCCCTGTTTACGTTTTTGTAGAGTTTGTTATATATATATATCCTATCTAATCGTGTAGCTCCGTCTTTTGTGTAATGCGTATACGTTGGGCTTTGTGCTTCTGCTTCCCATATGTCATATAGGACCATGCCTGTGATCAGAGACAACAAAGCTTTGCTCAAATTTGGCTTTCCCGTATAGTCATTTGGAAATGCAACAAAGTTAAAATCTCCCGCTAATAGCATTTCTGTAGGATTCGTTGGAAGTAAATATGTGATTACATTATTAAAGAATACTTCCAGCTCGTGTCTGTTTTCAGCTCCAGAGGGAGCGTAAATATTTACAAGGTCTGTAAATAAAGTAATGAGACTGCCCGCGTATCGCACGATCTGGCAACACTGCGGGCTTGCCCTTCACATGAAGGTGGAAAACATCAAAAGAGCTGTAACCGACCAACTAAAAGCGATTCCGGTTAGCGACTACCAGCGTTGCTACGAAGAGTGGGAACAACGTCTCCGAAGGTGTGTAGCCTCCCAAGGGAACTATTTTGAAGGGGACA
>Ga0123355_10006474_pt1 | contig 17359 bp, 13 predicted proteins | sample TergutEmb28metaG_3_FD_89872 | JGI IMG/M metagenome (GOLD analysis project Ga0123355, IMG submission 89872) | Embiratermes neotenicus P1 segment gut microbial communities from Petit-Saut dam, French Guiana - Emb289 P1 | ecosystem: Host-associated > Arthropoda: Insects > Digestive system > Gut ...
TGGGTAGCCAGCACTCATGCACTGTATGGGAACACGGTCTATCCAGCATTACTACCGCTGATGTGCACACCTCGGCTGCCAGCAGCCGACTGAACTGACACCCCCGCCGATATAAATGGACTCATCCGTTTTGCTGGAAGACCAAATCTGGTTTCTGCGCGTGTGCCATCACATTCCATTTCCACTCTACCACATGACCTTTTATTATGAATTACATAAAAACACAGCAAACATACAGGAAACATTTTCATTTTACCACCACCCCAACTTAAACCTTCAGCGCCTGAATTATATCTCACAGTGAAGTGAAGATAACCAGAATTTAAATGGGCACTGCATAAGAGGGCTGCATAAGAGCAGGGATATATAAGAAGTTCAGCATTTTGAGCATCACACTAGGTGTTACATATATAAGATGTTCAGTGCCAAAGGATTAAAAGAGTTTGGCTGTAATCATCGGACAAATTTAAATTACAGTCATTCAAGTCAACCTACATAAGACAATCAACCCCCACATATCCCAAGTGGAAAATAACAATCCGTGGGCTGAAACTTACACTAGCGGTTCCAATACTCACTTGAACAGCAAACACTTGCAGTCCACTTCAATGTCAAACTGCCCATCCTCTCTGCCCTCTCTTACCACCAGACCTCCAAACTCCTTGTTCATCATCTGCATTCCATAGCACACACCTGCCACACAAACAAAGCTGTTCAGTGTACTGTACAGTGGTGACTGGTTTCACGCCACTGATAACACCGCACCCACATCAGAACACACACTTGTGTATTTCCATTTCCTGTCTGTAATTCCTCACGACAGACTAGGATCTTCTCCAAGGCATCACAACCAACTCCAGGGCCCAACCAGCCACACACTCCTTGGGTACTGGGGACAACTTCTTGGGGATAAAGCAGCCAGGACATGAAGCTGACCAATCATATCTGCCTATTGTTGAGGTCAAGAATGTGTACCTCTATTCCCCCAATAAGCCTTCATGGCAGGCACAAGGATGACTTTGCTACACCTTACAACAATGCAGAACACTATATAACAGGATATGCAAAACACATTACTGAAAAGTAAGAAATCCTACTGAACTATAAAGCTAACAAACCAAATATTCAGTTGTTTACAATTCATGCTGCCCATTTGCCAATCAAGTTATCTGAATAATGTGGGTCATATGATACTTCTTAAGGTCTACCACTCATTTTCTCACCCAGTGGTCCATATACAGAACTCCATAAAACAACATTACCTAACACAGGAATTCCTATCCGGAAAATGTCTGCATCATACCGAGGTGCATCCTCAGCATACACAGAATTTGGCCCTCCAGAAATAATGATTGCTCTGTAAACAGAAACAAAAGTATAAGGGACTTCGGACATTCAACATTTCTTGGCTCAAATTTCTCAGTGTTCATTATAATAAACCTTCACCTATACAAAACCAAGTGAATGTAACCTCAGTTAAAACAGTGGCAGCCATGTCTGCAAACTGTAAGCTGTTTAACAGACTGGAGTAACAATGACAGCTGTAGGTGTGTGTTGTATCATAGCATTACACTGTAATGTAACACAATCATTTGCACGTTAAAAAATAGCAACGAAAGTTATGAACGGCAGTGCATTCCAATTTTCACTTCACAAGTACAAGTAGGGCACTTCAGAACCACATTTCTGATATAACTGAAATATACTCGTTGTATGCTTTTTTCTGGGTAATTCCCTGGCATCTGAATTTTATATGCCAATGTTTCAGAACACACTGTCTGTTCCATCTTCACAGGCAGGTAGGTATGAAGTACTTCACACTTCATACCTACCTGCCTATGAAGATGGAACAGACAGTGTGTTCTGAAACGTCGGCATATAAAATTCAGACGCCGGGGAATTACCCATAAGAAAGCATACAACATTCAGAACAAGACGAAAGTTTGAAATCATGAAATATACTCACATTCCTCAATAATGACGAACTTAGCAAACTTTTATTCTGTACCTACAATATCAGATTGTTGGCAGTACAGTGTATAGGCTATCAGCTGGACAACTGAGCAAGCTTGGTTTTATTCCTGGTACAGGCAAAGAATTTTTCACTTCCACAAAGTGCCCAGACTGCCTCTGGGGCCCACCCAGCCTCCTACTCAGTGGGTACAGAGGGTTACTTCCCCAGGGTAAAGTGACCAAGGCATTATACTGACCAAACCAGCATTCAGAAAGAGTCGAGTGGTACCTTCACATATCCATATGCCTGCATGGCATGCAAAGAGACAACTTTATTTTAATGTAAAATTTTCAATAAATGAAATGTTCTAAGGCCTGCCCCAAAGTAGTGAATGATTTAAGAGTACAGTGAAGAATGACAGCTATGGCACTGGTGCTAGCTGCCTTCCCCTATCCTGTGGATTTACTCTGGAACATTTTTAGGTGCATTCAGAAAACTGAGAAAAGCGACTATTATCTTCATCATGTCTCTTCATCCATATGTCGGTGGCTGTCCATCTGAATGGAACAACTTGGCTCACACAATACCGATTTTCATGAAATTTGATATTTCAGAATTTTTAAAAAATCTGTCCACAAAATTCATGTATCATTAAAATATGATTTAACATGTACTTTACATAAAGACCTATGCACATTTATGGTAGGGTTTCTTCTTTGAAATGTTTCAGGCAAAAGCTGTAGGGGAAAAAACACATTTTATGTTCAATATTTTCTATTTCCTCCAAAAATCATGCCATTTATGAGTTAATGTAGAAAAACATGGTATAGCCAGAAAGGTCACACATGACAATACAGTGCTGCATCAAAAAGGTGTGCTTTGTATGCTGGACAACTAAGCCAATAATACCAACACACGCCTTTAATATTTAATACTTATTGCCACATAACTGTTTAAATCGATCTGATCTTGTAAAATGTTGTACAGCTGGACTTACTATGCAGCAACTTGTATGTCATTGTGATTTAACCAAACTGTATGTCTAAACAAGTCCACAAACTAGCATACATTTTTTCTGTTGCAATGCAGGATTTATATGTAATATGTGAAAAAGTTACAAATTGGGTAGAATAAAATTCCTTTCAAAACTTGTCATATATTTTGCAATGTTGCCAGTGACATGTAACTCAACATACATAAAATGTATTGCCATGCTATCAAACACTGTATTTAACTTTTAATCATTCCTTCTTCATTAAAACAATGAATGACATGGAACATAAGAGTACATAAATGAGGATGTTCACATATGCCATCACTGGGCAATGTTCTTCAAAATCAATGTGTCTGACAAACTCTAACATAGAAACCTACACTAGATGTCTTTCATCAGAATCAGATGATTCAAGACTAATGCCAGAATTTATAGCTTTGTAATGTATGCAACATTTGGAAATCATTTGGCCTCTTTGTATAAACTGGAATGTGCTTGTAACGAAACTTTGGTTGGGCAACTTACCTCATAACTGTTGGTTGAGAGGTGGATGCCTACCCTAGTTAAATGATGTAAGTATTAAGCAAAGTTTTGAGTCAGCACAACACCACTATAAAAAACCAAGGAAATTAGGCAACGAGAGAACTGGGGAAAGACTCGCAAGACGCGCAAGATTTGCGCTCAAGAGGTGATTTACTGGTTTACGACTCAACGTTATTCTGTTGCCTGAAAAACAGTTATACTTTATAAGATATCATCGGTTGAGATGTTGGGCTACTTCGTATTCTGGCTGATAACAGGAGGTAAGCTGGACTGACTGATTATTAAATTCTTTATTTTAGCGAGTCACTTTCGGAAACAAAATACTGCTCTAAATTCCACAATTACCAATTGGCATTGAATAGTGGCATGATGATTAATTGAGCTATAATTTTGTAACAGAATATCCAGCGTAACTAAGGGACTTAAAAAAAACATTTTGGACTTGTATAACTTAAATGTATATTAATGTATAAAGTATATATTAGACAATACAATTTACTGTTAAGTTTGTTACGCAGTTCGTCATTCACTGAACCTAAAGGCAGTTCGTCACTCACTGAACCTAAAGGAGTCCTTTAGCTCCCGAGATACCTAGGTAACCGCGAAGCCTCCAACTTGGCTATCGCTACCATTCATTCCGTCCCCAAGGGAATTCCAGGACTGTTCTTACAACGGCCACAGTAGGCCTGCCCCAGTTTACCACTCGGCTTGGGCACTACAGCTTCACATCTTGCAATGCTACCAGACTGATAAGTCTCACAGTGTCATTCAAATGACCACATCAAGTGCTGTTTACATAAATGAAATGTAATCAAAATTGAACAAACTAATATCAGCAACCAACCAACCAATTAACCAACAAACCAACCAAACAACAAACAAACTATGTACCTCCAAGGAACAGAGTCCTTCTTGAGATGACAGCAGGTCTTCAGGCAGTCAAGAAATTCCCAAGCATATTATGGAACCCAAAGTTTAATTACTGCATTCATGAAAGCCTACCACCTGCCCCTATCCTAAGCCACATCCATCCAGTCCATGCTAACCCTCAATCGAACTTCTTAAGGATCTATTTTAACATCATCCTCCCACCTGTTTGTCCTCCAAGTGGTCTCTTTCCCTCAAGTTGCCCCACCAAACCCCTGTATAAACCTCTCTTCTAACCAGTATATGACACATGCCCCACTCATTTCATTCTTCTTGATTTTAACACCCAAATAATATTTGGTGATGATCACAGATCATGAAGCTCATTATACAGTCTCCTCCATTACTCTGGTACCTTGCCCCTCTTAAGTACAAATATCTGCCTCAGCACCCTATTCTCAAACACACTCAACCTATGTTCCTCTCTCAATGTACAGACCATGTTTCACACCAACACACAACAACACGCAAAATTGGAGTTCTATATATTTTAATCTTTATATCTTTGGGTAGGAAACTGGAAGACAAAATATTTTGCACCAAATGACAGCAAGCATTCCCTGAGCCCAATCTGCTCTTACTTTCTTCATGAATGCAATTTTCATTTGTTAGTGTTGTTCGCAAGTATTTGGGTATGACATAAGCAAAGTAAAAGGGATATGAGATTTTACACATAAAACATGAGGGCCATGTAGACCGTCAGAGTCACTCAAAAGCAGCAACAGCAACTACTTCCATCAACTGGCATCACGTATTAACTATTGTGGCAAAAAGTTAAATTGGCTTTGAAGTATCAGTGCACACCTGACATGGCAAATTATGATACAGTTAAGTTATTTCCTGCTGAGAACGCAGAATACACAGGTATTTTACAGTTACTTACAAGTGGCACCTAGAATCAGTGGAACACATAACCAATGTCACTTACTTGTAGCCTTTCTCCTTCAGGGTGAAGGCTGGTGTATCAAGTGGCAGGACCTCACTCTCCACAGACAATTCACGCACCTTCCTATCAATCAGTTTGCCATACTGTGCACCAGCATCCAGGATGGCAACCCGTTCCTGGTTGTGGGCACCATTGGCACGGTATTGCCCCTCTGGACTTGTGTTGTGCATTTCACTGGATCCCCAGCAACACTGCAATGCAAGAGTCAAAACATCACAGAAAGAAAAAAAGGAAAGGCAATTTTAAAAACCTCACTAGAACATGGCACTCAATGATACACACAACAGAGACACTGACACAGCTTCACCTAAGGAGTGTCAATGTCCCAGTGCATGCACTACACTTTCCTCTTGCAGCAAAGTCATATATTCAACATAAGTAACAAAATGTAACAAATAATGATACACAAGACATGACAGAATTAAATGGTTTTTTTCAACTGATGGTGCTATAGCCACAATCATGTACTGGTCCTAAATACAGCAGAACTACGATGGGGGTGTGCAGATAACAGGAAAATTAAAGCATGCCACCTGTACAAAGTGTACACAGATTCCACAAGTGTTCTTTTTAAAATTACAAACTTCAGGTTGGTAGTTGGTTATCAATGTTTCAAGAAAATCTAACAGCCACACACTCAAGCGTCAAATCTCACAAACTTCATTAGTTCTTGAGGTGAAACATAAGTGGACAGATAGGAAAACAGCCAAGACCCATTCCATTGATTCTAAATCCTCACATAAGGCATGATAATTTTAATTTTTGAAATTTGTTTTTTTTTTTTTTCTGTATGATAAAATCTTCTATGATGGGGTGCTTGCATAAAATAATGCAGGGACGCTTGGCAGCAAGAACTGTACAGACTGCATCCTGCACTACAGAACAGATGCTAACTGAGAGAACTGGCATAAATGTGGCAGTATTGTGTAAGTGGACAAAGAAATTACCAACAACATATTAATGTTTCTGATGCTCTTCAAGGGATTCTGCAATGACTTTGGTATACCAATGTGAAGAAATGGGTTCTGCATCAAATAATCTCACAGTTGTAGTTAGACACAAACAGAAACTGATGAAACAATGCAACAAGCACAAAAATCAGTTCCTGGAATTCCAAGTCAGTCATTTGCTCATACAAACACTCAACTGACTACCCCATGCAGCTGAGTCCTTCTTGAGAATCTATCAGATTTTCAGTTAGTAAAGAAACTCCCCGCATTTTACAGAACCTGAAGGTTCATTACCACTTTCACAAAAGCTCTCCACCTGTCCCTATCCTCAGATTCTTGAAAGAACATTATGAATATTAAAATGCTGTCAATAATTTATCTGCATTGGTACAACACATTCCCATTTACAGCAAGTTTTCACAATAGAAATCATCTGTTCTGCAGTGCAGGATGCCATCTTCATATCTATCTGTATATGCCCTTGTTGGTTAATTCTCATTACAAAGCATCAGCGCATGGTCATGAATCAATTAAAACTGATAAATGCCCAAAAGGCAAAAACTGTACATACTTATGAGAACATGAAGGAGAAATTACACAGAACCAATGCTGCAATTTGGTTTAACAAAGTATGCAGATCAATCAATCTAACACCCAGCTACATTAAAATCACCAACAACAGCCACATCAAGCAGTGTTATAACACCATGAAGGCAGCCATAACCTATAGAATAAATCAAGAACTCAAATTTCTATACAAAAAAAAACAAACATTTACATGCCTCTATCACCTACATCTTCAGTGCATCAACCACTGGGCCACCACTTGAGGGGGGAAAAAAAAACCTGCAGATGGCCACAACAGGTTGCCAAAACATACAGCAGGTTCCTATGATAAATTTACATATCTGTATATGCATTTGTTAGTTATTTCCTATAAGAAATCATCAATGCATGGTCATGAATCATTTGAAATTTAAAAAAAATGCATATAGTTTCAAGCATGATTTCAGGCTTCCGCCACAATATGAGATCTGCATTCTGCTAGGATATTATGCAGTGTAGCTGGAATTACTACTCTGTGCCGTGTAATATCCTAGAAAGGCACAGATCTCACATACAGTTTTTACCATCATGTACTTTCATTTCCATGCATACTGCACAGGGTTTCTACTGTGATGTAAACTCACCTGCATCTCGTAGTGTCAAACAAACCAACTTTGTATCATTAATCTACTTTATAACATACACTGGCTAATAGTAATACATCCAGACACTGCCACAGCCATGTTCAGGTTTATATAAAACACAGAGATTTGGAGATTCAGAAGTATGTTATACAGTCAATACTATTTCTGTGCTTAATTAGGCATCATGACACAAATTTGTTTTGGGAGGTGGAGGTATAGCCCCATAAATTCTTGACCCTTTAAAGATAAATACTAACCTGAATTATACTGTATGCAAAGATTCGGCTCATGCGGCACAGTAAACGCTCTCTGCCTCAGTTACAAAAACTGTTCAGTTAATGTTACATATGGGAAACACTGTGTGTACTGACAACCACACAAAACATATAAATACACTTTGTGGGCAGAATGTGGAGCTTCTGTACAAAAACCTGATGGTCAATACAGTAACCACTAGGCTTTCAAGTTAACCTCAGCACTGGATAAAGTTGAGCAGACTGGCTCAGGCATGACTTGACAGCTTTATAGCTGCAGATTAAGTCCTGGGTACCCATTTAACAGGGGTTTCAAATCATTAATGTTCACGTGATGCTCCTACACATGAAACTGTTCTATCTGCCATCTGAAGTTACTAACCTGTTTATATTCTGGAACATTCAGTTAAATTCTACAGAGGCTGGGACAAGAATCTCTGCAATTATCTGTTTAGTGTTTAACAAAACTCATAACTTATTGTACCCATAACAATTTGTATATTACTTTGTTGTACAGGTTCAATGGTTATCAGTTTAACATTTGGTGAACACAAAATTCAAGAATAACTTACACTGACTGATTGACTAAGTATATGGGGCAGAATACCTGAGAAGCTAAAAGTTCATCAGTTCCACTTCAGTTATGCCTTTCATATTTTCCCTTAGATTTACAGCACCAATCATCATCATCACAAATTATCAACATCACTGATGTTTTGCAGGACTGCTGGGTCAAGCTGTCCTCCTACAAAGACACTATGTTTCTCTAAAATACTGGTACATATTTACGAGTCACAACAGCATAACATCTCAGAACACATCTCATTTTGCATTCCTTTTATGTCCCACTTTAACATTGTCCCAGCTGTCTACCTAATTACCTACCTACCTACCTGACTAATTAAACCAACCAAACAACCGCAACTAACCACATGAAACAAGATTCTTCTTGCGAAACTTATAGATCATTTGTTAGGCAAGAAATTCCCCACATTTTACGGACCAAATTTCATTACTGTCTTTAGGGAAGCCATCCTATTGTGTTTACTAGAGAGAAGCTATATATAAGTCTAACGTAACACATCCTTCATATATTTCATCCAAAGTCTTACTAATACACTACATGTTTTGTATCTAAGTAAGTCCATCATTTGGTATACTAATAAAAAAGTACTCACATGAGGAAGATATCTAGCAAATATATATCAAGAATAGGGGACCCTGTTTTTATATATATTTGCTACGTATCTTCTTCATGTATTTTGTTATTGGTATACATGATGTTGGTCTCAGACTGAAACATGTAGTGCACTTGTAAGCCACTGGATGAAATAAATATATAAAGTTTGTGTTGTGTTAAACTGTTACATACAGCATTTCATTACAGTGTTTACAAGAGGCTGCCACTTACCCTTATGTTCAGCCACATCAATCCAATCCACACCCTCCAATACTATTTCTTTAAGATCCATTTAATACTCTCTTCCCATCTAGGCCTAAGGCATATTTCTGTCACCTTATCAGAGAATACATTACTATGTGATACCTCCACTTTACATCAAAAGTTGTCTACTAATGGCTAATAAAATTGATCACTACAATCACACATCAAGAGCAAAGTGTCAAATGTTAAAATCATTAAGGTTCTGATACACTTCTGTACATGTCATCAGTCAAATCACTTCAGGACAATCTGGTTCTACAACAACTTAAGGGAAGCCTAATGCAATAATAATGTTTATGCCAACATCCATGAAGACTTGCAATTTTGTACTACACAATGCTCAGTACAAAGCACAACAAAAATAAATCCCAGTAACAACTGGGCATAAGACAGAGCACAGAGTGATATGCTTCCACAATATAATGCTGCCAATGTGGCCATGTGCATGTCACACCAAATCACGACAGTGCAGTTATTTGAAATAAGTCTCCCTAAGACCACCACCAAGTGCAAAGCAGTGAACAAACAAATTACATGTATACAATCATATCTAACAGATTGAAGTGTTGTAGGCACTCCACTTATTAAAAACTTGGATCACTCTTGAAGCCATATGCAAATTAAACCCAGTAAAGTCAGCTGGAAAGCAACGGACATGGCCTACTCAAACAACAAACACAAAACTCCTTCCTGCTGTTTCAGTGCTGTTGCTTTATTGTAGATAAATATCAACATAATTCCAACATTTTCCCATCTCTCACCTGCATCACAAACATACGCAAATTTCTAGTTAATGGGCTAACAAGTTCCCTCCATTATGAATATCATGACATTGAGGTCTAAAATTAACTGCATGGCAACTGATACAGTTTTAACACACCAACAGGGAAGCAGGATTATTTTTAGCACAAGTTCACATGCCAGAATCAGCTGATGAAATAAAAAGAGAGATGCAGAAGGAAACAGTCCTCTACATTGTCACATATGTGCATCTCTGTTCAGTCAAATATTCCTATATAAAAACAAGCGTCCATGATGGTAGCACTCTTTACTGAGTAGCTGCAGTGCCTGAAAATAATTAATTTTGCCCAAAGTATGAACATTTGCACAGCTGCAAAAAAGCCCACTAGCTTTACCTTGTCTGTCTGCCCATTGGTCTGTCAGTCAATATGTATCAGTGCAACTCCAACTGGACAGATTTCTGTGAAATTTAATATTGGAAACTTTCAAGAAAATCTGTCAAGGAACTCCAAATTTAAATACAAACAGCAAAAATACTGGGCAGCTGACATGAAGACCTAAGTACATTTTATTATTTCTGGTTACATATATTTGCCACAATAGCATTTTAGTGCAACAATTAGTATTTTCTTCTGTTGACAGCGGCATGCAGCTCAACAATAAACGCAGAATGCAATATTGTATTTCCATCATAACATTGGTTACACAAATACACCACAATGGTCCATTATATGTACACTGCATACCTTGTTTTCTTACAATGGCATGCTGTCTTCCTGATATCCCACATACCACCATTCACATGAAGGAATGACACTTCTTACAAATTTCAACAGCCTCCCAAGAAAGTTTACAGTCTTCTGGAATGTGACACTACAAAGTGTTGTAGATATGCTCCACTGGGGCCAACACGAAGAACACCATCTCTATTACCTGGATATGTTAAAGGTAGTCAAAACCAGGGATGCCAAATCCACGCATATGGCTGCCAGAGAAACTAAATACTGCAAAGTGGCACCTAATATTTTCAGCCTAATTATTGCCGGTTTTTTCCTTAGATGCATACATGTTTATCAGTTCACATGCACCAAGCAGAAAGCATCAGATAACAGTCAGGTTCATAAGTGACTCCAAAACAGAGGGTCCTCAGCATGGAACTAGCTTACATCACCCCTCCAGCAAGAGGTGGTTCCTACATTTCCAGAAAATCTGTGGACCCCTGATGACAACAGCATGAACCTGGGATGTGACATGTACAAACCCAGTACATCACCATTCTCTTCATAAAACCTGCATTATCAGGTTGAGTAACATATAACAGCAAGGCCCATGCCCCATCAAGTTGTCTGCTGTCTAAAGGAATGTAGTGTAGGGAGCCCCAGTCTAAGTATAAATCTTGATTTGGGATTTTTTAACTTTCTGAGGTTGGACATATCATATATTTGAATAGGTAAATCCATTTGTTTGGAGACTGAAACAAAGGATGTGGGCATATGTAAAGTAAGTGAGCAGCTGCAAGAGACAATGGTTATCATCTGTTTAGCAGCACTGGTGCCTCAAGAACAATTAGTGGAAATGATTCCAGGTTTTCAGTTTTCTTGTCAGAAGTATTTTTTTATGTCTACATATTACAGGCCTCCTTACACCCAAAGCTCTTGTACAGCTCTTTCATTTGGGTAAGTGGAACACTTTTTTTCCACTCCATGAACAAGCTGCCAAGCAGTTAACAACGGCAACCTGGTTTGGGACACAAAGCCTAATTGTGTCCATTCTTGTCCTAGAGGCCAAACACAATGTTACAGGCACATGACTATTGTGTGCGCCCAAAATTCTGTTCGTGGAAGCAATGTACACAGGTGGGAAAATATACCTGGACAGACACCCATTCATGACCAACATACACTGAACTGAGAACACTTGGAACTTTGAAGAGCAAATGATATATCATCCCTCTACCTGATTAGTCGGTAATCTGTAAGAACACAGCAAGAGATAAGACATGACTCAACTGTTTGATCAGACATTCCATGCATGAAGTGAAGGATGAATGCCTCTCAACAACTACAGGGTAACACGCAGAAAGACGCTGACTTTCGGAAGCATTTCTGCTTCCCCCTCTATGTGGACTTCAGTTAACAATGTCCTGATTTTTGCTTTCTTTCAGTCAAGAAGCACATTTAACTGCCCCAGCCACACTGGATGGGGCACAGTTCATGAGTTTGAGTGTAACAAAGCATGAGACAGGAATGTTTATACTAACAGGCCCTGCAACACAGACAGCCCTGTGACTCAATGCCCCCCTCCCCAAATGTACAGAATACTGAAGTTTGTTGTAGGTTCTCTCAGACTGGGAACCATTCTTCTGATAGAAGGCAGTATTCTGGATCCCACTTATGAGATGTGGGAGTAACTTTGCTAATTTCAGAGAGGACCTCCAAATGGTCAGCTACACTACAACTGTTTCTGAAGAATGGTGTTGAAGATAAACTTCCCCTGCTGCTTTTCAGACTGTCTTGCTCTAAAGATAAAATCACTATGAACCTTCAAATGTCAGTAATTAACATCATATCTTAGAAGACTGTTCCTGTTTCATACCAGCAAAATGCTGTGACACATTTGTAAAGCATTTTAAGTCATTAATGAACCAGAACCATCAGTGTCATACTGCCACTGGGCGGTACTTGTAATGGTCTGCTAGACCAAAACATGTACCCAGTCAATTTATAACATCTTGTACAGAAGGTTTTAAAAAGATCAGCTGTGCAAATGATATGAATTTTATTTTACATATACAAGGAAAACAACAAAATGCAACAAGTGAAAGTGAAAAATGAAACTCCTAACAAAAGTCCTACACCAAGCTCTGATTCTATGCTCCTAATATGGCAATAATACCCATGGTTACATGCCCCACTGTCACGCACATACAGGTTTACAATGGGGACTTGAGGGTAACTGTCACAGTGCCCCCATCAGAGAAAATGCATCAGTCAGAATGGCAGGGTCAGACAATTGGCTATACGAAGGGGTGCTGATAAGTCCTTAGCCCGACCAGGAAGGAAACAAGCTACACTGACCAAACTCGGGATTTATTCAACATACTCCCCACGAAGCTCAATACACTTCCTAGCCCCTTGCTCTAACTTCTGCAAGCCACTCAAAATAAAATTATGAAGTCTGTCCATCCAACCAGCTCTCCGCGGCAGCGACGACCTCCACGTCGGATGAAAAAGGCAACCTTTCAATTGTTTTTTCAGTCCAGGGAAAAGGTGGTAGTCCAATGGGGCCAGATCTGGAGAATAAGATGGGTGATCAAGACACTGGAAGCCCAGGTAGGCCAGTTTCTTCTAGGTTGCAAGGGCCCAGTGAGCTGGGGTATTGTCATGCAAGAACAAAACCCCACTGGTGACCTTCCCACGGCATTTTTCTTTCAAAATGTCCTTCAATTGCACCAGCAAAGATGAGTAATACTCCGCATTGATAGTTTGGCCCTTTGGAAGATAATCAATGAGGAGGATGCCATCTTGATCCCAAAAAATCGAGGCGAGAACTTTTCCAGTGGTGTTTGCACTCAGTATTTTTTGGGCCGGTGTGAGCCGCCATGCCATCACTCCATTGATTGTTGCTTTGTCTCTGGGTCATAGTGATTATAACCAGGTTTTGTCCATGGTCACCAACTGTGACAGGAAATAATTTGGATTGCGCCGAAAAAATTCCAAAAGCTGCTTAGACGACTGGCACCCTTGACGTTTTTGATCCGCGTTCAGGCATTTCGAAACCCACTTCGTGACTAGCTTCCGCATGTCCAGGTCTTCATGAATGATGGACCCAACCCGCTCACGTGAGATGCCCAGTTGCTCAGCCATTGATTTAACCAAAATTCGGCGGTCTTCCAAGATAAGCTCGTGAATTTGAACAACAATCTCTGGGGTGGTCACTGTTTTTGGTTGTTTTAGATGAGGCGCATCATAGGTGGAAAAATCACCATGTTTAAACTGGGCCACCCAGTTATTGACGGTGGCATACAATGGTGCATATTTCCCTAACGTTTCTGTCAGAATGGCGTGAATTTCCTTCGGTGCTTTGCCTTGCTGGAAAAAAAACTTGATGACAGCTCGCGTCTCCATGCTGTTGAAATCGCGCGCATCGCCTTACATACTTCCTGTCAGCCTCTGTAACAAGAAAAGACTTGCAATTCAGCACATTAACAGACCCCTCTTTCCAACAACACTACTGATTCTGTCCTACGACACTGGGAAGTAGGTCGGGCTAAGGACTTACCAGCACCCCCTTGTATTACCACTGGAATGTCTACACCAACTGAACTCCATACTGAGAATTGGGTGGACATACTTCACTCATTCTATCAGTAGTAAATGTGTAGTCCTGCACACATAATTTTCTGAGATGTCTCACAGAGTCAACCAAAATGAAATATAACATGCAACACCTACATCTAGGTTCTACACCTTCTCAAAGTAAATTGAAAACTTATGTCTGAACATATATGGAAGATCCTGAAACCACTCCAGCTTCTAGTCACCTGGTTTGTGGCTAGTGTTGCAACCACAGCTTGATAAAATGCACTCTGAATTAACTGCTCATCAGAATCAGACTTACTAAATTAACCATAATGGATGAACACTTTCAATGTCATTTCTTCCTATGGAAAAGTTCTGTGCAACCACAAAGAATTTTGGATTATGTGTTCCAACAAACTGCAATATAAGCTGCAGAGTATAATGCAATTCATGTCCACAAGGGGAAGTTTTTGATTCAAAAGAGCCCCTTCTTAATAATGTATGACTTTGTTTTGTCAGGTTAGGCTGGATTGGCTTGGGGGGAGGTAAACTCCATACCACATATGCACCATAATATCTACCATTACTATGAGTAGGCTGGTATTTAAATTTTAGTCCATGGTTTATGAAAATGTATTATATGAACAGAAAAAGGTAAAATTATAAAATAAACAGCACCATGTGAAAAATAAAATAGAGATTATGCAGCATGTCTTAGAAACACAGGTAGATTTCTTTGTCGTCTCAATATATGAAATGAATTTCTACAGGTGTTTTTTTACATGAGTTTACATATGTGAACACAGGACATTTAAAGGTTATTTGTGCGACATCATATGCATGCATGTGTTACACATGCATCAACATCTATGGTTATGTTACGTGTTTCTATCATAGTGACATAGGTACAAATTGTGTCTGCTTCAAGGATCCATATTAAAAATAAGTTTAGTTTGCATGCTGCCACTGCATTATGTTAACTGTTGGACAGAAAATTTACAAGATACTCAATGGGAGTGTGATTTCTTTTCCCTAGCAATACTAAAGTGTTAACAATTCAACACCTTGAAACACTGTTGTGTAAGAGAAACAACATCTGTAACTGAAAATTTTAGTAAGATCGTAACACATGTGTCTTCATTTATGATTGGAAATTCGTGCAAGTGTAATGGCTATCCTGCTGAATTAAGGTGTTAAGAGTCCATGGCTAGACTACATGTTTCAATTTTTCCACACACAAACATTGGCATCCGTTTGATGTGTGGTTGACCATGCATCGTAGTTCAATGTGGAATAAGAAACCAACTAGGTGTCACTTAGTATTATATTTATTTCTCCTTTATAAGTTGCTCAACATGTTCCGGGCTACCTTGTGCCCATCCTCAGGAACTGACGACTTAGTGGTATTTTTTTTTTCACTAAGAACACCTTACATCAGCGATGGCAAACTTTATGAGGGTGCATGGCCAAATTGTCTATAAATTTGGAAATAAATTCTTTTGTGTGCCTATGGGAATTTCAAAGAGCAAAATAAGAACCTGGAGCCTTGCATTATTATTATTATTATTTCGTTATTATTAATGCATACTATAGTTATATTGTTAATAATACATGTTATATTGTATAAATAATGCATAATATAATGATATTTCTAATAATGGTCTCCTTGAGAAATGCGATAAGGCAGAAAAGGTGGAAGTAACTACGGCTCCTACCACTTCCTGTTTGAAAAGAAGAATGTAAAATGTTTTGTCCATTGTCATGTATTGGCACAGGCACCACCAAGCTGGTACCCCAATGATAAATATCCAGTAAACACTTCGCACCACTCTTGATTTGTGAAAAATGTTACATTTGCAGTATTATTTGGTAGCAATGGTAATTCATATACAATCTCCATGGAGTCCGATATGTGCATACACACATATTCTTCACAGTATAGAGACAGTGGGGGGACAGTAGTGAATGCCGCATGCTATGGAGATCTTTCCGCATGCCACAGGTTCACCAGCCCTGCCATACACTATTAATGTTTATACCCAGCAATGTAACTGCATGAAAATCATACTCTCTATATTAAATATACACATTCTTTAATATATTTATAACTGTTATCTCTAACATTCTATACCAAGCTGTATCACACATACAATGGCTGGTAACACAAGATCCTCAGATAAAATAATCACAGACAAATAATAAAACCACAAACATTTAACATCAGGGTTCAGGTCTCATTTTAGCGACATGTTTATAAACTGAGGATTAAGGTAAGTATTCACAAATAATCATGGAGATCAGGATCGTGGGTTTCATTTCCATGCAGTTATTTGCAAGATAATTTATGGCAGAAAGATGAGGATTTCTCATTTCATATTCATGCGGTGAATTCTGCTGCATCATACTACAAGGCAATCCTACTTCAGACAGGGAAAAACACTGCTGGCAGCAGACTAAAACCATAAATTTGTGTCAATATTTCTGGACCATAGTAAAATATTTTACTGTAAACAGCCAGAATATTGAATAAACATCAGTGTGTTAAGGGATGTACACAGGCGCATCGCGCGCGCGCACACACACATATGCTAGTCCTGCATTCTGCATAGCACATACACCATAATCTAAACTGGTAGGAGTTCCAGACCAGGATTGCCAACATAAGTGTATGTCACACCTGCCAACCAAACAAGATATCAAGAAAGATTAGGCACAGTAAACCCATTTCCTTTGTTGCTCTCTGAGCCCCATTCTGAGTCACTTAATCATTTATTATTGTGCCACATTTATATAACTAACATTACAAGATATGGCTAATATGGCTTAAGATCCATACCTTACGTTTCTGTTACAAAATGGAACCTCAAAGCCTAACTTAGGTCATTATAAGAGAGACCAGGCTTTGCTGGAATACAGTTCAAGTTATAAATGCATACTGGCAACCCAACTTGAGTTTAAAACAATAAACAATAACCTCCAAGCACAAACTTGGCCATTTAATTCTCTTTGTTTTTAATGTACCTGTCACTAAAATAAAACTGCCAATTTCTCCCCCCCCCCCCCCCCCCCCCCACCTCCAGTAAGGAAAAAAAAAAAAAAACATTGGAGAGAAGAA
>Ga0123355_10006475_pt1 | contig 17357 bp, 10 predicted proteins | sample TergutEmb28metaG_3_FD_89872 | JGI IMG/M metagenome (GOLD analysis project Ga0123355, IMG submission 89872) | Embiratermes neotenicus P1 segment gut microbial communities from Petit-Saut dam, French Guiana - Emb289 P1 | ecosystem: Host-associated > Arthropoda: Insects > Digestive system > Gut ...
GCTATTGCTGCATCGGTCAGTGTCGATGCAAGTGTTGGTGTTTCGTAATGGGCGATTACAACCATGCCTACTTCCAGCAGAGAGTGTGTAAAAACAGCGGTTTTGACGTCATCAACAAATAGACTTATCTGCTTGGGCGTTCCGCTCGTAACATAAGTATCGCCGACTAGCTGGCAATATCTTTCCACGAAGTCTATTTGAATATAAAATCCGCTGCCTGTATCGGCAATAGTTTCACCAGACCATTCAACAAAAGGTCCCAGTTCTGTTATCGTACCGGAAACCATGACAAGCCCAGCTTCCTGCGTTGCGTTATCTGCTGAGGCCACAGGAGAGAGCGTGGCAGTTATATCCAAAATGCCATAGTTGCCATTATAGCTTGCAAAGGCCGTGTTTTTATCAATCATGACAATGTTGTCAAAAATAAAGTCCAAAGCGATGTTGCCCTCTTTATCAATAAGTCCCCATTTCCTGTCTTTGCTTACAGCGATGTAATCCATATCTAAAACCGTGAATTGGCCGTTAGTGGGGTCTGTGGCAAAACGGTACATATGCCACCAATGTGCGGCATCATCAAAAATAAAATCTGTTATAAACTGCCGATTGTGCATTAAGGCAAATTGTCCAGAAAAGGCATCGTCCGCTAGCCACCATTCTTCCCAGATACCTTCACCAGACACTTCACGCAAAGAAGAATCTACAGCTTCTACAGCAATAAGACCACTAGAGTTCTGCAAAGTCCATGAGCTTACTATTTCCGCAAAATCGCTTAAAGGGTGCATACCAACTCCACCATGATAGGCATCGTTATAGCGGGTTTGGCCAAAAAGCCCTCTCTCGCGGTCGTACACAAAATCAGGAGCTGGACCGCCGTGACCATCGCAATAAGCATCTATCAAAAGGCCTGTTGTCGGCTCTATTCTCCTTCGACTTGAATCTATAAAAGTGCCTGCGTTACAAAGGTGAATGCGGTCATGCTCTAGTATTGGCGGCACAATCCAAACGAGTGAAGAATCAGGGCTTGCAGCAAACTCAATTGTTGATGCATCATGTGTCATCTGCAATGAATATTCACCATGGCGGTTTCTGCTCCAGCGATAGTCAAAATGGTCGACGTAATCATCTGCTGCCGGATTAAGCCTCACAGAAAAAGTTACCGCCTGAAGATTTTCTATAAGGTCGAAAAGCAAGTTGGAATTAGCAACAAAAGCATCGGTTGGAATATCTAAATCATCATTGGTACCAGATATTACGGCGCCCTGCCTTGGCTCATAAAACACTGTAAGGGTGTACGGGCTATAGCTTTGGGCAAAATCCCCGTGGTTTTCGCCTATCTGGATAGAGCGCACTGTCCAATCATCATCAGGCAAGGGAAGCGCGTTTACAATATTGTACACCGCATGGGCTTCTCCTACATATGGCGTTGTTAAATGTGCAAAATCAGACTTGTCGTTTATATCTAAATCTGTTTCTGTGTCCAATGAAATGTCTACATTATTGACTGTCGGATTATCAACTGTTCCGCAGCCTGCAACTATAGACAACAGACTTGCTAACCCCACAGCCAGCATGGTTTTCAAATACTTTTTCATAGCACCCAATCCCTCGAATTTATTTGACTTTGTATAACATATATAACGTAAAAATTCAAAGTTTTGTTTCATCGGCAAGACTATTTTTATCAATCATGTGATTCCGGATTGACATGAACATTACAGTGCTTGACTTTCAGAAACGCATCCTCAATAGCATCATGCACCAGATGCGCAATTTCATGAGCAGCATTAAGGGTGTAGGAGCCATCTGCACTAATTTCAACATCAACATAAATCTTGTTGGCAAACAGCCTAGTTTTTAATTGGTCTATCCCAATAACATTTTTTTGCGCCAATATGACTTCGCGCATTTTATTAATAGTTTCGTCATCGCAGGCTTTGTCTGTCATCTTGCCAAGAGCATCTAGGCCAATACCAATGGCGGTTTTTATTATGAACAAGCTGATTACAATGGCCGCTATAGAATCCATGATAGGAAAACCCATACGCGCACCTAATATACCTATAAAGCTGCCGATAGACGAAAGACCATCTGCACGGCTATGCCAAGCATCAGCCATTAGCGCGCCGGAATCTATTTTCTTTGCAGCAGCACGTACATACCAAAACACGCCTTCCTTTACGCCGATAGAGACAACTGCTGCTACAAGTGCAAGTATGCCGGGTATTGCTATTTCGTGAAAATCTCCTGACAATATCCGCTGTATACCCGCCCAACCAATGCCAACACCTACCGTAAGCACAAGGGCTGCCAAAACAAGTGTGGCAACGCTTTCAAATCTCTCATGGCCATATGGATGGCTTTTGTCAGCTTCTTTGTTAGCCAGCTTAATGCCTATTAGCGCAACCACTGTGCTAAAAAGGTCGGTTATGGAATGTACTGCATCCGAAATCATAGCGGCAGAATTGGCAAATATGCCGGCAAACAGTTTAAATGCTGATAGCGCTACATTGATTAGTATGCTATTGCGTCCTGTTCTCATTGCGATTTGCTCGTTTGACATGCTCATAATCATTACCTCCGTTTTTTATGATTTGCTTCCCGGAGATTAGAAAAAGCGCATCCACGGGAAACATTATCTGTCCCGCAAATGCGCTGATATGTCATTTGCTGCCACACTATAGAGGCCCGACTGCACAAATCCTGTAAGTTATAGAAGGATTTGTCGCCTGTTCAGTTTATTATTTAGTTCATATGAATAGTCTATCATATGTTTTCGGTGATGTCAATGCCTTTTTTGAAAAATTAGCTATCCAAAATCCTCAAAGATACAAATATGCTGCCGGAAGCTTCTTTTTCACATGCACTTTGGATGAACTTATGAACCTGAGAGCATAATAATCATAATATTTGTCAAAAGGGAACGTGATAGGGAATGCGTCTATGATCGGGCCAAGAAGCAAATTTGAAGGCTGGTATTATAAACATCATGCAAATGGCAAATCGCTGGCATTAATCCCCGGTCGGGCATCCGACGGGGCTTTTGTGATGGCTATTACTGATGATAGGTCATATCACATCCCATATCCGCTGATTGATTATCACAAGAGCGATATTTTGAAGGTTGGTGGTAACAGCTTTTCGCCCGATGGCATAAGCCTTGATATACATCATCCAGAATTGACTTTAACCGGAGAGATTGCCTATACAGACCTGACGCCCATCCACGGAGATATTATGGGGCCGTTTAGATTTTTTCCAATGGAGTGCAGCCATGGCATTGTCAGCATGAATCACAATCTTTGTGGTGCAGTTACTTTAAATGGCGAGATGCAGGATTTCGCCGGCGGAAAAGGCTATATTGAATCCGATAGCGGCCGCTCTTTCCCGGAAAAATATACTTGGGTGCAATGCAATGATTTTAAGCAGGGATGTTCTATCATGGTATCTGTAGCAAAAATACCATTCTATGGATTAAAGTTTTGGGGATGCATTTGTGTGGTGTGGCTTAATGGGCGAGAATATCGTCTTGCTACTTACAAGGGCGTAAAGATTTTGCACTGCAAACCGGATGCTATCGCGCTAAAACAGGGCAAATACCGTCTTGATATCACCATCAATCCTCATACTGGACATCAATTGCCTGCGCCGCGCTTAGGAAAAATGAACCACATAATACGCGAGAGCGTGTCCTGCTCGGCGAGGTTTCGTTTTTTTGAGGGCGAGAATTGTTTGTTTGATGAGGCTAGCAGTTGTGTTGGTTACGAGTGGGAGATGGGTTAGGGTTGATTGAATTGTGTAAAATGCTTTAGGCTTGACATAGTAGTGACTTTCACCAATTGCGATGCTTTGCTACATACAATGCTTGAACATACTTTGGATCATGATTTGCACTTAGTAGTTATCATTGAGCGCGCAAATTGAAGCCTAACGATGAGAAATAGCTTGTTGAATGCAGGCTCTCTATTCTCCGCCTTTCTTCCTAAGCCATGTTATCCCATAACTCCCCACAGTAATCACGAACACGCCACCAAGGACTGCAATAGCAATCCATAGATGATTTTCAAAGGTTGGTGCTATGGTTTCTGCTTCAACTTCAACGATAGCAGTTAACTCTCTTATCTGCGGAGTGACGATATCAAACGGCGCCACGGTAAATCTGGTTAAGTTGCGATTGGGACCTAATGGTGTACGACTTTCCGGCATCATTCCTGCAAAGGCTTGCAGGCGGTCTCGGGTATCTTCGCTTGTATCTTCTATTCTTTGAGTAAATATGTCGAGGGTGTTATGCAGTTGGTCTATTGTATCAGCCTCTGCCTGTATCGCATCTGTCCGAAGGTCTGATAGAAAATCAGTATAGCCAAAGCGTATGTCTAGTAACATATCCACATTGTCATCAAATTGCGAAGCCAAATCAAATCTGATATAGTCCAGATAACGCTCATAATCCCTCAACAATCTTTGGACTTCCCACCTATATGCCGACGTTAGGTAATCATCTACATCAAATCTCATAAGCTGGCGATGCATATCGTTTAAAGAATCCCAGAAATCATCGGCGCGTGGCGGCCTTCCAATCAATGGGCTGTCCGGTTGGTATGCATCTAGCCTTGAAGGGTCGCCTGGTTGATTAATTACGGGTTGTATAGCAGATAATGGTGGAAGCTCTGTTATCTGCGGCGGGTTATCTGGCTGGTCTGTTTCAAGTGTCGGCGGCTCCGGTGGTTGCTCTGTAATTAATTCAGGGGGTTCAATAAGCATGTATGGCTGGCTTGCGCCTTCAAATGCGGGTGGATTATATTGCGGACTGGGTATTGCGACAGTTGGAATTGTGAAGTCACCAATGTATAGGCTGACATCAAGAAGAAGATCTGGCAGTATTATGTAAGGGTCCCACTCATAAGGGATGTCTAAGATATCAATTACAGGGGTGTCAGGGTCAAGCTGCGGGATTAGGCTAAAGGTGGGAGATGGCAATGATAGGCTATTGACAATGGCTACAGCACCATTGCGCCAGCTTTGTAGAGCCGCTCGTTGTTGATATGCAGCTACGGGGTCGTCAGAAGCAAAGGTTATCGGAGGAATAGTCGTCTGTATGCTGACTATTGCACTTTGCATACTAGATATTGCGCTTTGCAAAGAGGTGATTTGGGATTGCAACATGTATACATAGTCGTTCAAATCGTCCTGCCAGTCTGTTAGGTTATCAAACACTATTGCCATTTCGTCCACAGCATAGTTATAGTCATCTATTAAATAGAAAAGCACGTCCAGAATATCATTTTGAAAATCGTATAGCCAGTTATCTAAATCATCCATTGCGGTTTGGTGTTCTAAAACGGTATAGGTAAGTATAGCATATACGTCTTGCCCAAAATCGTCTAACGCGTCTATGTAATATTGGCTTGCATCAAACCAATTTCCTGCATCATAATTCCATATGCCAAGGATATCAAGCCAATCCAGCATATCAATTTTATGATTTTCTGATTCTTCATGCCATGAAAGTGCTTCTTCAAGCCATTCCATTGCAGAAATATCGTGTGATATCAGTTGTTCATTCCACATGGTCGCTATTATGTGCCAACTCTCAAGGTCTAGCTGGTACATTGTTAAATCGTCACTCCAGTTGGATGCAAATAGAAACCAATCAAAAGAATCTCTTTCATGTTCTAGCAGGTAGTCATTCCAATAGCTGATGTCGTCAAACCAATCCCCCAGATTTTCCTGCTGCCCCATCAAATCTTCATTCCAAAAAGAGGCTTGCATATACCAGTTTTCTAAAGCCATTTGATGATTTCTTACTAAAGATGAGTATGCTTGCAAATCGGCCCCGTATTGCGCAAATATATCAGACCAGACTTCCAAAGCATCCATCCATTCACGCTCTTGCTCCGGAAAGTGTTCTGTCATTGCTATCAGGCCGCTGCGCATATATAAATAATCTTCTACGGCGGAATCAAAGCTGCTTTGGTACATATCAGCCACTAACTCTGCAAAATCGGTAACGCTTGTTAAAAAATGTGAGGTCACAGGGGCATTTAGGTCAAGAGGTAGGTTAGGTAATGTATCCAATTGCAGTGATGCTGTAAATTGCTCCATATTTACTATGCCCAGGGCCTCTAGGTGGGCCAGGTCATTTAGAAAAATCATATCAACTTCATCTTGGGCTGCGTGGAATTGGTCTAAAATAGAGCTGACATATGTATAGGCTATGGTGGTGTTGATAGCCATTTGTAAATCCATTATTCTGGTGTGGGTTTCTATGAAGTCTTGCTCCGGGAGATTGGGGTTTATCTGAAATTCCAATCTTATTTGCTCCGGATTTTGGGTGTTGAAAGACAAGACCCTTTCAGATACATGAGAAGGAAAAGTGATAACTGCGCCATACATGCCGGATGTTAGGCCTGTATAAGCCATTGCCGGTGAAACAAGGACGAAATCATCCCCTAGGGTATCTATTATGGCAGCAGAGAAGTTTTGTCTCTCACCATCAACAATAGAGCCTGTGTCGGCGTTAATGACGGCTATAGTGGTTTGCATGATTGCCTGGGTTTCTACCCTTGCATCCTGATGGTCTACTTGAGCATTTGCTCCAAATAATTGCCCGGATATAAAGGCTACTGCTATGCAGGCTATCATGAATGGTATCCAGCGTTTTTTCATTTTACCAATCCCTTTCTTTGTTTTCTGGATGCTAACGTATCAACGGCAGCTTCACTTGCCTTGTGTCCCCGCGTTTATGCCAGAAACCTATGTTTGGCACAGCTTTGTAGCCACGAGGTGCCGTGACATTGAAAATGCCCTGGTCTCCTGGATTGCCAAGCACAAGCCCGGCTTGGTTATCTTTTAGCATAGCAGTTATGCCATCATATCCTCGCATTTTACTTGGCAGGGTTGTTATTATAAAGGTAATGCCCATTTCTTTGGCTTTTGCAATAAGCTTCTCCATTTCAGTGGATTTTAACTTGCATAGCTCTACGAAGTTATCACCATCATCTATCAGCACAAGAGCGGTCGGCTGGGATGCAATGAAATCTTTTATGCGTTGCCCGGATTCTTCAAGCAGTAAGCTTCGGCGCTCGGTTTCGCTGGACAGCTTTGTGTAGAATTCTTCCAGTTGGTTTTCAGCTCCCATGTAGATGATGTTTGGCAAGCCTTCATGGTCTTGTAAGTCGTAAGCGCGGGAATCTGATATAAAGCAGAGGTTAACTGCATTGCCACTGCTGCTTGCATCTGCAAACTGCCTCAATAACAGCTTCAGTACGTTGGTCTTGCCAGTCGCTGGTCCACCCACAATCATCTGAGATGTAATAGACATATCCAAATATGTAGGTTCGGTGCTTTCTACATCAAAGCCTAGGATACCCATGCGCTCTTTGGTTTTTTCGTAAGGTGTGAGGTCTGCATATGTAATGACTTCCGGCACAATTCTAACACCTACTGCCTTTGGAGCGGTGTTGTATTGGTCGATATTCGAAATTGTTTCGCCGATATGCTTCACATAGGACATTTCATCCTCATAGACAACAGGCAGATAAAGTTGAGCTACATGCACATCTTTAAGCTTTACCATGGCGCGGCCTCGTACTTCGGGTAGCTGATATGCAGACCGCCCTACAAGAGTTGTGATATCAGATGCATCATACATAAACAATGCCAGTTTGTTTTTAAAGTTGTTCATAACGGAATAGCGCACAGCACCAGGGCGGGATGCGGCGATAGCGACATAAACACCGACGCCTGCGCCATCTCTGGAGAGTTTAGTTAAGGTATCTTCCAAGCTTTCACTTACTTCTCGCACTATGTCGCAGTTGTCAATGAAGACTATAATAGCAGGAAGTTTGTCCTGTGCCAATTCGTTGTACATCTTGAAATTGATGGCATTAACAGATGCAAAGAGCTGTTTACGCTTCTTTAGTTCTTCTGCTAATAACTTTTCAAGCTTGTCCAGCTTTTCAGCGTCATCTATGGAGAGATAATCTGCTGTGTGAGGTAGGCCGCGTAGTTGAGCAAGCGCAGAATTACCATAGTCTAGGATGAAATAGTTTAGTAGCCTTGGGGAGTTGGTTGAAGCTAAAGTCAAGGCAACATTCATAAGCACAGTTGATTTACCAAAACCAGATGCTGCAAATACTGCCAGATTTCCGTCTTCTGTGAAACTATGTGAATATTCTGTTTGACGCTGTTCTTCCGGTATGTCTACCATGCCAAGGGGGATTGTTAGGTTGGTGGTGTTTATCAGGCCAACATCATTGCCCAAGGTGGGTCGGCTGGCGACAATTCTATCTTCCAAAGGCGGCAGCCAAGGCTTTTCAACAGGTGTGGAACGCAGTTTACCATGCAGGTCGTAAATATGGTTTACCATCACATCTAGCTGTGTTAGCCTAGAATCTTCGGCAGTATCTACTAGGCTTAGATCTTCATTTAGCAAAACGCCTTGGCCCAGCCTGTTTATCATATATACTCTATTATCAAACCCGCGCTCTACAACATCTTCACTATAGGGCGCGCCGCTCCATGCGGATTGGAATAGCTCATATATTTCATTATTGCCTACTTGCAGATAGGCTCTGCCCGGTTGCGTGATACGTGCCGCATCAGGGGTCTTTAAGACCTCATTGCTATCGCCTTCATTGGCCACTTTAAGAGCAAGCTTAAATTTTGAGTTACTCCATATCTGGTCATCAACTACGCCTGTAGGCTTTTGTGTTGCCAATATCAGATGCACGCCCAGAGAGCGGCCTATACGTGCCGCACTTACAAGTTCAGCCATAAAGTCCGGTTGCTCTTTTTTTAGCTCTGCAAACTCATCTGATATGATGAAAAGGTGAGGCATTGGCAAGGTGGATTCTCCTGCTTTAAAAAGTTTTGTATATTGGTTTATGTTGTTTACGTTATATTCGTTGAAAATGCGCTGTCTTCTGGCAAGCTCACTCTTTATGGATGCTAATGCCCTCATGCTTTCACTGCCATCCAGATTGGTAATGGTACCAAGCAAATGGGGCAGTTTTGCAAAAAGATTGGCCATACCGCCACCTTTATAGTCAATCAGGAGAAAGCCTACTTCATGAGGATGGAAGTTAACAGCCAAAGATAGTATATATGACTGTACAATCTCAGATTTACCAGAGCCTGTGGTGCCCGCCACAAGGCCATGTGGTCCATGAGCTTTCTCATGAAGATTTAGATTTACAATGTCATCCTTACCGCGTAGCCCCAAAGGCACTGCTAAAGATTTATGGCAAGCATTTTTCTCCCATAGGCTTAGCACAGGTATTTCTTCGGGTCGTTTTACATTGTAAAGCTCAAAGAAGGTTACGCTTTCGGGTATCTGGGTTGATATGCCTTGGCTGTGGCGCAGTGGTGCAATCTTTCTGGACATTGCCTCTAAGTTTACGCCTGCAAGGCTCGGCAATGTCGCATGGGTGTTTAGTAGATTACCTTCGTTCATAACCAAGATGCCATGTTCGCCGCCTGTTAGCAGAAACACTGTTCTTATGTTCTCCGGCAGGTTGGCTTGCAGATGTGTAGTGTATATCAAAGAGAAGCCAAGGTCTGTTGTGGGGGTTTGCAGATATTCCATTATACTATGGTTGATTATCAGCTTGGGATTATCTATGATAAAGACGTAATGGGGCAAAAAGCGGCTGTCTTTTTTCTCTTCTTCTTGTTTTTGCTTTCGCATCTTTAGCACTTGGGCAATATTGCCCAACGCTTGATCTCTATGGTTTTCAGTTGATATTAGCCCTGTTACATTTATGTTCTTTATGCGCAAGTGGGGATACCAGCGTGTCCATTCGAAGTTTGCACGATGCTCTTCTTCTACAAGAATAATAACCTCTATGTCATGATAGCTTTGGTAAAAACATAGTTGCGCCATTATGGCTGATAGCTGGCGGTGTATATATACTTTTTCGCCTACGAGGCCAAGATGTGCCTGCTTTAGGTCTATCACCATAGGCATATCGGGTATGCTCTTATATGATGAGCCTAGCTCTTTCATTTCATCAACTAAAGGGTCTTTGTTTATGTCGTCTGCTGCGCCTTCTGCTTCGTACTTTACATTAAAGCTCGTGGGCAGGGTGCCATAGCCTAATGACATGGTTAAGAAGTCGCTGTCATTGGCGGCGCGCTCATAAATACGGCTGGAATAGGACAATATCTCTTGCTCTATCTCTTTTGGCGAGAGATTATGATACAAAAGGGACTCTCTGTTCGCTTCGTAAAGCTCAAATATAGCTTTGCGCCTTTCAAGAAGGTATTGGTCATAATTGTCATCACGCTCTGCTTCTTTTTTGCGACGTTCTTTACGGTCGCTGATAAGCATTGTCGTTGAGAATACAACGCTCACGAACATAGCAGCAGCACTAATAAGCACGAAAAGGCCTCTACCCAATAACATACTGCCACCTACCATCACCATAGACATCATAACAGGAGGCAGAACAACTTTTAATATCTCCCATTTCTTTTTCTCTTCTTTTTTCTGAGGTGATTTTATTTCTGCGTCTTCTGTAGGTGAGCGCTTTATTATTCTTGGAGAGCGTTTATAGTCAGGAAAGCCTACATAAGGCTCTGGGGTTGTTGGTGAGATGTTGAGGTTAACATCAAAATCCAAGCCCACGCACTCTATAAAGCCGTTATGAGGGATTATTTTAGCTGTGCCTATCCATAGGCTATCACCGGGAGCTAGAGGATAGTCTCCTTGTGATACTTTTTTGCCATTAAGATAGATATACGAGCCTTCCAGGATAGATAGGCCATTGCTATGAAAAATGAGGCTTACATTTGCATCATGAAGTTGGATATGGTCGTTAACTGATGCGCCAACCCTAATCGGATTAACATGAGAAGTAGAGAAATACCTGCTTTCTCCTTGGACAAGCAAAGCTACCAGCTTATCATTTATCTGAACTGGCTTGTTTGGCTCTATGGATATTTGGTCAACCAAAGGCATGTCGGGCACAAGTTTAAGCTTCGAGACGGATTCGGAATCCAAGCCATCCAAGCCACCGATAGCCCGCAGATCAGATACAGTGGCCTGTGCAGAAAACTCTGCCATGCGGCCGCCATTGAATAACACTAGAAACATAGAATCCATTGCTTGCTCCTTCCAGCCGAAGATTAGTTATCATTGTATTCATCACCATATTCATCATCTTCTGCTTCAATATCTTCGTTAGTTATGGCCTCTTCGCCTTCTTCATCAATCTCAACAGCCTCTTCGGTTTCGTCAACCATAAGTTCTTCCGCTACCTCTCTATCCCTCTGCAAGGCCGTTATCCTATTTTCTATATACGAAAGCAAGGCCACCTTTTCACTACCTGGCATATGGGGGTCGGCTCTTACAATGGCCTCTTGCCTTAGATAAGCAAAGAGAAGAAGTTCGCTGTCGCCGAAGCGTAAGGCTATGTCAATTGCTTCGTAAAACTCTAAGCGACCCAGGTGTATCCAATAGTCAAAGATAGAAGTGTCGGTAATCAATGTCAAACCCATAAGTATGTTGGCTCTTTGGGCATCGCTTAGGGGCTCTGTGGCTACATAAGAGCGTGATAAGATGTGCTTCGTTTCATGAGAGAGATTTTGTGCGGGAAATCCTGCTAAAGCACGTTGTACTTCCAGAGGATTTCCTGCTATATAGGCTTCGTTTGCCATGATAACTTGATTTCTGTATGGAATGTCAAATAGCAATGACATGCTTGCGAAAAATCCTGCGGCAAGAAACAACAAGGTCAAGATTGGGATGGCTATACGAGCTATTATTGCGTTACGCTTAGGAACCAGCCGTTTGGTTTGTGCAGTTTTTGTTATTACTTTGTTATATTCATTGATTAGACGGTTTTTTATATCCTTGGCACATTCCATCTTGGAAAGTTCGAGGGCCAATTTGTCTTTTTTATATAGGCTTTGTCCGCCTTTTTCAAAATCTTCATATTTGTATCTGCGCAGGAGAAGACTGCCGATTAGGGCCATGTATCTTGGCAAGAATCTTTGCGAATTGACGCTTCCGTTGCCGCCGCCATTGTTTCCGCTACCGGAACCATTGCCTGCCCTGCCATTTCGGATATCTCTTAATAAAACCTGCGGACGCAGATTGATATCCATCAATAGGTTGTCCGTGGATAGCGAAAAGTCATACTCATCATAAAGCTTTTCTAAATCGGCACAGTTTATCAAAAATCTTAGCTCTTGTTCACGGCTCTTTGATAGAATATCTTCTGACTGCTCTAAGCCCTCTGTATCAAAGAAGAGGGTTATGCCGTCTTCCAGTTCTTCAAGGATACAATCAGCTAGGCCATCAGCGGGATAGGTTAGAAAAGCACGTTTTTCTTTGGTTATTTTTATTTCGCTGTTGCGTACAGTGATTTGTAGCGTTTTGTCCATAGCCTTTCTTCTCCCTTATCGTTATTCCGTTACAGTCAATATATCCCCATCAAAGATACCTTCTTCATTAAAGGTTCTATATGCGCTTACTAAACACTCTTTAACGCTGGAGCGAAAGAAATCCGGCATATGGCCAGGAGGCAACTTGCCGCTCTCCCAGAGAACTTTAAGGCCTTCTGAGATTTTTTGCTCAGAATCTATTCGGATATCAGCTTGACCCTTTTGGGTTTGGATTGTTATTGTGATAAACATAAGCTTGCTCCATCTTCACAATTTATCGTAGTTATATTGCTTTTTCTTTTTTCTTCGACACAACTGCTCTTGCAATAATATAACCTAAAACGGCACAGACAGATAAAACCGATATGATTATCCATAGAGGTATTTCGTCTCCTATATCTACTTGACCAATTCTGCCAAAGCTTGCAGGCTCTGCAAAAAGGTTTAGGTTTACAGCGTAATGAGCCACCTGTTCATTTATATCCAAGGCTTGAGTCACTTCAAAGGATTCAAACAAGCCATCCTCCAGTGTCGATCGACTAAGCCGTAACTGCTCTGACATGGCTTCATTTATCCTGTGGGAGTTTGCTGAAAATAAATCAAAGTCAATAAAACGTAGTGAGAGAGTGATATGAGCTTGTTCTCCGCGGCCTATGGCTGCTATGTCAATGGGGAGGTTGGTTTCATGAGTTGTTTCTTGCATCTCTGATGGCAGGATAACCTCATTTGCGCCTTCGCCGAGATAGAGTGACGAATAATCAGAATCATTCGCCCATGTTACTACGGGCAACGCAAGAATGAAAATGCATACTAAGCATATTTGGAGACATCTCATTTTTTTCACAGCGAATCCTCCAAGTTTAAAAACCAAGCCCCAGAGCCTACTTGCCTTCTAGTCTCTGGGGCTCTGTTTTTGATAACTTATGTACGATAAAGATTTTTGGTTGCTAATCAAATAAATTCTAACATCTACCCTCTAAACTTACCCGCCATCTGTTGGTCAAGGTCTTGAATAACTCTAAGCGTCTCTTGCATTTGCTTTTGAATGTCTTCAAAAAGGCGTTTCATTGGCTCGAAAGACTGGCTCTTTAGCCTGTCAAACTGCTCTGCAAAACCTCTTGAAGCTTCGCCTTCCCATTCTGTTTGAAGGTTTGTTACTATTCCTTGCATTTTTTGAAACACAGCAGTGTAGTCCTGTTCGGCTCTGTTCACCTCGCCGATGCGAGCTTGCATTTGTTCTGGAGAAATGCTAATTCTGCCTGCCATTGGTTTGCCTCCTTTGTATTTGCCATGTGTGTATGGCGATATGTGATTTTGACACGATTTGTTATATTGATGCAAAACTATGCTAAGTTTGTACCGATGTATTATTAACTAGCAAAAAGTTGTAAACAAGCATATTGTTCTTTTCATCATATATAACCATTGCCTCTAGTCATTATATATCATTAAACAACATATGTCAACAAGTTTATGTGCTATTTTGCTAAATTTTTAGAAAATATTACTATATTCTACATAAATCCTATTGACATAACGCTTTACATTTGATAAAATTAGCATGATACATAGGATTTGTGTTTTAAGCTAAAAAACCAATTCTGATGGCACCAAACAACATATTGTTGATGGAAATTCATTTTAGCATCATTCTGTGGGTGCAGCATTATCTGAAATAGACTTTATGAAATTGAAATATCAGTGAATATCAATTTCGATGCTTTTCTGTTGAAGGGCAAGTTACAAATGTTGTATAAAATCACATTAGGAGGACTTTCTAATATGTCAAAAATCCATATCAACTACGAACAGGTCTTTTCAGAAATACCAAAACTAAGAAGCCATATATCATGTAATGTAATAGACTATGCTGATGGCGAATATCAAAAGATACAATCTATTTTGGTTGATTACGTTGATGGTGAAACGGCCGATTGCTTAAAAGAGGTCATGGAAGCAAACCGAAAAAAGACTTATGAAGCAGCATGTATCTTGGAGGAGCTATTGCAGTTTATGACAGATTCAGCAAAGCAAATGGAGATAAATGAACATAGATTGGCGCGTGCAATGACTATTGATAGAAAGTAAAAGGAATTGGCCTTAAAGAAAAGAAGTATTATAGAGCTATATATCAAAACCAATGAAATCGAGGTGACTATTAATGCCAAGGGGTTTTTCAGGACAAAGAGTTAAGCACTTTTTTGAGAGAACTAACGATGCAATGAAAATAGCCAAAGAAGCGCATAACAAAAGGCCTTTTGAGGATATGTCGAAAGAAGTGACACGACCCCCTCGAGGCCTACATACATATGGAAAAGCAATTCAAGGAACATCCGGATATATGCCGCAAGAATCAATGGTAAATGCCATACGGGGGATGCAAGAGACAGAAAAACAAGAAAGCACGAGAAGGATAAACCTGCCAACTTTACCCGAGCCCAGAAATCATGAATTGCCCTTTTCACCCGAGGATGCAAACCCCTTCAACGATAGGCATAAAGTAGGTGTTGGCAACCGTACTAATATTGTTGTTGAACAAGTGATATACGAAGATGCCATAAAGAAAATAGAAATGACAGATGATAAAGCTGGAGAAGAAATATACAAGATGTGCTGCAAGATAGAAGAAATGTGCAATACCATATACATAGTGCCCGAGACCATCCCCAGAGTTATGGAGATAACAGGCCGATTAAAGGACTCTATGCCGCAGTTTAGATACCTTACAGAGGAAGTAAATATCCAAACCAGAAAATTCTTTAACGAAATAGGACATATAGACCAAGCATCTGATGGGTTTAAGGTTGTAGTATCAGACGAAGGCGCAGAGCATGTAATAAGCAGCACCAAAGATGCCGTTGGCAAACAAATCCGAAGCATGGAAGATACCGCAAATAGCTATGCTAAAGGTGCTGAATCATTAAGAAATCAGGCTGCATCATTCAGAAGGCAGGCTGATAGAACCAAAGATCAAATCGATATGCTGGAAGACAGACTAAAAATGCTTCAAGAACGAGAAGCCATGGAGAGGGCTGCCGGTGCGGGTAATCCTCTTGGAGTGGTCAATATAGCTACTAATCCATTTAGGACAGGTCGAAGTTAAAATATTGTACATAGGAGGAATAGACCATGAGTTCAAGCAGTTCATCAAGCAGTGCAGTAGACGACGCCCAAGCAGCTGTTGACGAGGCTCAAGAGAGATATGACGAACTTAGTTCAAAGGCCGAGGAATGCGAGAGGGCTGCTGAGGAGTTGGAGCAAGCCAGAGAAGACCTTGAAAATGCTATTGAGGCATTATATGAGGCTATAAATGCCGCGATAGCGGAGCTTGAGGCGTATATCGAAGAGGTTAAACGCATTGATGCGGCTCGTGCCCAAGAGTTAAGACATAAGCTTGACGAGCTTAAAGGCTTTCGTGATATGCTAAGCGAGATAAGAGAAAGCTTTGAAGATGCGGGCTCGCTCACAGCTGGCGATATCCTTTTTATTTCAGCAACAATTCATCTCGTTGGCAATGCAGTTGCTAATGTTGCCCCATCGATTGCAAATGCGATGAAGATATTCTCTGAAGAAGGGGAAAGGATTGCGAAAATAGCTCAAGATATGATACCTCAGCTTGCAGGCATACCGCTTGTCTGCGCAATCTTTGGTGACCCAATAAACGTATCCACCGGCAACTTCTACTATTACAAAGAAGACATAACTATACCTGGCAGACACCCCCTCCCCTTCAAACGCTTCTACAACGCCCTAGGTGGCCTAGACGGAACCTTGGGCACCAATTGGACACATAATTACAATATACGTTTGTACGACAACAACAAGAATGTGCATATCGTCTTTGACGATGGCCATGTAGAAACCTATGCCCGCATGGAAGATGGTTTCTATGTCGCGCCAATGGAGCATACTAAAGTATTGACGGCAGTTAAAGATAGCGAAGATGGTTTTGGCGATGGGTTTTATCTAACTATGCAAAACATGCAGCGCTACCGCTTCGGCAATAACGGTGCTTTGCGGTGTATAGAAGACACTAACGGCAATAAAACACTTCTCGAATATAATACAAGTGAATCTGATTTGCAAGATGGTGACAAAATATCATCTGCCTACGATGGCATCCTGCTAACAAAAGTACACAATCCCAGTGGAAGTCTGCATTTTTCATATAACGATGATGGACGTATGGATAGCATCTCAGACCACACAGGCAGAAAAGTAACCTTCGATTACAATCAAGGTCTCCTCACCAAAGTAACCCAACCATCAGGTGCAGTATTTCAGTACGAATATACCGAGCAAGATGCGAATGACCATAATATTAATAACAGCACATCTGACAAACAAGTGCTGATTAGTAAGATAACCAACCCTCTAGGCATCACCTCCGTAACCAACCAATACGATGAAAAAGGCAGAGCCATCATCCAGCACATGGCAGATGGCGGCGTTATGTATCTTTCATATGACGACAACCTCCTAGTCACAACTACAACTGACCAAAATGGAAATAAGACAGAACACCTAAGAGACGAAAAATACCGCACAATAAAAACAACATACATAAACCCCGAAGGACACCCCGACTGCGAAGAACATTTCCAATACGACGACTTCAACAACTGCATCTCCTACACAGACCGCAACAATAACACCTGGAAATACGAGTATGACGTATACGGCAACCTGACATCTGCAACAGACCCCCTGGACAATACCATAGCCATAGAGTATAATAACCATAATAAGCCAACGTGTATAGCGCAACCAACAGGTAGCGTTACTTCCCTTACTTATGACAACTACGGCAACCTTATAAGTGCTATAGACCCATTAGGCAGACAAAACAACCTTGCATATAGTGACAATGGCCTTGTAACAGAGCTGACCTTGCCGGATTTATCACAGAGTAAGGTGGAGTATGATGATAGGGGTAATATTACGGCTATTATCGACAGCGCAAACAACAAGAC
>Ga0123355_10006476_pt1 | contig 17355 bp, 15 predicted proteins | sample TergutEmb28metaG_3_FD_89872 | JGI IMG/M metagenome (GOLD analysis project Ga0123355, IMG submission 89872) | Embiratermes neotenicus P1 segment gut microbial communities from Petit-Saut dam, French Guiana - Emb289 P1 | ecosystem: Host-associated > Arthropoda: Insects > Digestive system > Gut ...
GGATCATGGGAAATAGAGTGTATTGTGTCACCTTCCAAAACAAAATCATGCAGTTGCTGATATACAACATCCTGAGAAAAATGTTGTGATACTCTGTTAGATATAGGCAAAACCCTGTTTACAACAGGAAACATTCTTAAAACGTCTGGCGCAGCAGGCAAAGAACCCAAATTATTTACCAGAAACATAACAAAAACAACCACAGCCGCATAAAACAAAAAACAGCTGAGTTTAGTGATTTGTTTCAACTTGCATTTCTCCACAATATTTCTCCGTATCGCTTATGTTAATCTAAAACGTGATTTTAGATTAACATAAAGCATCGACATGTCAAGACAATTCACAGGTTCATTTGGAATTAACTTCTTTATGATGAACTAAAACCAACTACCTTCCGCACAAGCTTCCATAACATCACCAGCTCCTCGCGATAAAACAAAACTGCAAATAATCCTGTTACTCCAAGCGCTATTCCAAAAACCGGCAGTGCATGTAATATCCATGAAAGATACGACACCTCTGCCATTTCGGGAAGAAGCGAAGCGAGAGCTATAATTATAGCCGCAGTAGCGAGCGACAGTACTAACTTCCGCACAAACACCATAAAGCTTCTTTTTACAATATGATTCGATGCATAAAGCGACATTTGCACCGTACGAAACAACATCGCACAAAGCGATCCGAGCGCCACTCCTACCAATCCAAAAAATTGAACTAAAATCACAGATAACACAATATTAATAACCACTTCAACTATCGCACCGTTTCGAGTCTGGCGAAAATGCCCGGCAGCATTAACAACACTTGAAAGCGGTAATCGAGCAACAAATGCAAACTCCGCTGCACAAGCAATAAATGCAAACAGTGGTCTGTAATAATTAACATCATAAACGCCTGTCGTGTACACAGTAACAAAAGGAACTATCAATAAAGCGGTACATACAAGCAGGAGTGTAGATGCACTATTGATTAAAAATTCGTTGAGCTTAATTCCACCTTGAAGTGCTTTGTGCTCCTTTTTTGCCAGCATCTCCCCAAAAGGCGCTTCAATACTTGCTCCGGCTATACTTTGCACCAAAACTCTTACCAATCTGATAATCATGATGTACACAAGATAAACCGATGCCTCCATTATTCCAAGGAACACTGTCGCTACAATAGCACCTACATTAAGCTTGATAAAATACGCAAATTGATGAGCAAATGCGTCCCAGCGTTGCTTTAATGCGCTATTGTCTGATTGGGCAATCGAGCTAAGCGCATATCGCTTACGGACGTATACGTAGAGAAAAAACGGGTGCAACATAAAAGTTATCGCACTAGCAATCATTACTATGCGAATATCGTAGCCCGCCGATATTAAAAACGCAACTACACCTATATTTAGTATTGTAACACAAGTTCTAACAACAATGCCTATATACGCTCGCTGGTCTGCTGCAAGTAGAGTTTGGTATGTTGCACCGAAAAAATAGAGAACAAATGTTTCTATCCCCAAAATCAAAGTCAATGAAAATACAAAAGGCCAAACAAAATTGTCACTTACAAGAAATGGATAGAATACAGCAATTCCAAATAAAATTCCTCCATAAATAATTGCAATTTTACGAAAAAAGTTTTCTGTTGCCCACATTATACCACTAATTTTAAGCGTATCATGCTCTGCAAGCGGCTTATACAATGCAGCACGTGTGGCTCCATCAACTCCGGCGGCAAGCAATGTAACATAACCAGCAAATTGTGTGATTGAAATAATTATACCATTGTAATCAGAACCAAAATGCCTCAGTATCATGCGTGGGACAACCAAACCAAAAATACTCATAACAAGCACATTGAGTAGCATTACAACAGAGTTTAGCGTAGCTTTTTTTGCCCTCACTTGACACAGACCTCCATTATAGTAAAGTTTGTTATCAGTATGTCTGAGGTTGGGGCAGCTACAATTCTAAATCGAATTTCACTCTTAGGTATTCTACTGCTGCTATAAATTGCTCCAAAGTAATTATTATAACCGACTTCAATGTCAAAACTCTGCATAAAATGCCTGATATGACGAAGCTCTAAATCTTCACTATACCATTCTATCCAAAAAGAATCAGGACTATTTTCCGTTTCTAAATTAAACGTAAACACATAGTTTTTGTTAACGCTTAACTGCACCTGTTGATCATATATTACGATTAATGTAGCATCTTCTTCGGTATATGATTCATAAGAGTAGGCTTCCTCACACTCTGCCTCATCCGCAATAACATCTGCATAGTACAAAACAGTAAGCGTATCTCTCTTATCTAAAAAAAGTTGATTTATATTAATGAAACTAACCGCAAATAAATCACTGAATTGCTCAACAACTATCGGTACGGCATTATATCTGTTCATCATGTACTGAAAAAATATGTCATCACCACGCCAAAACTCATGGGTAATAAAATAGTAATTCGACGCTAACATATTTCGAGCATATAGTTCACTCAATCCATTTACGCTCAGTTGCTCTGCACGTTTCGCTGAACGGTTATGCCCTCCACCCCAGAAAAATAAATTAACAGGCCTTTGTTCCCCATATAGCTTGAAAATCGGCATATCTACGTTGGTAAATTGAGCACTGAATACATAAAAATTTTCCGGATTTTCAATCGCAAATTGATCCATAGCCAAGCGGCGCTCAGTTGCTATTGTTCGATTAGGGTTTCTGGCTTCGGTATAAGCTGTTTGGAAAGGAACACGAGCAAAATAAAACCCAAAAATAAAACACGTAATCACTGTAATGCTCACACATTTTTTAGCAACGAGTTTCAGCTCAGAGCCAAATGTATTCAGAATGTTCCAGCACAAAATACAAGCCGCAGGAACTATCGGAACCAGAAAAGCACGGTGATTAACTCTGCCTCCCCAACCGAGCCAAAACAATGAAGCAAAAAAACCTCCCACTATTGTCAGCGTAAACAATAGATTAATTAGACTTTCGTGCCTGCGCATTTTCGATGTCCTTATACGCCTTGCTAAAAAAAACAGTTGCGCAATGCAGATAAAAATAAGCATTCTGATAGCAGCTCCGGCTATATCATGACCTATAATAAATGTTCTCACAGTGTTTACAGCGTCGATTAAGTGCTCATGAAAAGGTATTTGCGCTTGAATTGCGGCATAATAGTCATTGAGAACCCTCAAGTTATCTGTCGTTACACGCTCATCCATGCCAAAATGAGTGCGTGAAAGCAAGTACAAATCCCTATCCCATCCAATACTTGCATATAACTCCGGGGCGTCATCATAATGAACATGCCCACGATCCATAAAATTGTGCAACTGCGAGTTAAACATATTCCATTCCCGAACACCATTACTTTCTGCTAAATATGAGTGAAACGCACGGGCAAAAAACATCAGCCCAACTATACACACCCCGATTATAACAAAAGAACGCAACTGACGAAGCTTGCTATGCAAATTGACTTTGCTTAAAAATAACATCCCCAATTTGAAAAGAACCGCTGTCCCGAAGAAGGGGAGAACACCTAAGCCACTCCTGCGCCTAATAATATATGCAAAGAAAACAAATGATACTATAACAACACAATCTATGACGCGTGCTTTTTTTGATTCCCCTTGGTAAAGCGATACGCCAACTATGCAAGCAGCACTCCCTATCATTACAGGTAGAATTGTGAATTGGAGTACCGATACAAGATAAAACAGAAAAAAGGCATATAACAACAAATAGATGCCTAGTGGCACAAAAAACGGAGTCTCCTTTTGCGCTGCAATTTTCAAAAAGCTTTTTAAAATTATCGTTTGAGAGGCAAAAATAAGGAATACATGCATTACTCCATACCAAGGAATAAACGGAATCAGTGAATATAGCCCACTCATTATATAGCCGAATATTATATTTGAGTAAAGAAGCAATGGGCTGGGCGCACCTGTAAAATGCCCTGCAACTGTATACATATTAGTAGTTTCATCAAAAGCCCACAAACGAACCGGAACAAACAACCAAGTCAGTGTTGTTAGAGTGGCAACAACAAAAGCTGCAAATAAATAACGATATTTCTCACTTTTGCAGCCAGTACTATGCAAGCCCGTTCCTTCAATCGCTTCTTTAACTTCATTATAAAGTCTGCTGATTAAACTTCTCCTGAAAAATAAAAAGTACAGAACCGAGGCGAACGCCAAAATAATAATAGAAAGTAATGTCCAAAATGACGCAGGTAATAAAATATAGTTAGCAGATGTCACCTCATTTACAACCATATATATATATGGCGCTTCTGCAAGATCCAAGCGCAACCTGTCGTATCCTGAATATGGAAGCAATACAATATTGAGACCATTCTCTAAGAAAAATCTCACTGAATTACTCTCATTGAAGTAGTGATCGCCTTCAAATGAAAAAAATATCTGAGCACTTGTTGGATCTTCACTAAGTCCACTTATGTCAATCTTTAAAAGTCTACCTGTCTGTTCCGGCACAGTGTCTAAATAAATCATCGGATCGTCGGAAACAGATAGTATTGTATTACCGTCCAATTCAAAATCATGCATTCGTTGATACACAATATCTTGAGAAAAATGCTGCGACACTCTATCTGCTACAGGCAATACTCTATTGACTCCCGGAAGACTACTAAAAACATCCGTCATAGTGGGTAAGAATCCCAAATGGTTACCCAAGAGCACAAAGAAAGCTACCATTGCCACAGGTATTAAACAGCAAATAAGTTTTACAATTTTCTTCAAAATAGTTTTACCAGTGGTGGCAGTAGAGGCTACATCAGCAGTCAAAATAACACTCCTCACTCAAATAATGTCTTTGATTTTTGCTTTATCATTTCCACAAAGTTGTTTGTAAGTTCTTTTCATTAATCATACAGTTTCCTCCAATCGGATTTCACTGCTCGCCAAGAAGATATATTATCCAACTTTTCACGATTATTTTCAACTCGAGGACCTTGATTTAAAACAAGTCTCTCCAATAGTGTTGGTAACTCGTTAAAATTAGAATACTCTATCAATTCGATACCAAGCGTTTTAAGCTGTGAATATTCAATCCATACAGGGTTTACCACTGTAGTTCCCGCATACAGGAACTCCTGAACAGATGCCGAAAAAGCGTCAGTTGTTTGTGCATGGACAAAAATATCCGTTGCAACTCTGAGTTTTGCAATTTCCTCATCGGTCATAAATTCAGTCAACACTACATAATTTACGCCTTCTATCTGCCCTAATTGCTCTTTGACATCACTAATATTTTTCTCTGATGCAGAGCCATATGTCATTTGAAAAATCCAAAAAATCTTATCGTGCACTGTCTTGGGAATTTTTGCAATTTGGGCTATAACCTCAACGTGTTGTTGCTCTTTTATTGCGTTATATCCTACACTAGCGACTATTTTTTTTGAGTCAATTTCAAAGTACGTCTTACAATCCTCTATGGTATGAGCTTCCAGCACTTCAGAAATATTATCAAAGATACTAGTAGCAAAAAGAACTCTTTTTATCTTGTGATTAAATACATCGCCATACACACTCATAAATTTCTCGCGCATTTCATCTGTCGCTATACAGAGGTATCGGAAATATCCTAGAAAATACTTAACAATCTTGTGTCTAATTGCGCCACCACGGAAGAGATCGCTGCCCCAATAAGAGCCAATAATATTAGTACTCAGCCACTTCGATCCTGCTAAATGAGCAGCTATAATATGAGACAGGTGCATATTATGAATGTGTATAATGTCATATCGTTGCCTTTTCAAAATCAACGTCAAAATGCGCATCATAAATCCGACGCCGAATAGACTTCCCACTATAGGAAGCCGCACAACATTCACGAGACGTATGTTATTTTTAGCGTAGAAATTTGAATATTTAGGCTCACCAAAAAAATTTGTCAGATATATCTCATAATTATTTTCCAGCAAAATATGCTCAATATACTGCTTAACTGTAATTCTATCAGCATTTCCGACAATTAAAATCTTTTTCATGCATTTCCTTACCTCTCAACATTGGTCTTGCAGGGACTCCTATAACTGTCAACTCGCCTTCAATATCCTTCGTAACAACTGCACCTGCTCCAACCTCAACATTTTGTCCAATCCGATTTGTCTGTATGACGGTTGCATTCGCTCCTATGTATGATGCTTCTCCCACATGTATATTCCCCAACAAAACTGCATTAGGTGCTATTGTGCAGTAATTTCCTATAACACAATCATGCATAATGTTTGCACAGGTATTAACCTTCACAAAATCGCCCACAATGGTATTAGTGGAGACATTGCAGAAACTCTGAACAATGACGCCTTCTCCCAGCTTAACAGATCCAGAAATAAACGCTTTTGGTGATACCAGACTTGCAAATGAAAAGCCGATTTGTCTGTAGAATTCAACCAGTTTTTGTCGAACAGCAGGCTTATCCACAGCAATCAACACGTGAGCCCCAGGAAACTTACAGCGTATCTGCATAGCATCACTATCGTTTCCCAAAACAGGATAACCACAAACCATTCCCCTCTGTACAGAATCAATAACTCCCACGATTTCATAACCACAAAGTTCACATAGCTCTATGGTTTCGGGAAAGCCTCCTACCAAAATCACTCTTTTCATGTATTAATTATGCTTTCTTGTAGTTTTTCACAAATATAATCTACATCCCATTTCGTTAGTGCCGCATACATAGGCAATGTTATTTCATTATCTGTCACGTACTCTGTAATCGGAAGAGATTTTTTATATTTTTTGTATGCAGAAAAGCGGTGCACTGCCGGATAATGTACACTTGTCTGAATTCCAAAATCACTGAGTTTTTCCCTGACAGTATCTCTCCTGTGCATATTCGAGTCTGCCAATACTATCGGCATAATATAGTTTGACACAAACTCTGTGTTATTTATAAATGGTACATGAATACCTTGAATATCTTTCAGATTCTCTATATACTTCAAACGCAATTCCGCTCGTTTGTCCAAGTCACCAGGCAACTTTTTCATCTGCGCATAACCCAAAGATGCATGAATGTCATCCATCCTATAGTTAAAACCAATATCGACAATATCATAAGATGTTGCATGACCTTTCGACCGTTCATAAGAAGATGTCGTCATTCCATGAGAACGGAGCAATTTAATGCGTTTGTACAGTTCTTCTTTTTTTGTAACGAGCATTCCACCCTCACCAGTACTGATGTTCTTATTTGAAAAAAAACTAAAACAACCTATGTCTCCTATTGTGCCAAGCTTTTGTCCTTTATATTCAGAGAGTGGTCCATGACAGGCATCTTCTATCACAAAAAGATTATTTCTCTTGGCAATATCCATAATTGCATCCATATCACAAGGAAAACCAGCGTAATGCATAACAATAATTGCCTTTGTCCGCCTTGTCAACAAACTCTCAATTTTACTTGCATCCATATTGAGGTCCGTATTGCTTTTCACATCACAAAAAACAGGCGTTGCCCCAACATACTTAATACAATTAACTGATGCTGCAAATGTAAGTGCAGGACATATAACTTCATCGCCTTCTTTGATTCCAAGTACGTAACAGGCTAAATGGAGCGCAACCGTACAGTTTGCCAGAGTTATAGATCCTCCCTTTATCACCTCATTAATTTCTGAAACCTTGCTCGCCATTGCGGTTGGATTCTCACCCTTACCAAACATAGCTTCAGTGAATAGGTTTTCTAATTCCTCACATTTCTTACCCATTGATATCCATTTTGAACGGATTGTTCCAAGCACTGCTTGTTCTTCCTCTTCGTCATAATTTAAATCAAATAAAGGTATTTTGTACATAACGCTTGCACCTTTCCTTTTGTACTTTTAGAGTTAAATAAAGTTCACAAACTCTTTCTGTGCTTTTTCGTAGCTTTCAATATCTCCAATATCAAGCCAATAATCAGCTATTTCATATTTAGTAATTACATTATTTGTGGCCAACATGGACTGTATTAACTTGTCAATCCCATAGTATGTGTTGCTCGGTATTTTCTTTAAGATATTTGGCTTCATAATATAGATGCCAGCAAGTGCATATGTTACAATGTCTGGTTTTTCCTCGATACCTGTAACTACATCCCCTTCAAAATAAATATTACCAAAAGCATAAGGCATAATAATTTTTTTTATCCCCACAGTAAGGTCTGACGTGTTATCCAGCGAAAATTGATACATCTTATTAAAATCCAAGAGGCTCAAAACGTCGCCATTCATCACTAAAAAAGGCTCGTCAAGAATATCCTCCAGCAATTTAATCGGACCCGCAGTTCCTAGCGGTTTGTCCTCTTTGCTTATAGTCAGCTTTACGCCATAACGAGACCCGTCACCAAAAAAATTTTCTATGTATTGAGACTTATAGTTGGTTGCTAAAACTACTTCATCAAAACCGCTATTTTTTAACCGCTCAATTTGAATTTCCAAAACCGCCTTCTCGCCAATCGGCAAAAGAGGTTTTGGGATTGTGTCAGTAAAAGGTTTCAACCTCGTTCCCAGACCACCTGATAGAATTATGGCTCTTTTAGGCATTTTTTCTCCCTTCGTAATTTCCAACGGTTACATTAACATCGCAAGTTCAAAAATGCTTTACGTACGTGCATTGGAAGCATACAGCCCTACGACAATCTCGCCTGCACAATATTTATATATTATACGTAGAACTCTTATATGCTTTCAAATTTTCTTGAAACCAGTCTATTGTCTCAGTCATTCCTTGCCAAAGTGTATATTCCGGTTTCCAATCTGTAAGGCTTTTGATTTTTTTGTTACAACCCAACAAGCGATTCACCTCACTCTTTTCTGGTCGCATTCTCTGTTCGTCGCAACACAGCTTTGCCTTTGGATTAATTTGACGAATCAATTCCTTGGCAAGCTGACCCATTGATATCTCCGCACCTGAAGCAATATTGATTTCATCGCCTATAGTTTTTTCTGATTCTGCTATAGCTGAAAAAGCAGATACCACATCTTTCACATAATTGAAATCCCTTGTCGGCTCCAATGAACCAAGACTAATTTCCTCTTTTCCTGCAAGCAATTGTGTAATAATTGTGGGAATTATTGCTCTTGCAGACTGCCGCGGTCCATATGTGTTAAACGGACGAACTATCGTAACAGGAGTGGCAAAACTTCTGTAAAAACTTTCTGCCATCCTATCAGCTCCTATCTTAGTTGCCGAGTAGGGTGATTGCCCTTGATATGGGTGTTTTTCATCAATAGGTACATACTGTGCCGTGCCATAGACTTCTGAGGTTGAAGTGCTCAAAACACGCTTTGTTCCCAAATCACGAGCTGCCTGCAACACATTCAGTGTTCCCTTTATATTTGTCTCAACATAAGAATCCGGAGAATGATAGCTAAAAGGAATCCCTATAAGTGCAGCCAGATGAAAGACTGCATCCACACCTTCCATTGCAGTTCTCACACCATTTGGGTCTCTGATGTCACCAGAAAATACATCCAGTTCATTTTTTATTTCTTCGGGCAGGCTATCTAGCCAACCCCACGAGTTAAAAGAGTTATAATATACAAAAGCACGTACATTTTTCCCCGATTTTATCAAATATTCAGTTAAATGGCTACCAATAAAGCCATCAGCACCTGTAACAAGAATTTTTGTCATTTTTTAACTCCTTTAGTTTAGTCATGTTGCCGTCACAACAATAAATAATAACGCCCAACGACCTACATAAATTTACATTCTAACACATAACATCCAACTCTGCATACAATGTTTTTCCTGCTGCACTTTTAGGAATTTCTGAAACGTTCTTAACCGAAAATCCCGAAACATGTATTTTTGTTTTTTGAATCAATACATCCAACACATGATTTATCAAATCACTTGAATTGTGCGCTACTATCAAGACCACCAGTTTGTCATCTGTGCCAATACAAGCGCATTCACAATTCGTGCTGTCTTTCACAATCCGCTCAATTTCATCCAAATTCACCCTGTACCCAAAAATTTTAGCAAAACGACTTTTTCTACCTACAATAAACAAGTATCCGTCTTCATCTTTTTTCGCCAAATCCTTTGTGTTATACACACCACACCACTCATCTTCTTTGGCCAAATCTTCTGCACAAACTGCGTATCCCATGGCCACATTTTCACCACTATATACTAGTTCTCCAATCTCATTAGGAGCAGTTATCTCTATTCCATCATCGTTAATTAAATGAATTTCACCCAAGTGCATAGATATGCCTATGCTACAAGTCTTTTCTACCGCCATTTCAGGAGGAAGGAACGCCATCCTTGATGTTGTTTCTGTCGCTCCATAAGTAGCAATAAACTTCCCACCTTTATTTTCCATATAGTCTGCTAACTTTATGAACATATCATCAGTTAAACGTCCGCCACCTTGGTTGATTACTTTTAGATGTGGAAGATCCATAGCGAAAAACCGCAATCTATACATTATTTCAAAGCTATATGGAACTCCTGAAAAGCTAGTCGCTTGCTCTTTTTTCATGAACTCCCAAAACTCTTTTGATGTTAGTGGCAAACCAGTTAACAAAACTCTGGCTCCTGCATACAAGTTGCTACATACTGTAGATAACCCCTGAGTAAAGTGAATTGGTAACGCTGCTATAGCTCTTTCGTCCGACTTAATATTGAACGCCTTCACAACATTTTTTACATTAGTATCAATATTCACAATGGAATGACGAACCAGTTTTGGACTGCCTGTCGAACCTGAAGTTGACATCAGGAATGCCAGTTCATCATGCATTACAGGTGCAACATTCATCGTTTTCATCAATTTATAATCCGTAAACTCTCGAACAAAAACATCGCCATTTGCAATTGGCTGAAAAGTCATAGGTGCAAAGTAATATGAAGGCGTGTATATTTTAACTAATTCCAACAACAACTGGCGGTCAATATCGGCATTCAATAAAAGTGGTACTGCATTATTTTGTAAGCATGATAGAAATATTGTAACAGAAGCACAAGAATTTTCGCACAAAATAAAAACAAGTTGCCTACCATCTGTATCAAAAGGTAACCCTTCAAGCATTGCTTGCCTTAATTGACCATAAGTCACACTATAACCATCACTATCTCTAAGTGCAATTGTCTCTGACGGTTTCTCATTTATTTTCAGAACCAAAAAATTCACTCCAGACTATACATAGCGTATTTCATAAAGATCTCTGCTCATAGTATTATTTCCGCCATCAACTACACAAATCTGTCCGGTTATGTATTCTGACAAATCGGCAGCAAAAAACAGACAAGCGTTGGCAATATCCAACGGAGTTGCCAATCTACCCATTCCTACTTCAGAAATAAGATTTCTATATTGCTCTTTTCCTGTCACCTGTAAGCGTTCAGTGTCGGTCATTCCGGGCGCAACAGAATTAACTCGTATTTGATGACATGCAAGCTCCTTTGCTGCTGATTTCGTAAACGCAATAACTGCTCCTTTACTTGCCGAATAAGCAGCCTGCCCTTTACTACCTTCTACACCAACTATTGACGAAACGTTAATTATACTTCCACTCTTTTGTTTCACCATCATGCGCGTTGCTATTATTTGAGTTAATTCAATCAATCCGAAAACATTCACCTCAAACATATTTCGCATTTTTTCTTTTGAGACGGTTCCTAGCAGCTCATTTGTTACTACGCCTGCGTTATTCACAAGAACATCAATGCGTCCGCATTCTTTTTTCATATGCAAAACTGCCTGTTTCACTGCATTAGAATCGGTAATATCAAAATAAATCGGCGTAACTTTTTCATTTGTGATACAGCCTTCTTCCCGACCATTTGCATAAACAAAAGCACCTTCCTCAGCAAAGCGTTCAGCAATCATTTTACCAATCCCACGCCCTGCACCTGTGACTAAACATACTTTTCCGTCTAATAGTTTTTTCGACATATGTAGCTCCCAACAATATTATACTTCAACACCATATTTTTTTAGAACAATTTTCCCATTTTCATACGATGTAATCTCCATAATTTCATCTGCATCTATTAAAATATCAAACGCATCTTCCAATAATGTAATCAGTTGTAAGTGAGCAAGTGAGTCCCATTGCTCTATGTCACTTGCGATGAATTCAGAGTTCAGCTGCTCTACTCTCACTCGGAAATTTTGAATAAATAGTTCGTTATACTTTTCGATATTTGTCATTTCATCTCACCTCTTTTAGTCCAAAAATAACGGTTTATTATACTTTATTGATACAGTTTTTGCAGGCGATAGCACCTCATACATAACTGTGTTTTTATTTACATAGGCAGCGTGACCAACCACTGTATACGAAGCAAGCGATATTGATGCAGTGATGGTTGCATTAATCCCTATATAACAGTGATCTTCAACTGTTACTTTTCCTGCACAAACCGATCCTCTACTAAACCAATTATAATCGCCAACAATCGAATCATGCCCAATTGAAGCTCTTCGGATAATATTACTATTCCCAATTTTACAGAACTCTCCCACGTGAGAATAGTTAAACACTAGGCATCCTGCACCCATTTCTACACCGCCTTCAATATCTGCAGTTTCATGTACATATGACAATAATGGAATACCCTTATCATTAATCATATCGTCGATCTTTTGACGGACACTGAATGCTTTGCTATTACCTATGCAGTTAATTATTCCAAAGTCACCGCCTTTTGTAGCTATTTCCTCAAAAGGAATCAGTGGAAAACCACAAGCATCATTAGACGTACAATACTCACCATTAAGGGTGAGACCTAAAACTCTATAATTTGAATCACCTTTCATATATTGCAAGAGCTGCCGTGCAATAGAATTTGTTCCAAATAGATATACATCTTTCAAATTGATACCCTTCCTATTCATTCATTATTATTCTTTACTCTGCAATCCATAAACGTCTCTAATAACGTATTGTGGCAAGTTGTTCTGATTTATATATATTCTCCCTATATATTCCCCGAGCATTCCAAGCATCATCATTATCACTCCACCAAGTAATAAAGTCACTGCCATATTTGATGCCCATCCAACAGGCATACCTGGACGAATAAACAATCTTTGTATGATAAGATACACCGCATACAGCCCCCCCCCCAGTGCCGTTAACAATCCGATGAAGGATGAAACACGGAGAGGTATTACCGAAAATGAAGTAAAACCGTTAATCCATAGTGATAGGGATTTTCTAAACGTATAGTTCCCACATCCCGCCACTCTTTCGCGCTGTTCCATGGACACATTCGCAAAATTGTTTGTAGTGTTTATGACCACACCTAACAAATATGGCTTAATATTTCTATATTTTCTAACCTCATTTGTGACAAAAAATCTATGTATAGAAAAATTTGAAACTATCAGCCCTTTAGGTTTTCCTATTATTATCTCTGCCATAATTGAATTAACATAGCTTCCAAAACGCTTAAGGAGAGACTGTTTTTTCACAGGATATGCTGCATAAGCAACGTCACTGCCTCTACTAATAGCTTCAAACAAGTCCCAAAGTTTGTCCAGCGGACATTGTCCGTCGTCGTCAAGATTCACTACATAATCACCTGTCACAAACGAATACCCAGCCAACATGGCACTATGCTTCCCCATGTTTTTGGCTAAATCCACAACAGTCATCTTCAAGTCAGTTCGAGCCTTTCTTTTCAGGACTTCCAGCACATTACCAGGTGAGCAATCATTTATACAAATAATTTCATAGTCATACTCTAATTTTTGAGACATAACAAAATGAATTTCATCAATGACACCTTCTATTGTTAATTCCGAGTTGTAGCATGGTATAACAAACGATAATTTCTCCATTAAATATCCTTTCACATTTCCGCTAGAATAGTGTTCTCAGTCTCGCCATCCCCATACATAGTACGGCGCATCATCCCCAACATTAACCAACAAGTCAATAATCGAAACATTGCCCTCAAAAGGCTCTCTCGTTTGTTTATATTCAGGATATCCTGAATAGTCCTTCCATTGCACTGCTATTCCTTGATTAGTAAATGCTTCTTCATCCAAATATGCCTTTGCAGCAGGCCCGGATAAATAATGACTCGCTCCTGTGGCTAGTACAAGCGACAACAATTTATCATTTTTTTGTCCGCTAGTTTGATAATCAGTGCTGTCAGCAAATTCCGTGTCCAAACCCAAAATTTCATGTGAAACATGTTTAATAATGTATTGGTTCAGCTCTGATAAATACTCCCAACTTCTTTCCAAAAATATGTAATCTAGAAATGGTTTATACTTATCGATATGTGGAGCTTTTCTATATGTGTCACATATCAGTCCATGATGTTCAGTTTGCCAGTTCATGCCTTGTGTAATTTTCACATCGCAAATACTGCGATTGCGATCATTGCCACAAGGCACTGTTATCCATTTCAGGCCATCCTTGGTATATATTTTATTTCTATTGCGCCAATCTCTCGTGGTATACTGCACCTCATCGTAAAAAACAAATAAATCAACGTCCTTTATGATGTCAAAGTACCCACGCCATGGGATATAATTGGACTGTAAAACAGCAACTTTTTTCATATCGAACCACCTAGCGCCTCAAGCCTCGAAAGCCATTTATCAAAATGCTTACATGATTGCCTCAAAACATCAATGCCCACTCGTTGTGGAACTTTCCAACTCAAACCGGCTCTGCCAGCCTTATTTTTCACAAAACCCGGAACGAGCTTTTCAATTCTTTTCGATGGTGCTGTATCTTGATGTTCATTGATGTGTTCGGGACTTGGAACACCGGATGCTATTTTTCTTATCTCATTTTCTAACTTCAATGCCTTGCTTGTATCTCTATCATAAAACACACTTGCGGTACACTTTGGGTCAACAAACAAAAATGATTCAAACTCATATGGTTGCACATACGGAATAAATAAATCGCTATTAAACTTTTTTTCTTCAGCGAGTAAGGCACAAACATCTTTTTTGATCCGGTCCTCATATAGCTCAACTTTTGCATATGGTGACTGTAGTTCTTTCGCTTCATTATAACACGGAATATCATTTGGAAAACCATAAAAATCAAATAATGTAGTATATGTTACATCGGCACGTGTAATAATCATTTTGCGCACCTGCTCAAGAGCGAACTTATATCCATCTGTTCTTCGCCACCCACCTTTGTTAATTCCTGCAGAACCTCGCCCGGTCGGCAATCTTGATGGGCTTGCAATCACACCGTAGTTGATTAAATGCGCCGAAAGCACATTTTTGACAAAATCACTTTCTGTACGCCCTTCAGAAATAACATTGACATATCTGTACATCAGGGTCGCCCCCCAATCACATTCGTCTCCCATGTTTCTGAAATGCTGTAATCATCAAGCCAAACTTTATATTTCTCATAATCAAGCCGATTAAATTTCGTCCCATCTTCTCCTTTGTCTACAACAACAATATCCTCCGGTTCAAAACAGTCTATTAATTTTTCTGATTGCGTTGAAACGATAATCTGTGTATTCTCTGAAGCTATTTTTATCAAATCACCAATAATCATAATTGCCTCCGGATGCAACCCTAATTCCGGTTCGTCAATGCAAATAAGCGGCGGCCGATTCGGTTGCATAAGAAGTGTAACCAGTGCTAATGCTCTGATAGTACCATCAGACATTTGACTTGCATCTAACAAGTAATCCGTATTTGGATTTTCAGACCATTTTATTCGCACATACGGAGATGCATACTCTTCTTTTAGCTCAAGCTTATTTATAAATGGTGCGATTTGTCTAATGGTATCAACAATAGAAAAGAACACCGTAGGGAATCTGAACTGCAGCATAAACAAGAATGCCGCTAAGTTCTCACCATTGCTTCTTAAATATGAATTGTCATTTATATGAGATGCTGTCCTTATTTTCGTATCAGTTGCAGTATTGTGAAATTGGTAGAAACTCCATTTACGCATAATACCTCGTATTGTTTGTGTTGTTCTTATCTGACTTTCATTAAAATCAGTATCATTTTCCGAAATCTGCAAAAGCCTTGAACACGCCCCTCCACTTCCAAGTGGTATTATCGATGTTTTTGAAATTTGTCCTTTAGCGCAAAAAGAAACTCTTTCATCCTTGAAATAAAGTTTTCCACCAATTTGATTACCGAGTTCAAGCCTGTACATATTCATGCCCAAATCAGTATCAAAGGCCACTTCCGCTTCAATTGAATTAGTCGTAGCGTTTCCAAAATACATTAACGCACCGGAACCTCCGTTGCGACCAACATACTCTGCCAATCCTTCATTACTACCTAAAAAGAATTCCAACATTTGGAAAAAAGAAATAAAGTTCGATTTCCCACTACCGTTTGCACCTATAAAGACATTCAAGTTTTTAAAATCTAATTCAGCCGACTTTATAGACTTAAACCCTGCAAGCTTTATTCTTGAAATAGCACTTTTTTTAGTATTTGCCAACATATTATCCTTGCCCTCACCGATCCGTCGTGTTCACAGTTTTCATCTTGCCTCCCGAAAGAAGCGGCAAACACATTCCACAACTTCCTGCAACTCTTGGTTTGTAATCCCATGGTACATAGGAAGCCTAAGTAATCTCTCGCTTATCGAGGTTGTGTACTTATCAACACCACAAAATCTCCCAAACTCACGACCGGCCTCTGATGAGTGTAATGGCACATAATGAAAGACAGCCCCAATTCCATTCTCTTTTAGATAGTCAATAAGCTTAGTTCTTGTCTCCAGATTCTCTACTTTGATATAAAACATATGAGCATTATGAGTACATTGCTCAGGAATTACAGGGAGCTCAACTGCACCACTATTCGCCAAATCTCTCATCAGTTCATAATACATATTCCAAGCGTTCAATCTGTCGTCATTTATCGCCACCGCTTCTTCAAGTTGTGCGTATAAATAGGCAGCATTCAAGTCGCTTGGCAAATAAGATGAGCCAACATCAACCCAACTATACTTATCCACCATGCCTCTGAAAAACTGACTTCTGTTCGTTCCCTTTTCGCGAATAATTTCAGCTCTTTCAATGAAATCAGGATTTTGGATGAGAATGGCTCCACCTTCGCCCATTGTAAAATTCTTTGTCTCATGAAAGCTGAAACACCCTATATCGCCAATCGCACCCAGATATTTATCCTCATACTTCGACATTACACCTTGAGCAGCATCTTCAATCACATATAAGCCATGTCGTTTAGCGATATCCATTATGGCGTTCATCTCGCAACTCACCCCTGCATAATGTACAGGCACTATTGCTTTTGTTTTTTCGGTTATCGCATCTTCTATCAAGCTCTCATCTATATTCATAGTATCGGGGCGAATATCAACAAAAACGATTTTCGCACCTCTTAAAACAAAGGCATTTGCTGTCGATACAAAAGTA